>SAMEA3663248__coassemble_1095_pt1 | contig 8638 bp, 7 predicted proteins | sample SAMEA3663248__metabat2_low_PE_010 | metagenome-assembled genome bin SAMEA3663248 (sample SAMEA3663248) | pig gut metagenome | biome: pig gut; feature: pig-associated habitat; material: faeces | place: China | collected 2013 | reverse complement strand
GGCTGTGTCTGCTCCGGGTCGGGGGTCGCTTCCGGGATCTCCACTTTGCACGGCGTGTAGTCAAAGCGGAACACATCGGCAAAGCACTCCATAGCGGCGCGAATCTCACGCTGCCCCTCACCCGGAATCGTACCGGCATAGGGCAGCACGTTGACCGTCACAAAACAGTCCGCCTTGTCCACGATGATCAAACCCTTCTCCGAACCGGCTGCCAGAAGCACAGGGGTTCCATCGGACATCGTATAATTCCACTGGTCGTAAGCATCCGCATTGCCGACCGTCAGGAACACTCCGTCAAAGACGTTCTTCATCACGCAGCGGTACTGAAAAGCGATGGGATCGTTCCAGGGACTGCTTCCCGGAGCGAAGACGGTTTCACCTTCCAGCGCAAAGGTGCCGCCCCGATAACAGTATCCCGGGTAGAGATTCGTCACGGCCACCGTGCTCTGCGCAAGAATGCTGTCGATGCCCAGTGCATCCAGCACTGAGACACCATTCTCCGGGATCATGACCGGGCCCAGAAGCTCCAGACCGTATTTTTGGCAGATTTCGTCGATCTTGTCCTGCATCTGCTGCGTATAGCAGATATAGTCCTCGTAGTCCTCCGGCTCCCGGTAGCCCTCCGCGTCCGCTTTCCTGCGCAGGGCACCATCGGTGTCATAGGTGCTCAGAAAATCCTGCCACTCCTTTGCGGCCTGATAGCCGGGCGTTCCGGCAAAGCCCTGCAGGGAGATCATTTCACTGGAAATGACCTGCTCAAAGGGACTTTCTTCGCAAGAGGGAATGGTGGCGTTGTATTCCCCGATTTTCATGTCCTGCAGGCGCAATACACAGACCACCGCGCAGCCCACCAGCAGAAGGGTCAAAGCGATCACTGCCGCAATCAGCAGGGGCCGGTGCAAACGCCTGCGTGCTGTCTGCGCCGGGAACTGACCGGTTTCCGCTTCCTCAATTAAATCCTCGCCCACATATTTGAGCCCCAAGAAAATATCTTTGCAGTTCATACACGAATGCCCTCCTTTTCCAGGTAAGTGCAGAGCTTTGCCCGGGTTCGGTTCAGCCGCATCTGTACGGCGCTTTCGCTGATTCCGTACCGGGCAGCGATCTCCGCAATGGTATCCACATACCAGTACCGGCGCATGAATACCATGCGGTTTTCCGGGGTCAGGGTTCTTAAGAACGCATCCAGAATCATGCCCAGCTCCTGACCCGACAGCTCCCGACCCCGCTCCGTGTCCGGAATACAGGCTTCCATTTCCTGGGTCAGGCTGACCACCTCCGCCTTCCGCTTGGCGGCATTTTTCCAGTCCAGTCTGTCCAGAGCAAAATGCCTGCAGATCTTCGCAATATACGCAAAGAAGTATTTCGGGCTGTGGGGAGGAATGGTTTCCCACGCCCTCATATAGGTATCGCTGACACTCTCCTCGGCATCCTGACCGTTGTGAAGAATATTGTCCGCCAGATGGTAAAGCCGCCGCCCGTAAGCTTCATCCGTGTGCCGGATGGCAGCTTCGTTTCTGGCAAAGAACAGTTCTATGATTTTGCTGTCTTCCACTAGGGATCACCTCGCTTGTGTATTTGCTTCCTCACTCTATCAGACGGAATTTACAGGGAGAACCTCACACCCACTATAACATTTTTTGAAAATTTGACAAGCTGTGCGGAAACGCCCGGGGAATCCCCCGGGCGTTTTCGCAGACTGTCAATAAACCCTCCCAGCCGAAAGTTCCGGAGGGAAAGAAAGTGTGAAAGAAAACCGTCAGGGTTGTCTTTCGCGTCCAATCAAAGCGATTTTCAAACTTTTTGAAAAGTTTGAAAATCGTAGGCAGCTTGTCAAAAATACTTTTTTGACAAGCTGCGAAAACGCCCGGGGAATCCCCCGGGCGTTTCGGCATTCTTGATTGGAATATTGTTCATCAGGCATCGATGGTGGAGATGGTCAGGGTGGTCTCCTCCAGAACATCCAGCAGGGCGGAAACGGTATCCAGCGCCGTGAACATGGTCACATTGTACTCCGTGGCGATCTGGCGGATCTGAATGCCGTCGTTTTCGTTGGCGCCGGGGTCTCTGGTGTTGATTACATAGGCGATGTGACCCTGACGCAGGGCATTGGGAATCTCCTCACTGCCATCGCTGATCTTGGTCAGGGCGTGGGTGCGGATGCCGTTTTCCTTCAGGAATCTGGCGGTGCCGATGGTGGCTTCGATGTTGAAGCCCAGCTGGTAGAACCGGCGGATCAGAGGCAGCGCCTCTTCCTTGTCCCGGTCGGCAATGGTGGCCAGCACGGTGCCGTAGTTTTGCAGGCGCATACCCGATGCCTGCAGTGCCTTATACAGAGCGCGGGTCATGGAGTTGTCGTAGCCGATGGCTTCGCCGGTGGACTTCATCTCGGGGGACAGGTAGGCATCCAGACCCCGGATCTTGTTGAAGGAGAACACCGGCGCCTTCACATAGAAGCGCTTCTTCTCATCGGGATAGATGTCGAACAGGCCCTGCTCCTTCAGGCTCTTGCCCAGAATGACCTCCGTGGCGATGTCCGCCAGAGAGTAGCCGGTGGCCTTGCTCAGGAAGGGCACGGTACGGGAGGAGCGGGGGTTTACCTCGATGATGAACACATTGTCATTCCTGTCCACGATGAACTGGATGTTAAAAAGACCCACAATGCCGATGCCCAGACCGAGCTTCTTGGCATACTGCAGGATCAGACCCTTGACCTTGTTGGAGATGGAGAAGGAAGGGTACACGGAGATGGAGTCGCCGGAGTGGACACCGGTGCGTTCCACCAGCTCCATGATGCCGGGCACGAACACATCCCGGCCGTCGCAGATGGCATCGATCTCCACTTCCCGACCCTGGATATACTTGTCAACCAGAACGGGCTTGTCCTCGTCGATTTCAACGGCGGTCTGCAGCTAGTGGCGCAGCTGACCTTCGTTGGCAACGATCTGCATGGCGCGGCCGCCCAGCACGAAGGAGGGACGAACCAGCACGGGGTAGCCGATTTCCGCGGCGGCGGCGATGCCGTCCTCCAGCCGGGTCACAGCCTGACCCTTGGCCCGGGGGATGTTCAGCTCGTTGAGCAGATGTTCAAAGGCATTGCGATCCTCGGCCTTGTCGATGGCGGCACAGTCGGTGCCGATGATCTTCACACCCCGGTCGAACAGGGGCTGCGCCAGATTGATGGCGGTCTGACCGCCCAGAGAGGCGATGACACCCTCGGGCTTTTCAAAGTCGATGATGTTCATCACATCTTCGGTGGTCAGGGGCTCAAAGTACAGCTTGTCGGCGGTGGTGTAGTCGGTAGACACGGTCTCGGGATTGTTGTTGATGATGATGGCCTCAAAGCCGGCCTTTTTGATGGTGGAAACCGCGTGGACGGTGGAGTAGTCGAACTCCACACCCTGACCGATGCGGATGGGACCGGCACCCAGCACGACGATCTTCTTCTTGTCCGTCAGACGGGAGGCGTTCTCACCGCTGTAGGAGGAGTAGAAGTAGGGGATATAGGCATTGGTGTGGCAGGTGTCCACCATTCTGAACACGGGGGTGAGATTGTTGACCTTGCGGAAATTGTAGACCTCGACCTCCTGCACATCCCAGAGCCGCGCGATGAACTTGTCACCAAAGCCCATTTTCTTGGCTTCCTTCAAAACATCCGGATTGCCCACATTGTCCCGGAGCCTGCGCTCCATGGCCACAATCCGCTCCACAGCCTCCAGGAAATAGGCGGTAATCCCGGTGATGGCGTGCAGCTTTGCAACGGGAACATCCCGGCGCAGCAGCTCCGCGATGGCGAAGATGTTGTCATCCCGGAACTCTTTGATGTAGTCCAGCATGGCCTCGGTTTCCATGGCGTCAAACTTGGGCAGGTGCAGGTGGCAGGCACCGATCTCCAGACTGCGCACGCCCTTGAGCAGGCACTCCTCCAGATTGGAGCCGATGCCCATGACCTCGCCGGTGGCCTTCATCTGGGTGCCCAGGGTGTTGGGGGCGGAGGCGAACTTGTCGAAGGGGAACCGGGGCAGCTTTGCGATGACGTAGTCAAGACTGGGCTCGAAGGCCGCGTTGGTGTTGGCGATTTTGATCTCCTCCAGACTCATGCCTACGGCGATCTTGGCGGTGACCCGGGCGATGGGATAGCCGGAGGCCTTGGAGGCCAGGGCGGAGGAACGGGAGACACGGGGGTTGACCTCAATCAGATAGTACTCGGAGGAATTGGGATTCAGCGCGAACTGGACATTGCAGCCGCCTTCGATCTTCAGCTCCTTGATGAGCTTGATGGCGGAGTCATTGAGCATTTTTTCGTCTTCTTTGCTGAGCGTCATGATGGGGGCAACCACCAGACTGTCGCCGGTGTGGACACCCACAGGGTCGATGTTTTCCATGCCGCAGATGGTGATGGCATGACCGGTGGAGTCGCGCATGACTTCGAACTCGATTTCCTTATAGCCCTTGACGGACTTTTCAATCAGAACCTGATGGACGGGGGAGAGCTTGAAGGCATTCAGACCCACCTCCACCAGCTCTTCCTCATTGTAGGCAAAGCCGCCGCCGGTGCCGCCCAGGGTGAAGGCGGGACGCAGCACCACGGGATAGCCGATGCGCGCAGCCGCTTCTCTGGCCTGCTCGATGGAGTAGGTGATTTCGGAGGGGATGACGGGCTCGCCGATGGACTGGCACAGCTCCTTGAACAGCTCCCGGTCTTCGGCCCGCTCAATGGAGGTGGAGGAGGTGCCCAGCAGCTCCACCCGGCACTCCTTCAGAATGCCCTTCTTTTCCAGCTGCATGGCAAGATTCAGACCCGTCTGACCGCCGATGCCGGGAACGATGGCATCGGGGCGCTCGTAGCGGATGATCTTTGCCACGTATTCCAGCGTCAGGGGCTCCATATACACCTTGTCCGCGATGGTGGTGTCGGTCATGATGGTGGCGGGGTTGGAGTTGACCAGAACCACCTCATAGCCCTCTTCCTTCAGAGCAAGGCAGGCCTGGGTGCCTGCGTAGTCAAATTCCGCAGCCTGACCGATGACGATGGGGCCGGAACCGATGATCATAATCTTTTTCAAATCTGTGCGCTTTGCCATAAATAATCCTCCATATTCCGAATGATCAAAAAAATTCCCGGCACTGAAATGGGAAAAACCACCTCAGAAACCGGGAAGTTCAGGAAATAAAAATGAAAAGGAAAGAAGTCCCACATTCGGATCGATTGCTCTGACGGTGATCTGAAACATGGGCTTTTCTCCTCTCTCGTATTCCAAGAGATTATAACACAGGGGAAAAAGCTTGTCAATTTTGCAAATCGGAATTTTTGTCAAAGTTGCACCGGCCATATTTGGTCACATTGCCGACAGAAATCTGAACCACGCGCCCGGCAGCGGCGAAAGACGCATCAGAGGGCGGCAAGCTGCCCGTAGACCGTCCAATCCGTGCGGTCGATGGTCAGGGGGGAGACGGAGATGTAGCCGGTCAGGGCGGCGTCCGTGTCCAGCGTCAGATCCTGCCGGTCTGCCCAGACGGGCTTGCCCACGGGACGGTAGAGATCGTTTCCGATGTGGGGGAAATCGTCCGAATAGTAGGGGCCGCCCTGATGGGTGAAGCGGATTCCTTTGGGATTTGCGGGGATATTGACATTGTAGAAACCGTGCAGCCGCAGCAGCTGCTTTTCCCGGAAAAAGGCCAGAATCCGATCCAGCTCCCCGGTGGCATTGGGATAGTTTTCCGGGGTGGTGGACAGGGCAATGGCCGGAATGCCCAGATGCACCGCCTCGGAGGCGGCGGCCACCGTGCCGGAATACAGGATGTCCGTGCCCACGTTGAAGCCCCGGTTGATGCCGGAGATGGCAAGATCGAATTTGCAGCCCAGTCCCAGCACCGCAAGGCGCACACAGTCGGCAGGGGTGGAGTCCACCGTCCAGACGGTAATGCCCGGTTCCAGCTCCACCTGCTTTGCCTCAAAGGGCTCCTTGATCTGGAAGCTGTGGCTCTTTCCGCTTTGCTCGTACTTGGGCACGAAAACCGTCACGTCGCCCAGCTTTCTGCACCATTTGATGAGCGGAATCAGCTGCGCTGCCTGCACACCGTCGTCGTTGGTAATGAGTATTTTCATAATCTCCTCCTGTTTCAGAAATCCAGCCGGAACCAGGGCTCCAGATATTCCCGGGTGTTTTGGCACATTTCTTTGAATAGACGCTCTCCCTGCTCCCGGGTCAGCTTCTCACACAGGGGCTGATTCAGGAATACCTCAAAGAGCTTCCCCATATCCCGCGCCCGGATGCCCTCGTAGCAGGCGTCGAGGTTGCCGCAGTTGCGCGCGACCAGCTCCAGCGCGCCGCCGGGCAGGGGATCGGACAGAACGGGTTTCAAAAGGTCGTTGGAGAACACGCAGTTGGTCTCCACGATGCTGCCCGCAGGAAGCTGGGACATCTGTCCCCGGTTGGGCAGATTCGCGTTTGAAACGATGGTGCCAAAGCCCATCAGCGCCTTCATCAGCTCGGTCGCCTCCTCCGTGGAACGATGCAGGGGGAAGGGCCTGGTTCCTTCCGCGAATTCGATCCCCTCGGCGATCCGCTGCGCATGATGCATCTCTGAAGAAATTATCGTTGACGAGACCATTGTGATACGTTAAGATGGAAAATGAAATGGACAAATCAATTCATAATATGGATAAAACGGATGTAAAAGGGAGAAATTTCCATGATGACAGAAAAGCGCAATCTCTATGATTATTATCAAATCCCCGCACCGGCGGGCGCGGCAGGAATTTTAAGCTGCTGGGCGGCCGCGACACCCCGCAAAGTCAGCGCCGCCCGGCAGCGGCCGGCGGTGCTGGTGCTGCCCGGCGGCGCGTATCACTGGACCTCCCCCCGGGAGATGGAGCCGGTGGCGCTGCGCTTTCTGGCCAGAGGCTACGCTGCCTTCGCGCTGGATTATTCGGTTGCCCCCTTCTGCTTTCCCGTGGCACTACGGGAGGCGGCGCTTGCCATGCGCTATATCCGGGAGCACGCCGGGGACTTCGGGGTGAATCCCCGGATGGTGGCGGCCGTCGGGTTCTCCGCCGGCGCCCATCTGTGTGGCACGCTGGGCACGCTGTACGACGCCCCTGAGGTGTCCGATCTGGGCGATGGCGCTCTGCTGCGCCCGGACGCGCTGGGACTTTGCTACCCGGTTGCCATCGGCTGGGGCAATACCCATGAAATGAGCTTTGAAACCATCTCCGGGGGCGACCCCGAGCTGCGGCAGAGACTGTCGCTGGACGCACTGGTGCGCCCGGATATGCCGCCGGTATTCCTCTGGCACACCCGGGACGATGCCTCCGTACCCTGCCGCAACAGTCTGGTGCTGGCCGCGGCTCTGGACGAAATGGGGGTCGACTTTGCCCTGCATCTGTACCGCCATGGGCAGCACGGCCTGTCCACCGGCGACGCAATGGTGTTTCCGGCGCATCAGGTGCCGGAAATGAGCTGGGATGTGCCCGGATGGGTGGATTCCATGCAAAAATTCTTCGAAGAAATCGGTTTTCAAATGACAGACAGGGAGGACGCGCAATGAATACGATTTTGTTTGTGGGAGAGCATCCCGGCACCTGCGATGTCCAGTGGCACAGCCATGACCAGTGGGAGTTGGTGTACTGTACCGGCGGAAACGGCTTTTTTTACTTTGACAATGGCAGCACCATCGAATACCAGAAGGGGGAGGTTGTGGTCATTCCACCCCGGGAGCGGCACAGCAATTCCAGCGTGGACGGCTTCACCAACATACATATCCGCATGGAAGACCCCTCTTTTCCCTACCGGTCTGCCTTCCGGGTGGCCGATGACCGGGAAGGACACCTGAAAATGGTATTTCGGGAGGCCAAGTACTACTTCATGGCGGACATCCGCAAGCGGGAACTGGTACTCAGCGCTCTGGGAGACCTGATGACCAGCTACCTGATCGTGTACCGCAGCAACAACGAGTTTTCCAAGCCCGTGGAGCAGATCCGCTCCCTCATCATTGCCAACTATGCCGACTCCGGATTTGCCCTGGATGAGGCCATCCGCCAGATGCCCTTTCACTACGACTATCTGCGCAAGCTTTTCAAAAAGGAGATGGGACTGACACCGCTGGAATATCTGACCCAAATGCGCATGAAAAAGGCGGAGATGATGCTGACCACCATGTGGGGCAGTGATTACTCCGTGACGGAGATCGGTCTTTTGTGCGGCTTTGACGATTCTCTGTACTTTTCCCGGGTGTTCAAGAAACATTTTGGTTGCTCGCCGTCCACCTTTGCAAAGAAGGACAGAGGCAGAGCACAGGAAAGATAACAGAAGGAAATTGCACTTTTTCTATAATATAAGCATGAAAAAACAAAAAATGTTATTCATAATTGGGATTTTTCCTGCATATTGCGGTGTTTGCACGAATTCCCATAAAATGGCTCCTCTTGAGGAAGGGGACAGAAATCAATTCATTCTGGACAATCAGGAAGCCTTTCGATATGGTGCCATGGAGGAGTTTGGCCTGCGGGATGACCATTTTGAGGAAGATGGGGAAATCATCTCCCGGCAGACCATTGAAGCGTCTATAGACGGTGGCACCGCGTATCGGATTGTCCACAACGGCGAAACCGTCGGCGGCGTGGTTGTAAAGGTGG
>SAMEA3663248__coassemble_1068_pt1 | contig 8764 bp, 9 predicted proteins | sample SAMEA3663248__metabat2_low_PE_010 | metagenome-assembled genome bin SAMEA3663248 (sample SAMEA3663248) | pig gut metagenome | biome: pig gut; feature: pig-associated habitat; material: faeces | place: China | collected 2013 | reverse complement strand
AGGAAAATATCGGCGCAATTTTGGGTGACACCGAAGAAAACCTGCAGGACATCGAGCTGCCCTTTGCCGGGAATACCTATCTGGTGATTGGGGAAGACCTTGGCGGCATTGACGGAATCAGCTATGACACCCAGGCACAGCCGCTGCCCCAGACAGATTTCTTTGCACAGGAAGCACTGCCGGAGCTGCTGCGCAGCTGCACGGTATCCTTCCGCCTTGCGGATGACAATCAGGTGCATATCACCGTCCCGGCAGGAGGCAATTTGGACCCGGCAAGGATTCCCGCACTGCCGGAAAAGGATGGATTCACGGCTTACTGGGCGGGACTGGAACAGGAAGATTTAACAAACATTCTGTTTGACATGACGTTCGTCGCACAGTATGTCAGCCATAGCACCACCATTCAAAGCGACCTGACCGCTGAAAAGCGTTTGCCCCTGGTACTGGCAGAGGGCTATTTCTACCCGGATGCCGAGGTAACCGCCGCAAGCATTTCTGAATCTCCGATGCTGAATGACCGCAACCGGATTCTCGGTGTCTGGCAGATTGAGATTTGCGGGTATCAGACGCTCACTTACCTGCGTCTGCAAATCCCGGAAGGGTGCGACAGCGACCGCCTGGCGCTTTATACCTGCGATCAGAACGGCCGGTGGAACGATACGGAATTTACGGTCGATGGCAGTTATCTTGTGTTTGAGCCGGAAGGCGGCAGCATGAAAGTTGCCCTGACCCAGACCGCGCCCAACTTCTGGCATTGGTATCTCATCGGCATCGGTGCAATCCTGTTGCTTGGCGTTTTGGTGACATTCAGATACATCCGGCGGCGAAACGCAGCCTCGAATACCAAATAATCTCATAATACGGCAAACCATAAATCAAAAGCATACCCTGAGTGGGCGCAATTGCCGACTCAGGGTATGCTTTGCATCGTTTTATGGGTTTTTGACCCATTTTGCGGTCAGGGTCACATTTGTGGGCTTTGTCCAGTCAATATCTCCGTTCTCCTTCTGCTGCGTAAAGAGGTCTGCCGCAAGAAGGGAGTAGACCAGCCGATCCTGTTCGTCATACCAACCGGCAAAGGTATAGCCCTCCTTCTGCGGCACCATGGTGCACACATAGAAGCTGCCGCCGGAAGCCAGGGGAAGGTCAATGGGAATCGAAACGGTCTTGTCACCGCTGTCCAGTGTCACCACGGGGGCATTCTCCCAATCGACAAAGCCTTCATTGGGAACCCAGATGGGGTGCACATAGACGTGCCGGATCTGATCCTCCTGCCAGACAGGCACCAATCGAAGCTCTTCCAGCGTCAGAGAGGTGCCCACATCTGCGGCAAAGGCTTTGGAGCCGGGGTTGAAGCCCGCGCCGCTGAAATTCGCGCTGGAGGAACTGTATTCGATGGCATATCCCAACACGGAATATCCCGCGCGTTCCGGAAGCTCCGGCAGTGCCAGCTCCGTAAAGGTGCTCTCATCCACGGTCAGCTCCATGAGAATCGGATTTCCCATGATTGCAGGATCAAAAAAGTCTGCGTACACGGTGATGATGCAGATGCCGCCGGAATTGTCATAGGATTCCAGAACCTCCATCTCAAAGGGAGGTTCGGTGGGCGGAGCCTCCGTCGGGGGCGGAGTTGTGACCTCCACGATTGGCGCAGGCGCTTCCGGCGCTTCGTTCAGAGCCAGCGGCAGACCAACAAAAGCGTTGACAACGACAACGGCAGCAATTGCCCCAGCTGCAAGCTGTGTCGGTTTTCGCTTTTTCTTCGGAACATCAGCCGGGGTCGCCCTCTGAGAAAACTCGTCAGGGAGCAGCGGGAATTCGGCCGCATCCGTGCGGGCTTGCTCCGGTGACGGATGTGTGATTTCCTCAGGCAGCATGCTTATCTGGTATGCACTTCCATCTGCGTGAAGGGGCATTCCACGCCGATGGCACGCATTCTGATGAACAGTTCGCGATTGAGCAGTCTGGTCGCGGCGTAAATGTCTGCTTCGCGCACCTCGGCCACAAACCGAAGCACAACAGCGCTGTCGCCAAGCTCATTCACGCCAAGATAAACAGGAGCGGATTTCAGCAGCTGCGCGCCGGATTCATAGATCTCCTGAAGCATGCCGGGAATCTTTCCTTCCAGGTCAGCCAGATCGGTTTCATAGGGAATTGAAAAATCACACACAGCGGTTGAGCTGTTGTTGGAGCGGTTGAGCACGTTTTTCATATCGGAATTGTTGATGATCTTCACGTTTCCGCCGGCATCGGAAACCGATGTGGTGCGGATGCCGATTTCGATGACCGTACCGCGGAAGCCTCCGACTTCGATGATGTCGCCCACATTATACTGGTTGTCCACCAGAATGAAAGCGCCGGTGACCACATCGGAAATCAGACTCTCCGCGCCAAAGCCGATGATGAGTGCGAGAACGCCCAAGCTGGCAAACACACTGCCCGCGTCCGCAAACAGCGCGGCGATGATGCCGCAGATGATTACCACCACGGCAATATAGCGCATCAGGTTGTTGATCAGAGAAAGGGCGGTGCGCTTTCTGTGGTTTTCCGTTTTGATGAGACTCAGCAGGAAAACGATCAGGTTTTCGGCAAACAGGGTCACAAAAATAATCACACAGCATTGAATGATTTTTGCCAGACTGATGTTTGCCGTGGGAAGTGACAGCAGGGACCAGATATTCGTGATCCAGCCAATTCCATAAAACGCGGCAGCCAGCAGCAGGAAGACAACGGCTTTCAGGATTCTCTTCTTGTTGTCCATAGTAGATTTCTCCTTTATCTGATGGATTGACGGCGGCTATTCCACATCCGGGTCGGTGTGGTATTTTTTCTGCAGCCGGATCCACCGGCTGTTAGGATTATGGAACGGGGCAGGCCCTTCCAGTTCACTTTCCTCGATGGTCAGGTCTGCCCGGATGGCACTGTCATAGGGCGACCAGTGGAGAAAAGGAACCCGAATCCGGGCGGCCGGGGTCAGGAAGCAGGCATGATAGCGCACTTCCGCGGCGAAGGCGTGGAAGGAGGTGTCGGCGGTATGGGTGGCAAGCAGGGCGTACTTTTCGAAGACGGTCAGATTTTTACGGTCATGGATGCGGATCAGCACATGATCGCACACCGGGTATCCGGCCCGGTCATTGTTGGCATCCAGAAACCGGGACAGCCGCCCCGGCTTCCCGGACTTTTTTCTGCACTGGGCGGTATACTTGCGGGGAACGGCCAGATACCCGTCACGGGCAAGACTTGCCAGAAAAGAAACATACAGCTCCGCAATCAGATATGACCCTTCCGCCTGGGGACGGATGAAGTAGTCCTTCATCGCTTCGTGGTGCCGCTGTCCCCTTTTTGCAACCACCCGGTTGATCTCCGCATTCAGTGCCCGTCGGTTGTCCTCGGAAGGGTCAAGCAGACACTGCTTCAGAATCCCGGCATCGAAGGCGATGAAGGAGACGGTGACACCGGGGGTATCGCCGTCCGCGATCAGACCCTTTTCCGCGTCATGTTCTTCTTCACGCATTTTGAACAGGCCACAGATGGAATCCCCGTTCTGGGGGACAGTATACAGATACCAGTCATCAAAGAACAGCCTGCAGCGGCGTGACTGGTTTTCGTCGTTGGGAAATGTGGTAATGTGTTTTCGTGCCAACATATCGGCGATGGAGTCAGTGACAGCCCAGAAGCCGTCGGCAGTATGGTGTATCGCACCTTCCGACAGGCAGCCCATGGACACCAGCTCCTGAAAGAGGAGCGGCGCGGAAACATTCAATTTGCTTTCCATTGAGGCACCCCATTTTCTTCTCTTGTTACCAACAGTATACAACACCGGGTGACCACTTTCAACAGGAAAGCCGCATTTTGCCCCCATTTTTCCGCAGCGGTGAAGCGGGTGACGGTTTTTGAAGTTGCAAAATCCTGAGAAAGAGGGTATGATATACGAAATGATTTTCCCGGGAGGGAAGCAACATGAAGAAAACCCTTTGGGCGCTGATTTCACTGCTGCTGCTTCTTGCAGTATCCGGCTGCGCCGTGGAAGAACCGCAGCAGACAACGACGCCGCCGGTTGAGGTTCAGACCCCCTACGAGGCAATTGCGCGGCAGCCGCAGTATCAGGGTGTGGCTTTGACCATGCAGGCAAGCTGGCAGCGGGCAGACCCGGAAGCACAGGTGCTGCTGCAGGCCGCGGCTGTGTTTGAAAAGAAGACCGGCGCACAGGTGACGATCCTCTGGCCGGGAGAGGGCGCAGCAGTACCGGACGATGATGCGGTGGTGGATATTTTCCAGATCAGCGCGGAAGACTTTTCCGGGATGCGAAGCGATTATGTTCTGAACCTGACACAGATGGCGGAACAGGCGGACTATGACGCCAAAAGCCACCCGGTGCTCCGGACGCAGATCATCGGGCAGTGGGGCTTTTTGGGCGCGGTTGCCCAGACCCCGTATCTGGGGGGTGTCTACTACAATGCGGATGTGTTTGCCCAATGCGCCCCTGCCGAATTGCCCCAGAGCTGGGATGACTTTTTGAAGCTGTGCCAGAGCCTGTACCAATCGGGCTGGCAGCCGCTGACGCTGGATCAGCAGGATGCGCTGCTTGCCACGGAGCTGCATCTGCGCCGCAGCATCGGAGCCGGGGAAATTCAGCGGCTGATGGGCGCGGACGGCCACTGGTATGATGACCAGCCGGCCATGGCCGCACTGGAACAGGTGATGCACTTCCGGCAGGCGGGCTTCGTGGCAACGGGAACACCGGCGGAATACCCGGCAGGACAGAACAAGATGGCACTGAGCAACAGCGCCATGATGATCGGAACCAATCAGGACTGCGCGGACGTGGAGGCGGCAACCCGCACCGATTTGAACTGGGGCGTTTTTCCCTATCCCGGAAGCACGGGCAGCGGTACCTGGATGAGCGCCGATGTGCTTGTGATCCATCGGGACACTGCCCACGCCCAGGCAGCGTTTGATTTTGTGCTGCTGCTGGCAACCGGGGAATTCGATCAGCTTCGCGCGGACATTTCCTGCGGCATTCCCGCGGACCCGGCAAATGCGTCGCCCATTGCGGGGGCGATGGAGGCAATGGAAGCTGCCGAACCGGAACCGTTGAGGCTGCTTGGAAGCAACCAGCTGGATGTTTCCGTGAAGCTGTGGAGCGGTTGGTACGACGACGTCGGGCGCTATGCTTCCCGGCTGGAATCGAGCAAGTGACTTGCAATTTTACAAAGAGTATGATATTGTTTTCGAAAGGGGTGATTGACTGTGCGGCTGCAAGAATCCGGAGAAATGTATTTGGAATCCATCTATGTGCTGTCGAAGAAGCTGGGCGCGGTGCGCTCCATTGATGTCAGTGAATATATGGGCTATTCCAAGCCCAGTGTGTCCCGGGCAGTCAGCCTGCTGAAAAGTGCCGGCTATATCGTGATGAATGAGGAGAACCTGATTACCCTGACGGACAGTGGCCTTGCCATCGCAAAGAAGATCTACGACCGGCATACGCTCCTGTCGGAGCTTTTGATCCGCTTGGGTGTTTCGGAGAAGACCGCGGTGCAGGACGCCTGCAAGATGGAGCACACCATCAGTGATGAAACCTTTGAAGCCATTCAGCGGCATATGAAACAGTATCGATGAGCAATAACGCGATGCGCGGTGCACCTGGCACCGCGCATCTTTTGCGGCAATCGGGACAATCTATGGGTATGCCTATTTTACCTATTGACAAGGTAGGTAAACGGTGCTATATTACCTATGGTAAAACTAGGTAGAACCCGAAGGAGGTTTTTATAGATGCACGTTTATGCGGACAACGCGGCAACGACGAAGATGAGTCCTGTCGCCATCAACGCCATGCTGCCCTACTTTGACAAAATTTACGGAAACCCCTCCAGCCTGCATTCCGTCGGTCAGGAGGCCCGGGAAGCGCTGGATGCCGCCCGTGATACGGTGGCGGCCTGCCTTGGCTGCGAGAGCCGGGAAATTATTTTCACCTCCGGCGGCAGCGAGGCCGACAATCAGGCCATCATTTCCGCCGCCCGCATCGGTGCGAGAAAGAACAAAAAGCACATCATCACCACGGCCTTTGAGCATCACGCGGTGCTGCATACCCTGAACAAGCTGGAAAAGGAAGGCTTCGAAGTCACCTATCTGGATGTGCGCAAGGGTCACAACATCACGGCGCAGCAGGTTGCCGATGCCATCCGGGAGGATACCTGCCTTGTCACGGTCATGTATGCCAACAATGAGATCGGCTCCGTCCTGCCCATTGCGGAAATCGGCGCGGTCTGCAGGCAAAGAGGCGTGCTGTTCCACACCGATGCGGTACAGGCGGCCGGTCACATCCACATCAATGTGAAGGAACAGAACATCGATATGCTGAGCCTGTCCGGCCACAAATTCCACGGCCCCAAGGGTGTGGGCGCCCTGTATGCCCGCCGCGGCATTGCACTGGTCAATGTGATCGAGGGCGGCGCCCAGGAGCGGGGCAAGCGCGGCGGCACGGAGAACATCGCCGGAATCTGCGGTATGGCCGCGGCGCTGAAGGATGCCTGCGATCATATCGATGAGAATATGCCCCGGGTGGCTGCCATGCGCGACCGCCTGATCGAGGGTCTGAGCAGAATTCCCCACTGCGCCCTGAACGGTGACCGGGTCAACCGTCTGCCCGGCAATGTTAGCTTCTGCTTCGAGGGCATCGAGGGCGAGAGCCTGCTGCTCCTGCTGGATGCAAAGGGTGTCTGCGCCTCCTCCGGCAGTGCCTGCACCTCCGGCTCTCTGGATCCCAGCCATGTGCTGCTGGCCATCGGCCGTGTCCACGATGTGGCCCACGGCAGCCTGCGCCTGTCTTTGTGCGAGTACAACACCGACGAAGAGGTGGATCACATTCTGAAGGTGGTTCCCGAGGTGGTTTCCTACCTGCGGAACATGAGCCCGGTGTGGCGTGACCTGCAGACCGGCAAGCGCCAGTATATCCTGTAAGAATGAAAACCCCGAATTGTATTGATATAAAGGAGAAATGAACGATGGCACTGTACAGTGAAAAGGTTATGGATCATTTTATGCACCCGCGCAATGTGGGCTCCATCGAGGATGCCAGCGGTGTCGGGGAAGTGGGAAACGCCAAGTGCGGCGACATTATGAAAATCTATCTGAAAATTGAAAACGACATCATTCAGGACGTGAAGTTTGAGACCTTTGGCTGCGGCAGCGCCATTGCCTCTTCCTCCATGGCCACCGAGATGATCATGGGCAAGTCCATCCATGAGGCGCTGGCGCTGACCAACCAGGCGGTCTGCGAGGCACTGGACGGCCTGCCCGCCCACAAGGTGCACTGCTCCGTCCTGGCGGAAGAAGCCATCAAGAATGCCCTGAAGGACTACTTTGACAAAAACGGCATTCCCTACGATGCGGAGAAGTTCAAGGAAACCGACCACGATGAACTGCACGCGCAGGTTCACGGCGAATAAAGCCTATGATTGTATCGACCAAAGGACGCTATGCCCTGCGGGTGATGCTCTGCTTTGCCCAGCGCGGCGGCGATGAATACGTTCCCCTGAAAGAGATCGCGGAAGCGGAGGGGATTTCCCAGAAATATCTGGAATCCATCATGACCATTCTGTCCAAGGCGGGCTTTGTGGACGCGGTGCATGGCAAGGGCGGCGGCTACCGGCTGAACCGAAAGCCGGAGGACTATACCGTGGGCAGCATTCTGAAGCTGACGGAAGGCTCCCTTGCGGCGGTGTCCTGCACATCCCAGGGCGCATCCGCCTGCAGCCGCACCACCTGCTGCCAGACACTGCCCATGTGGGAAAGACTGGAAAGAATGATTGATGATTTCTTTGAGGGTATTACGCTGGCAGACTTGCTGAAAGAGGGCAGGGTGAGCCGGTAACCGAAATCAAGCATAAGGAGTTGACCGGGATGTACGACGAACTGAAAACATGGATGGCGGCTTTCTTTTCCAATGGCATAGGAAGAGTTGTATCCGCACTTCTGGTGCTGATTGCCGGCATTCTGGCAATTCGGGTGATTATGACGGTTCTGGGCAGGTTTCTGGAGGCCGGAAAGCTGGAGAAGGCTGCCCACACGCTGGTCAAATCCGTGGTGCGGGTTGCGCTGTATCTGCTGCTGAGCCTGATGGTGGCTCAAAGCCTGGGCATTGATATGACCGGCGTGATCGCGCTGGCAAGCGTTCTGACGCTGTCGGTCTCTCTGGCGATGCAGAATGCACTGGCAAATGTGTTCGGCGGCTTCACACTGCTCTATACCGGCCCATTCCATTCCGGTGATTTTGTGGACATTGGCGTGGAATCCGGCACGGTAACGGAAATCGGTATGACCTATACCAGACTGCAAACCCCCGATAACAAATTGATCTCCATCCCCAATTCTGCGGTGGTGGCGGCCAATATTGTGAACTATTCCGCTGCCGGTACCCGTCGTGTGGATATGACGGTGACGGCAGCATATTCAGAACCCAGCCAGAAGGTGATCGACGCGCTGATCCAGGCTGCCACCCATGATAAGGTGCTGCTGGAACCGGCACCTGCGGCGATTGTGGACAGCTATGAGGAAAATGCCGTCCGCTATGTTCTGCGTGTGTGGACAAAGACGGAGGACTACTGGGATGTGCGCAATGCCATTATGCTGAAGCTGAAGAACACCTTCGATGCGGAAGGGATCCGGATGGTTTACCCCCACATTCATGTTTATAACGAAGAATCATAAGGCAACACCGCACAATTGCGTCTGCGGATCTCAGCGGATCTTTTGCACCATT
>SAMEA3663248__coassemble_1067_pt1 | contig 8771 bp, 6 predicted proteins | sample SAMEA3663248__metabat2_low_PE_010 | metagenome-assembled genome bin SAMEA3663248 (sample SAMEA3663248) | pig gut metagenome | biome: pig gut; feature: pig-associated habitat; material: faeces | place: China | collected 2013 | reverse complement strand
TTACCCGTGGGAACGCAGTAGTTCACAGGATCACCCGGACGGATGCTGCCCGCATCCAGCAGATCCCGGTAAGCCTTGAAATAGTACATCACCTGCGGCGCCAGACGGCCGATGTTGATGGAGTTGGCAGAGGACAGGTCGAAGGGCAGATCCCTGCCCTGACAGGCGGCAAAGATGTTTTTGACACCGGTCTGGGCATCGTCAAAATTGCCGCGGACGGCGCAGACGGCCACATTTTCGCCCTCCTGCGTCACCATCTGCGCCCGCTGCACCCGGGAGACACCCCCATCGGGATAGAAGACGCAGATTTTCACACCGGGCACATCCGCAAAGCCTGCCAGTGCGGCCTTGCCGGTGTCGCCGGAGGTGGCAGTGAGGATCATAATTTCCTTTTCGGCACCGCATTGTTTCATGGCGGCGGTCAGCAGCTGGGGCAGCATGGAAAGCGCCACATCCTTGAAGGCCGACGTGGGACCGCGGAACAGCTCCAGCACCGTAAAATCACCCACGGCCACGGTGGGCGTCAGATCCTCCGTCTGGAATCTGCCGGTGTACGCCCTGGAGACAAGGTCTTTCATATTTGGAATATCCGGCAGCAGCGCGGAAAGGATGGCGCAGGACATCCCCTGGGCGTCCAGCGTCAGACAGTGCTGCCAGTCAAAGTCCGGGATGAATTCCGGCATATAAAGGCCGCCGTCCGGCGCAAGACCTGCCAGAACGGCCTGGGCGCTGTCTGCGGTTGGCGTGCTGCTGCGAGTTGAGTGGTATAGCATGGTGTCCCTCCTCCGGAAACGGTCGGTTTCTCTGCTTTCTGCACAAATCCTTGCCGAAATCCCGGAAATACTTGTTTTTTTGTGTGATTGCTTTTTGGGTAAGCTTATGATATACTGTTTCTCAACAAAAAGCAAGTGTTTTCGAATCGGGCACACCCAATTCTACATTGTGACAAAAATGACCTTGATAATGGAGGATGAATTCATGAAAATCGGTCTGCTGGGTTTTGGTGTCGTTGGACGCGGTGTTTACGAGATTACCGAAAAGCGCGATGATATGCAGGTGGCAAAGGTGGTCTGTCTGGAGGATGTGTTTCTCCCCGACGCGGAAGTGACACGGGATGTGAAGAAGGTTCTGGAGGACGATACCATCGATACGGTGGTCGAAGCCATGGGCGGACTGCATCCTGCCTATGAGTTTGTCCGTGCTGCCTTGGAAGCAGGTAAGAATGTGGTGACCTCCAACAAAGCGCTGGTTGCCACCTTCTACGACGAATTGCTGCCTCTGGCAGAGCGCATGGGTGTGGGCTTCCGCTGCACCGCGGCGGTGGGCGGCGGCATCGGCTGGCTCAGTGAAGTGGAGCGTTCCCGCCGGATCCAGACCATCCATCAGGTGGGCGGCATCATGAACGGCACCTGCAACTACATTCTGGACTCCATGACAAGACTGGGTGTGGACTATGCCGACGCGCTCCGTCAGGCCCAGAAGCTGGGCTATGCCGAGGCAAACCCTGCCACCGATGTGGAGGGCACCGATACCTGGCATAAGATCATCCTCTCCGCCAACATCGCCTTCGGCGTGAGCCTCAACCGGGACCAGGTGCTCAAGGCCGGTATTCAGAATATCACAGCCGCCGACGTGGCCAATTTTACGGCCAGAGGTCTTGTGTGCAAGCTGGTCTCCACCGGCAAGCAGAGCGATGGCAGGTACGCCGCCTATGTGCAGCCCACCCTGTTCCCCGCCGGGACGCCGGAATCCGCCGTGCCGCTGAATTATAATCTGATTCCCCTCATCGGCGATGTGTCCGACCGCATGAGCTTCTTCGGTCAGGGCGCAGGCCGCTATCCCACCGCATATAATGTGGTTCAGGACTGCGTGGACATCTTAAGCGGAAAGGGCTTCTACTGCGGCTACGGCAGGAAGGTGGAAGTGGACAATTCCGATAAGCTGTGCTACTATGTCCGGGGCGAGCAGGATGCCTGGCTGGCAGAGCATACCGCCGGGCAGTGGGACGGCGCCGTGGTAACAAAGCCCGTCTCCGTCAGCCGGATGCATGCATGGCTTGCCGACCATCCCGGCGCGTTCATTGCGGCACTGGCGTAACGGCAATCCCTTTTCACGAAAGAAGGAAGGAACATGAAAGTAACGAAATTCGGCGGCTCCTCCATGGCGGATGCGGGCCAGTACCGAAAGGTCAAAGAGATTATTGAATCCGATCCTGCCCGCCGGGTGGTGGTTGTTTCCGCCGCCGGTAAGCGTTTCCCGGATGACCACAAGATTACGGATCTGCTGTATCTGTGCTACTCCCACACCAAATACGGTGTGCGCTGCGACGCGGTGTTCGACATGGTGGCGTCCCGCTACTGCGAAATCCGGGATGAGCTGGGTCTGGAGCTGGATCTGGAGACGGAATTTGCCCAGCTGAAGGAACGCATCGACAAGAAGAAGGTGACCCGGGAGGAGCTGGTCAGCCGGGGCGAGTATTACTCCGCCAAGCTGATGGCCGCGTTTCTGGACTTCCAGTTTGTGGATGCCGCGGATTGGGTGAAATTCAATCTGGACGGCACCGTGGATATGGAACAGACCTATCAGGCGCTGCGGGAGCTGAGCTGGATTGGCAAGGGCATTGTGACCCCCGGCTTTTACGGTGTGATGCCCGATGGCAGCATCCACACCTTCTCCCGGGGCGGCAGCGACATCACCGGCTCTCTGGCAGCGGCCGCGCTGGACGCGGAGGTCTATGAAAACTGGACGGATGTTTCCGGCATCCTGATGGCAGACCCCAGAATTGTTGACAATCCCCAGGCGATCGCCGAGGTGACCTACGACGAGCTGCGGGAGCTGAGCTATTCCGGCGCCCAGGTGCTTCACGAGGGTTCCATCTTCCCGGTGCGCGAAAAGAATATTCCCCTCAATATCCGCAATACCAATGCCCCCAATGATCCCGGCACCATCATCAAGGAGCGCTTTGATGAGTGCCACGACCCCGACCGGTTCATCACCGGCATCACCGGCATGAAGGATTTCTCCATCATTGCCCTGTCCAAGAAGGGCATGAGCAACCAGGTGGGCGTTCTGCACAAGGTTCTGACCGTTCTGGTACGCCACGGCATCAGCGTGGACTATGTGCCCAACGGCATCGACAATGTTTCCGTGGTCATTCCCACCGAGGCGCTGGCACCGCATCTTTACAATGTGCTCAGTGAGATTCAGAATGAAGTGGAACCCGATACGCTGGATGTTTATGACAAGATCGCGGTGGTCGCGGCAGTGGGTCGCAAGATGGCCTTCCGCCCCGGCATCTCCGGCAAGATTTTCGCCGCCCTGGGTGAAGCGGGCATCAACATCCGCATGATCAACCAGGGCCCCGACGAGCTGAACATCATCTTCGGCGTTGACAACGGGGATTTTAAGAGCGCCATCCGCGTGCTGTACGACAGCTTTGTGAATAAGTGATTTCTGCGTGGCGGTGCAGTGGCACGCAGCATTCTGAAACCGGAGGTAATTTCTATGAAAACCTATACCGTTGCTGTTCTGGGCGCAACCGGCGCCGTGGGACAGGAAATGATCAAAATTCTGGAAGAGCGCAATTTCCCCGTGGGAAAGCTGGTGCCTCTGGCATCGGAAAGAAGCGCGGGCAGGAAGATACTCTTCAAGGGTGAGGAAGTGACCATTCAGGAAGCCTGCGATGGGGCATTCGAAGGAGTGGACATTGTTCTGGGCGCCGCCGAGAACGACATTGCGAAGCGGTTTGCCCCTGCCATCGTCAAGGCCGGAGCCGTCTTTGTGGACAATTCCTCTGCCTTCCGTCTGGACCCCAAGGTGCCGCTGATCGTTCCCGAGGTCAACCCGGAGGATGCGGCATGGCACAGCGGCATTATTTCCAACCCCAACTGCTCCACCATCATCACGGTCACGGCGGTCAACGCCCTGAACCGGCTGTCTCCCATCCGCACCATGACTGCATCCACCTATCAGGCGGTTTCCGGCGCAGGTGCCGGCGGCCCCATTGAGCTGATGAACGAGGTGGAGGCACTGCGTGAGGGAAAGACCTATGAACCCAGGGTGTTCTCCCACCAGATCGCCTACAATCTGATTCCCCAGATCGGCGGCGAGCAGATGGACGGCTACACCAGCGAGGAAATGAAGATGCAGAACGAGGGGCGCAAGATCATGCACCTGCCCGAGCTGAAGGTCTCCTGCACCTGTGTCCGGGTTCCCGTGGTGCGCAGCCACTCCATTTCCGTCAGTGTCCATTTTGACCGCACTGTCAGCGTGCAGGAGGTGCGTGAGGTGATTGCCAATGCCCCCGGCTGCCGCCTTGTGGACGATCTTCCCAACAAGGTCTACCCCATGCCGCTGGACACCTCCGATCAGGACCTCGTATTCGTGGGTCGTATCCGCCCGGATCTGACCGATGAAAAGGGCATCTGCCTGTGGTGCTGCGGCGATCAGGTTCGCAAGGGCGCTGCCACCAACTGCATCCAGATCGCAGAACTGCTGATCAAATAAGAAAAAACAGTCTGTCAAGAACCCCTGTTTTCGTCTGATGAAAACAGGGGTTCTTTGACAGACTGAGGCGCAGCGGTATGAACCGCTGCGCCTGTTGGATGTTTTACGGACACCCGGCTGTCGGGCGTTCCTGTTTTCAGCGGGTGGAGTCAACCTGAATCTCACCGGAGACGATCTTCCGGCTCAGTGCTTCCCCCTCGGCCTTCACATCGTCGGAAACCTGCTGGGGGGCACCCTCTTCGCCGTAGCCGATGCCCACATAGCCGGTCTTCATGTCGGCAACCCAGGTGGTGCCCCACAGACCGCAGTCGTCACCCTTGGCAACGTACTGGTTCACGGCATCATAGATGGAGTCGCCCACGTTCTTGCACATGGAGCAGATGATGACTTCGGGATCGATGTACTTCTGATCGGAGTCCACGCCGATGGCATAGAAGCCCTTTTCCTTTGCGGCCTCGAAAACGCCGTCGCCGCACTTGGAGGCGATCTGGAAGACCACGTCCGCGCCCTTTTCATTCAGGGTCAGGGCGCATTCCTTGCCCACGGCGGGATCGTCGTAGGTGTTGGAGTACTGCACCTGCACGTCGATGTTGGGGTTGGCGTACTGAGCACCCTGCTTGTAGCCCACGATGAAGTCGTTGATGGTGGCGCTGTCCTCACCGCCCACCGCGCCGATGACACCGGTTTTGGAGGCCTTGGCGGCGATGTAGCCTGCCAGGAAGGAGCCTTCGTTCTGGGCATAGGTGATGTTCAGCACGTTTGCCACATCGGTGGAAGTGGCGTTGTCAATCCAGATGAAACGCTTGGCGGGGTATTCGGGCGCAACGGATTCCACATCGTAGAATTCCCAGCCCACCAGAATCACCACATCGGCGGAGTCTGCCGCGTTGTAGATCTGCTGGGTGTGATTCTCGTTTTTGCACTCAATGGACTTGATCTGGATGCCTTCGGCAGCCAGCTTGTCGCAGCCTGCTTTGGAGGAGTCGTAGAAAGAACGGTCACCGAAAGCACCGGCAACCACCAGCGCAACGGTCAGCTCTGAAGCGGCGGTATTATCACCGGAGGGCGTGCCGGAAGCACAGCCTGCCAGTACGGACAGCACCATGACACATGCAAGGGTCAATGCAATCAGTTTTTTCATGAAGAATGCCTCCTTAATTGATAAACGGGAATATGAAAAGCCGGAAGATTATGATAATCCTATTATACTGTGTTTTTCCGCAAAGTCAATGAAACTGTCAGGTATTTGCGCACAAAAGCGGGCACGCAGGGGCAGCGCGCGAAAATTGTATTGAATGCTGAAAATCCTCCCGGGGGGGATTGAAAAATTGTATGCGGAATCTGGCAAATGCACAATTGACTTTCTATGGCTAAATGAGTAGAATATTATCGATACAGAATGCATCTACTTATTGGCTGAGTATCTGTCTACAATACAAGCATTAGGAGGAAACTAGATTGAAGGATTGGGCATTTACAACCACCGTCGAGGAGATGGAAGCTGCCACCAACGCTCTGTTGGAAACAGCGAACAAGGTTGGTGCTGACACCTGGCAGCAGCGTGTCAAGAACCAGACTCCTCACTGCGGCTTCGGCGAAGCGGGTACCTGCTGCCGAATCTGCTCCATGGGTCCCTGCCGCATCACCAAGAAGGCGCCCCGCGGCATCTGCGGCTGCGATGTTCATGGCATCGTCGCCCGTAACTATCTGATGTTCACTGCCGGCGGTGCGGCAACGCACTCTGACCACGGCCGTGAAATCATGCACACCCTGTACCAGACCAAGGAAGGCGGCAACTATCAGGTCAAGGATCCTGAGAAGCTGATCCGCATCGCCAAGGAATGGGGCGTGGAAACCGAGGGCAAGGACATCGATCTGGCTCACGAGATGGCTGAGATCGGTCTGCTGGAGTACGGCAAGCCCTTCGGCACCCAGAAGTTCCTGAAGCGGGCACCCGAGCATACACAGCAGCTGTGGCATGACGCTGAGATTGAACCCCGGGCCATCGACCGGGAGGTTTCCCAGTCCATGCACATGACCCATATGGGCTGCTCCTCTCTGGCGGAAGCGCTGATCCGTCAGTCCCTGCGAGCCGGTCTGTCCGACGGCTGGGGCGGCTCCATGATGGGCACCGAATTCTCTGACGTGATGTTCGGCACACCCCGCCCCGTTGATACCGAGGCCAACATCGGCGTCATGGAAAAGGACAACGTCAACATCGTGGTTCACGGCCACGATCCCTCCCTGTCTGAAATGATCGTGCAATATGCAAATGATCCCGAGATGATCGCCCTGGCCAAGTCCGTGGGCGCCAAGGGCATCACCATTTCCGGCGTTTGCTGTACCTCCAACGAAGTTGCCATGCGTCACGGCATCCCCATGGCCGGTAACTATCTGAATCAGGAAAACGTGGTGCTCACCGGCGCCTGCGAAGCCATCGTGGTGGACGTCCAGTGTATCTTCCCCGCACTGGGCCCCCTGAGCAAGTGCTTCCATACCAAGTTCATCACCACCTCTCCCATCGCCCGGATGCCTGACTCCGAGTTCATTCGGTTCTCCGCTGCCAATGCCGGTGAAAACGCCAAGGGCATCGTAAGAATGGCCATCGAGAACTTCAAGAACAGAAAGCCCGAGCTGGTGAACATTCCCAACCAGAAGCAGAAGGCAAGAGTCGGTTACTCCGTCGAAGCCATCAAGAAGGTTCTGGACGGCGTCGCCAACTCCCAGCTGGATGAGTTCGGCACCACCAAGCCCTTGATCGAGTGCGTCCACTCCGGCGTTCTGCGCGGCGCCGTGGCCATGGTCGGCTGCAACAACCCCAAGGTTCGTCCCGACACCGCCCACATCGACCTGATGAAGAAGATGCTGGAGAACGATATCATCGTCATCGCCTCCGGCTGCTCCGCACAGGCTGCCGCCAAGGCGGGCCTCATGGACCCCGAGCAGGCAAAGGAATACTGCGGCGCAGGTCTGAAGCGTGTCTGTGAGCTGGCCGGCATTCCCCCTGTGCTGCACATGGGCTCCTGCGTGGATATCTCCCGTATGATGATCCTGGCTTCTGACATCGCCAAGGACTGGGGCATCAACATCTCCCAGGTTCCCGTGGTTGGCTGCGCACCCGAATGGATGTCCGAGAAGGCTGTTTCCATCGGCAACTACGTTGTTGCCACCGGTATCGAGACCTTCCTGGGCGTTGATCCCTACTCCAAGGGCTCCGAAGAAGTCACCCGCCTGCTGCAGGGCGAGGACGGCATCAAGGAGTGGGTCGAAGCCAAGTTCGTGGTGGACACCAACATCGAGTCTCTGGGCGACAAGATGATCGCCTGCATTGAGGCCAAGCGTGCCGCTCTGGGTATTTAACCGGCGGATGGTTTGCCACGGCTGATTTGACATCACAGATTATTACGATTATTTGAGGTCTTTTTCCAATGAAAGTTGCGATTACCGGTAAGGGCGGCGTGGGCAAGACCACTCTGGCCTCCACCCTGGCAAGGCTCTATGCGGCGCAAGGACGCACCGTCCTTGCGGCCGACGTGGATCCCGATGCCAATCTGGGACTGGCTCTGGGCCTTTCCCAGGAGGAAGTGGATCAGATCGTCCCCATCTCCAAAATGCGTACGCTGGTGGAAGAACGAACCGGCGCCTCCGCGTCCAACAAGTTCTTCAAGCTCAACCCCTATGTGGCGGACATCCCCGATACCTTCTCCAAGGATATCAACGGCGTGAAGCTGCTGGTCATGGGCACGGTTGATCTGGGCGGCAGCGGCTGCGTCTGTCCCGAGCATGTGATGCTCAAGGCAGTGCTCAACAGCCTGACCTATCGGAAAAACGATGTGGTCATTATGGATATGGAGGCCGGCCTGGAGCACCTGGGCCGCGGCACCGCAGCCAATATGGATCAGTTCATCGTGGTCATCGAACCCGGCGCCCGGTCCGTGCAGACCTACCGCAATGTCAAGCGGCTGGCAAGTGATCTGGGAATCCAAAAGGTTCGGGTGGTGGCCAACAAGATCCGGGACGAGCGCGATGAGGAATTCATCCGGGGCGCGATTCCTCCCGAGGATCTGCTGGGCTTTCTCCATTACAATCCCCAGATCATGGATGCCGACCGGCAGGGCAAATCCCCCTACGATTTCAGCCCCACGGCAATCGAAGAGATCCGGCGAATCAAGGAAATTCTGGATCGTGACGAACTATGAACATAGGAGGAAATACCGTGACACTTTTTGAAAGAGTATTCGGCGGCAACGACTACAACTATGAGC
>SAMEA3663248__coassemble_976_pt1 | contig 9332 bp, 8 predicted proteins | sample SAMEA3663248__metabat2_low_PE_010 | metagenome-assembled genome bin SAMEA3663248 (sample SAMEA3663248) | pig gut metagenome | biome: pig gut; feature: pig-associated habitat; material: faeces | place: China | collected 2013 | reverse complement strand
GTCATACCCCATCCGCTCAATATCCCGGCGCAAAATACGACAGCAGGCGGAGTGAAAGGTCATCGCCCAAATATCCTGCGCTTCCGGGCCAAGGAGTACGGAAAGGCGCTCCTTCAGCTCATTTGCTGCCTTATTGGTAAAGGTTATGGCAATAATACTCCAGGGAGCAGCGGGACGCAGGCTGCAGAGCCAGTCCGCTCTGTTACGGTCAGACTCGGATGGATCATCACTCAACGCTTCCAGAAATGCCAAATCATCTTCCGTTACGGTGTCCGGAATCTCACTGCTGTCAGACGCGCATCCAAATTTCATCAGATTTGCGATACGGTTGATAAGAACCGTCGTTTTACCGCTGCCTGCGCCGGCCAGCAGCAGAAGCGGTCCATCCGTGGTCAGCACAGCCTCCCGCTGCATCTGATTCAAATATGGGAAATTGTCAGCAATGTAATTACGCCGTGCTGTTAAAAATCTTGTGTCAAAATTCTCGCTCATAGTCGCACCTGTCTGTCATATGATGCTCCTATTTTAACCTATTTCGGGAAAAAGGTAAAGAGTCAAATTTCATCGCACAGATCTACGACAGCAACTCCCGCAGGTTTGCCAACGCTTTCTTTTCGATGCGTGAAACCTGAACCTGGCTGACATGCAATACCTTTGCAACCCGTTCCTGTGTCAGGCCGTGGAAATACCGCATCTTAATAACCAAGCCTTCACGCTCCGGCAATTTTGCGATTGCCTGGGTCAGCGCAATTCTCTCAACCATTTTGTCTTCGGATTCCGTATCGGTCAGGATGTTCTCCAGTGAAAAGCCCTCATCTCCGCTCTCACGCTGAATGGATTCCGTTGCAGCGGTGGCATTCTCGGCCAGGGCGATTTCTTCCGGTGAAAACCCGGTCTGGCGCGAGATTTCCTGAATGGTCGGCTCCCGGCCAATGGCGCTGATCAAATGATTGCGCGCCACCTTGATGGCCATCGCCTGCTCCTTCAGCCCCCGTGACACCTTGACCGCACCGTCATCACGCAGGAAACGTCGAATCTCCCCGGCAATTTTCGGCACTGCATAGGTTGAAAACTGTGTCCCGTAGTTCAAATCAAACCCTTCAACAGCCTTTAAAAAGCCGAGGCAGCCCAGCTGGTACAGATCATCCGATTCCGTCCCCCGTCCGATGAAGCGGCGTGCTACCGACCAGATCAGTCCTGCATTTTCTTTTACCAGAGTCTCAGATGCCTCTGTGTCCCCCGCCTGCGCCCGACGAATCAGCTCCTGTATCTCGCTCATTGGCGCTGTCGGATTTTACGGCGCATATGAATGCTCGTCCCCTTCCCCGGCTGGGAAAACACTTCAAAACTGGTCATGAAGCTCTCCATAATCGTAAAACCCATACCGCTTCGCTCCGCACCGCCGGTTGTAAAAGTCGGACGACGCGCCTGCTCCAAATCCGCTATGCCAACACCCTTGTCTTTAATCACAATATCCAGAACATTGTCTTTCAAAATCCGACAGCGAAGTGTGATGATACCAAAACCATCCGGATAGGCATGAACGATGCAGTTGGTTACCGCCTCAGATACCGCTGTACGGATATCACCCAATTCCTCCAGGGTCGGATCCATCTGCGATGCAAAGCATGCCACCGCACTGCGTGCAAAGCTCTCATTGATGGACCTGCTTGGAAATTCCAAAATCATGTAGTTTTCAAATTTCACGATACTGCCTCCTTGATCTCAACCAGTTTGTCAATACCTGATGCGCGAAATACCCGCATGGGCTGATTGCCGATTCCCGCAAGCACGAGTCGTCCCTCAATCTGTGTCATACTGCGCAGGGCGTTGATTACAACCGCAATCCCTGACGAATCCACAAAGGATACTTCCGTGAAATCCAGTACACAGACATCCGGTGTATAGGCTTCAATTTTGCCTGCGATGGCTTGTATGTAGCTTTTTGCGCAGTGGTGATCGATCTCACCGGTTAACGCGACTGTTAACCTTCCATTCTCCAGAAAACTGGTAAATTGCATATTTTGCCTCCTTGCTGATTTTGTAACACCAGTATAATAAAACCCGGATTCATTTTCCGTCGGAATCGGTCATCCAAAAGAAAAGCAAAAAATGCGGTGCAAACCAATGGTTTGCACCGCAAAGGCATCCGCAAGTATTACAGTTTCTGCATGGCAACAAGGCTCTGCTCCAGCTGCGCGATCAGGTCGCGGGTCTTTGCAGCCTTTTCGCGCTCGGCATTGACGACTGCCTCGGGGGCACGTCCGATGAACTTTTCGTTGGAAAGCTTTGCTTCCAGAGAGGCAAGGAACTTCTGATTCTTCTCCAGCTCCTTTGTGATCCGTTCGATCTCTCTGGCAACATCCACCAACTGACCCATGGGGATATAGAGCTTTGCATCGGCTGTGGTGATGGTCACCATTCCATCCAGATTCTCGGGTTCCTGCTTCAACATGGTAACATCATCGGCATATGCCAGACGCTGCAGGAAGCCCTCGCCTTCCATGAAAATCTGAGGCTTGGCAGTCAAAACGAAAAGTGCGGCCTTTTTGGACGGCGGTACATTCATATCTGCCCGACGGTTGCGGATGGCACGGATGGCTTCCATAACGGACTCCATCTGATCAGCTTCTGTCTTGAATGCAAGATCCTCATTGTACTTGGGCCAGGCAGCCACAATCAGTGCCTCGCCTTCGTGGGGCAGGCTCTGCCAGATTTCCTCGGTGATAAAGGGCATGAAAGGATGCAGCAGACGCAGCATCTGATCCAGAACATATACCAGAACCTTCAGGGCAGTATCTTTACGTCCCGCATCTTCGGAATAAAGTCTTGCCTTGGTCAGCTCAATATACCAGTCACAGTAGGTGTCCCAGACGAAATCATAGATTTTCTGGACGGCAACACCCAGTTCATACCGATCCATGTTCTCGGTAACTTCCGCAATCAGACGGTTCAGCTTGGAAAGCACCCATTTATCGGCAATTTCCAGCTTCGAAAGATCGGGCAGTTCATTGACGCTGTCTTCCGACAGATTCATCATGACGTAACGGGATGCGTTCCACAGCTTGTTGGCAAAATTACGCATGGCCTCGCAGCGCTCCACATAGAAACGCATATCGTTTCCGGGGCTGTTGCCGGTAACCATGTTCATACGCAGAGCATCGCAGCCGTATTTCTCGATCATTTCCAGAGGATCAATGCCGTTACCCAGAGATTTGGACATCTTGCGACCCTGATTATCACGAACCAGGCCGTGAATCAGAACCGTGTGGAAGGGGGTCTTCCCCGTATGTGCACAGCCGGAGAAGATCATTCTGGCAACCCAGAAGAAAATGATGTCGTAGCCGGTCACCAGCACATCGGTGGGATAGAAGTAGTCGAGGTCAGCCGTCTTCTCGGGCCAGCCCAGGGTCTCAAAGGGCCACAGGGCTGAACTGAACCAGGTGTCCAGAACATCCTCTTCGCGCGTAATCTTTTCACTGCCGCATTTCTGGCAGGTGCAGATATCCTCGCGGGAAACGCTGATGTGACCGCACTCGGCGCAGGTCCAGGCGGGAATCTGGTGACCCCACCACAGCTGCCGGGAAATACACCAGTCACGCACGTTCTCCATCCAGTTCATATAGGTCTTGGAGAAGCGATCGGGAACGAACTTTGTTTCGCCTTCCCTGACCACGCGGATGGCTTCTTCTGCCAGGGGCTTCATTTTCACGAACCACTGGGCAGAGATGATGGGCTCCACGTCCTTGTGGCAGCGGTAGCAAGTACCCACGTTGTGGGAATAATCCTCAATCTTGACCAGATAGCCACCGGCTTCCAGATCGGCAACGATGGCTTTCCTGGCATCATACCGATCCATACCCTCGTACTTACCGCCGAATTCATTGACAGCACCGTTGTCATTGAGCACGCGGATGACTTCCAGATTGTGGCGCAGACCCACTTCGAAGTCGTTGGGGTCGTGGGCAGGCGTCATCTTGACACAGCCGGTACCGAACTCCATCTCCGCATAGTCATCGGCAACCACGGGAATCTCTTTGTTCACCAGAGGCAGGATGACCTTCTTGCCGACAATATGCTGATACCGCTCATCGTTGGGGTTGACGCAGACACCGGTATCGCCCAGCATGGTCTCAGGACGGGTGGTTGCAACCACCACTTCGCCAGTGCCATCGGCAAGCGGATAGCGGATATGCCACAGGTGACCGGGCTTATCCACATACTCCACTTCCGCGTCGGACAATGCAGTGACGCAGTGGGGGCACCAGTTGATAATACGGCTGCCCTTGTAAATCAATCCCTTTTCATACAGGGAGACAAACACTTCGCGGACAGCCTTGGAACAGGTCTCATCCATGGTGAAGGCTGCACGATCCCAATCACAGGATGCGCCCAGCTTCTTCTGCTGTTCCACAATGCGGTTGCCATATTGGTGCTTCCACGCCCAGACACGCTCCAGGAACTTCTCACGACCCAGATCGTAACGGCTCAGACCCTCCTTGACACGCAGTTCTTCTTCCACCTTGATCTGGGTGGCAATGCCGGCATGGTCAACACCGGGCAACCACAGGGCATTGTAGCCCTGCATACGCTTAAAGCGGATCAGGGTATCCTGCAATGTCGCGTCCATGGCGTGGCCCATATGCAGCTGGCCTGTGACATTTGGAGGGGGCATCACGATGGTGAAAGGCTTCTTGGACTCGTCAACTTCGGCGTGGAAGTAGCCGCCCTTTTGCCACATGTCATAGATACGAGATTCCACCTGCTGGGGCTCGTACACTTTCGGCAGTTCTCTTGCCATTTTTGATTTCTCCTTTTTTGAGTATTTTTTCATCAGGACGGAAAAAAGCCCGAAGTCCCATAAGACTTCAGGGCGAAAAGTTCCGCGGTACCACCTGACTTCCCGAATCATTCGGGCACTCAAACTGCTGTAACGGGCAGCCCCGCATTTTCCTACTGCACTTTTCAGAAAATGAGCTCCGGGGCGACAATCGATTTCAACCGCTGCTGCCTTGCACCACCCGGCAGCTCTCTGAAGCGATTTATGGAGTCGAAACTCCCCTTCTACACTTTATCACGGTTAAATTATCACACTTTTACCACATTGTCAACTGTTTTCCATATTGACGTTACCCTCAAATAATCATATAATAGGCTATAATTCTTTGGATTCAGGAGTATTACTATGAAGCTTTCTCTGATTGCTCCCTGCTATAACGAAGCTGAAAATGTGCAGGCTTTTCAGGATGCCGTCATCGAGGCATTTTCCGGCTGTGGCTACGATTATGAAATCATCTTTGTGGATGACGGCAGTAAAGATGCCACGCTCCACAACCTGAAAAAGATTTTCAAAGCGCAAAAATGCCCTGTCAAGGTGATATCCTTTTCCAGAAACTTCGGCAAGGAAGCCGGCATTTACGCTGGGCTTGAGCAGGCATCCGGCGAATACATCAGCCTGATTGATGCTGATTTGCAGCAGCGTCCTGAAATCGTGCGTAATATGGTGCAGATATTGGATGACCGTGAAGAGCTGGATATAGTTGCCGCCTATCAGGATCGCCGTGGTGAGGGCAGAATACTGTCCTTCTTCAAAAAGTGCTTCTATTCCATCATCAACAAGCTGTCCAAAGTCAACCTCCAGCCCGATGCCAGCGATTTTCGAACCTTCCGCCGCTCGGTGCGTGACAGCATTCTGCAGATGACGGAGTATCACCGTTTCTCCAAGGGAATTTTCGCATGGGTCGGTTACAGTACGGAGTTTATCCCCTATACCGCCTGTGAACGCCATGCGGGTGCCTCCAAGTGGAATTTCTGGAAACTGCTGAACTATGCCATTGAGGGCATCATCGGCTACTCCACAGCGCCCCTGCGCTTTTCTGTCTTCATTGGCAGCATTACCGCCATTGCAGCAGTCCTGTATCTGATCTGCGTTGTGTGTGAGAAGTTGTTTTGGGGCATTGCCATTCCCGGTTATGCCACAATTATTGTGCTGATTTTGCTATTGGGCAGCATCCAGCTTTTCTGCATCGGCATCATCGGTGAATATGTGGGAAGAACCTTTGAACAGAGCAAAAATCGCCCTGTCTATATTGCAAAAGAGATTCTTTCCTACGACGAGAAGTAACAATCTCCCATATGTATTTAAGAGCCAACCGACAACAGGTGTCAGTTGGCTCTTTTTGTGTTTCATGCTGAATCAAAGGAACATGCCCATGAAGCACTGGGACGCCATATACAAACTCACTGCACTGAAGAATGCGGACGCCTTTGCAGCAGGTCCGGAGGACAGCCGATCCTGAATGGTCGTAAAAAGCAAGGTCGTCACAGTAAAAACGACGGCTCCGGCTGCAGCCAGCTTCAGTGCGGCAAGTGGGTTCACAAACGCGCCGGCATACGGAAGCAGACCGAAGGTGAGTGCGGAAAAAGCCGGGATGCAGATGTAACAGCGTTTTGCATCCGGAGCGAAGTAGTGATCCAACACCAGGGCGACAAGGGATACAAGCACCAGATTCGGGATATTTGCCTTGGGCAGAATGATCTGCGGACAGAAGGTTCGAATCACAACGGCAACAAGCAAATAGGTACCGAAGACAGCAGCAAGGAGCGTATTGAGCAGATAGGTCTTATTTTTCATTGCTTAACCTCCCCAAGTCGTTGCAGAAGATGCGGCATCCGCGCCGGTTACATAGGCAACAGCCGAATTCACGGAACGGACAATGGCCTTGGAGGTGACGGTCGCGCCGGTCAGCGCATCCACTGTCACAGTATCATCGGAAGCTTCGGTAACCTCTTCGGTTGCGCCGGAGAATGCATCGCTCTGAGCAACAGCAACTTCAAAACGACCGGAAGAGTTCAGGAACTGCGCAAGGAATTCGTGATCCGTCAGAGCCTGCGCGCCGAGACCGAAGGTTTCGGAAAGGTCACGAACCACCAGACCTGTCACCTTTCCGTCGTTGTTGACACCGATATACATGGTGATCTCACCTGCATAGCCGTTGGTGGCTGTTTCAATCACAAAACCGATCTCGGACTTGTGAACGCTGCGAATATTCGCGTCCTCGCCATCATAATCTTCCAGTACAAAATCAGTGCTTCCGGGTAAAACCGTCTGCATCAGACGGATATGGTCGGCCTGAGCACGATCCGCGGCAATGCTGTTCAGACCAAAGGAGGCGGCTAATAGAATTACGGCTGCCACTGCGATGGTAATGACAGGAAGAAGAATCTGTTTTTTCATGCCTGATCTCCTCCCTTCTTCACACCAAAGCGGCGGGGCGCAGTGTGGCGGTCAATGATCCAGACGAGGGCGTTCATCAGTAGAATCGCATACGTAACACCTTCGGGGAACAGGCCAAAATAACGGAATACCACGGTCAATATGCCGCAGCCGATGCCGTAAAGAATCTGACCCTTTGCGGTGACGGGAGATGTCGCATAGTCCGTTGCCATGAAAATCGCGCCAAGCATCAGACCGCCGGAGAAAAGGCTGTACAGCATCCAGTCAATGGCCGCGTCAGTCTTGTGGAAAACAAGCGTCAGCACGGCTACACTGCCAAGGTAGGCCAGCGGAATCCTGACAGAAATAACCTTGCGGTAAACAAGGTATGCACCGCCCAGCAGCAAAGCCAGCGCGGAAATCTCACCGATGGAGCCGGGACAGTTGCCGATGAACATATCCAGAATGCTCTCTTCCGGCAGTGCAGGCATCACCATGTGGTGCAATGGGGTTGCGGCGGTAACACCGTCGACACCTTCGAAATGTACCATGCAGGCAGGTGCAATCAGCATCATAAAGCCTCGGGCGGAAAGTGCAGGATTGAAAATATTCTGACCCAAACCGCCGCAGAGGGCTTTGACAAAAATGATGGCGAATGCGGCACCAATCACAACCAGCCAGTAGGGTACCGTGGCAGGAAGCGTCATGGCAAGCAGCATACCGGTGACCAACGCAGAACCGTCGACCACAGTGTTGCGTGTCCTGGTGGCAACGCTGTAAAGCCATTCCAGCAGAACACAGGATGCAATGGATACCAGTGTCACCACAAGGGAACGGATGCCATGCATCCAGATGCCCACCGCCAATGCAGGCAGTAACGCCAGGAGCACATCAAACATGATGCGGCTGGATTTAAAATCACCACGAATATGCGGTGAAGAAGCGACTGTCAGTTTCATCTGCTCTTCGCCTCCTTTAACATCACTTTACCGGCGCGAAAACGCTCCACAAGCGGCAGTTTTCCGGGGCAGGTAAACGCGCAGCTGCCGCATTCCATGCAGTCCAGCAGGTTCAGTCGTTCCAATTCGTCCACACGGCCTGCATTGGTAAATCGGTACAGATACAGTGGCTGCAATCTCATTGGACACACGGCAACACACTTGCCGCAGCGCAGACATACAGGATTCTCAGCGGCACCATTCACATCCTTCAGCAAACACAAAACGGAGTTTGTCGCTTTGATGACAGGAGCGCTCAAATCATTCTGGGCGATGCCCATCATGGGGCCACCGCTGATCACGCGCTCCGTCTTTTCGTTTAACCCACCGGCAACTTCAATCAAATCATGCAGCGGCGTGCCGATGCGAACCACAAAGTTCTGGGGTTTTGCAATGGCTTCGCCGGAAACGGTTACGATACGTTCCGTCAGCGATCTCCCAAGCCGTACCGCGCGGCAAATGGCTGCGAAGGTGGATACATTGAACACAGCACAGCCGACACTGGAGGGCAGTTGACCGGGCGGCACTTCCCTGCCGGTCACAGACTGCACCAACTGCTTTTCGGCTCCCTGGGGGTACATGGTAGGAAGAACAAACACTTCAATACCGGGGAAATCCTTGCGCATACCCTGAATCTTTTCAATTGCCACAGACTTGTTGTCCTCAATGGCAAGAACCAGACGTTCGGGCTTCAGGATCTGGCGCAGGATCAGCATACCTTCCAGGACAAGCTCCGGCTCCGTGCGCAAGAGAGAATCGTCGGCGGTAATATATGGCTCACACTCACAGGCATTTGCAATAAGTGTATCGATCTTACCCATGGAGCTCAGCGCCTTCACATCGCCGGGGAATGCAGCGCCACCCATACCCACGATGCCGGCCTCGCGGATGGTATGAAGCACAGCGTCAGGATCCAGCTGCTCCAGAGGAAGATCACAGCCATGTTCTTCAATTGTTTCATCTTTCCTGTCGTTTTCAATGACGACAGCGGTAACCATCCGCCCACTAGTGTGCGGACGCTGTTCGATCGCGATGACCGTGCCGGAAACAGATGCGTGAACTGGCACGCACAGGCCCTCACCGTCACCGATCTTCTGACCACGCAGAACACGATCCCC
>SAMEA3663248__coassemble_939_pt1 | contig 9657 bp, 10 predicted proteins | sample SAMEA3663248__metabat2_low_PE_010 | metagenome-assembled genome bin SAMEA3663248 (sample SAMEA3663248) | pig gut metagenome | biome: pig gut; feature: pig-associated habitat; material: faeces | place: China | collected 2013 | reverse complement strand
ATGGAGCCCTTGCGATCGGCAATGCCCAGGCAGTTTGCCGGGTTCAGGGTGCAGGCGTTGATGGCATAGTTCACAGGCACCAGCGCCTCCTCGATCAGAATCCGCAGACCCTGATTCAGCCGCAGGGTGGAGCCTGCCAGGGTGTCGATCTTGGTCAGATGGGCGCTGCCGTCGGGGTAGATCAGAATCTCATTGCCGCCGAAGATGTGACGGCTTCCGATGGGGGTGCCCTTTGCCATCAGGGCATCGGAGACCATGATGGAGTAGTCGGGGCCCTTGCTCATGAAATACATATTCAGTGCCGCGGTGGTGGAGTGATTGCCGTCGCAGATGACTTCGCCGTACATGGTGCGCAGACGGAATGCGGCACCCACAAGACCGTTGGCGCGGTGGTTGAAGGGCGTCATGCCGTTGTACACATGGGTCAGGCATCTGGCGCCGTTGGCATAAGCCATGCAGGCCTGCTCGTAGGTGGCGGCGCTGTGGCCGATGCTGACCACGATGCCCCGGTCTGCCAGGTAACGGGTCAGGGCAAAGTCCTCATCAGTTTCGGTGGCCATGGTCACATAGCGGATATTGCCCTTGGCGGCAGCCTGAAAACGCTCAAACTGCTCGATGGTAGGTTTGGCGATGTGCTCTTCCGGCTGCGCGCCCTTATACTTCATGTCCAGATAAGGGCCTTCAAAGTGGATGCCCAGAATCTCCGCGCCCTCATAGCCTTCTTCCATGACCTTTGCCACATTGGCAACCGCCTTGGTCAGAACTTCCTCGCTCTGGGTGATGGTGGTGGCAAGAAACGCGGTGACACCCTCGGAGACAATATTCTTTGACCAGTTGCGCAGACCCGCTTCTTCGGCATAGTTGGTATCGAACTCGTAGGCGCCGTGGCAGTGAACATCGATCATGCCGGGGATGATCCGCTTGTCGCCGTAGTCCACATCCACGGTCTTGGAACCGTAGGGCATAATGCTTACAAATTTGCCGCCTTCCATCTCCACCTGCGCAGGGATGAACTGGTCGGCGATCCATACTTTTTTACTCTGAATAATCATGGTGAAATGCCTCCTTTGTTTTTTATTCTATTATACAAAGAAACCAAAGAATTGTCAAAAAAATGATTTGTAGTTTTTAAGCCAAATGTTATTGCTTTTAGTTTTCTCTCTTGTATTTATTTAAACGATAATATATAATAAAAATCGATAAAATCAAATGGGAGGTACACTGATATTATGAGCATTTTCAACTACAGCGAAGAGCAGATGAAGGAATCCTTCTCTACTTTTACCATCCACGAAATCTACCAGCAGCCTGCCACCTGGCGCAAGACCTGTGCACAGCTGGCTTCCTGCAAGGACGAGCTGCAGAAGTTCCTCGACAAGGTTGTGACTGCCCCTGATTTTGATATCGTTCTGACCGGCGCCGGCACCAGCGAGTTTGTCGGTAACTCCCTGTACCATGCACTGAACAAGAAGTACGATTTCAAGGTCAAGTCCTACGCTTCCACCGACATCGTTCCCAACCCCGAGGAAACCCTGTCCCGCACCAAGCCCACCCTGCTGGTCAACTTTGGCCGCAGCGGCAACTCCCCCGAGTCCGTTGGCAATGTGGAAGCCGCAGAGGTTGTCTGCCAGAACATCTATCACCTGTTCGTCACCTGCAACAACGAGGGTGCGCTGTCCAAGCTGGCCGACAAGCATGACAACTGCTTTGCTCTGAATCTGACCCCCGAGACCCACGACAAGTCCTTTGCCATGACCTCCAGCTACTCCAATATGTATCTGGCTACCTATCTGGCGCTGAATCTGGACCGTCTGGATGAGATCACCGCCAACGTTGAGAAGATCTGCGTGGCCGCCGAGAACTTCCTGGACAACCAGTATGAGGCTGTAGCTAAGATCGTTGCGGATTTCGACTTCGACCGTATTGTTTACCTTGGCAACATCGCGCTGAAGGGCGTTGCACAGGAATCCGCGCTGAAGATGCTGGAGCTGACCGCCGGCAAGGTGGCCACCATGTACGACTCCCAGCTGGGCTTCCGTCACGGCCCCAAGTCCATCATCAACGACAGCACTCTGACCGTTGCTTATCTGAGCGATGACGACTATCGCCGCCGCTACGAGCTGGATCTGATCAAGGAAATGGCCGGTCAGCGCAAGGGCAACAAAATCTGCGTAGTCTACAACAAGGCATGCCCCGGCATCGAAGAGCTGGCTGACTATACGGTTCAATATGGCATCGGCGCCGACATGGAGAATGTCATGCTGGGTCTGGATTTCATCACCTTTGCGCAGACTCTGGCTGTCATGAAGAGCCTGTCCATGGGCATCCCCCCCGACAATCCCTGCCCCACCGGTGAAGTCAACCGCGTTGTCAAGGGCGTTATTCTCTACCCCTACACTTTGAACTGATTCAGGAGGTTATTGCAATGATTGGTTTGGTAGTTACTGGTCACGGCCTGTTTGCCGAGGGTATGCACTCTTCCGCCAAAATGATCGCCGGCGAAAACGAGCACATCAAATACGTCTGCTTCGAAGACGGCATGGGTCTGGAACAGCTGGCTGAAAAGCTCAACGCTGCTTACAACGAGCTGTCTGACTGTGACGGCATCGTTGTGCTGTCCGACCTGCCTGGTGGTTCCCCCTTCAAGACCGCCGTGGAATGCTCCATGGGTCATCCCGACAAGCAGATCGTCGTGCTGTCCGGCACCAACCTGCCCATGATCATCACCGGCTCCACCATGCTGGGCTTTGAGACCGATCCTCAGGCTTTGGCCGATGAGCTGCTGTTCGAGGGCAAGGACAATGTGGTTCGTTTTGAGCTGGCTGTCCGCGAGGAAGAAAACGAGGACGAGGACGGTATCTAAGATATGATCAATTGGGAAGTTGTTCTCTGGACCTGCATCACCCTCGCCGTACTGATGGGCATCATCAGCCTGATTCTGACCATCATTTCCTCTGTGAATATGCGCAAGCGCCGCAAGGTGATGAGTGACATCCATACCACTCTGGCCGTCGGCTCCAGGGTGATGTTCGCAGGCGGTATTTACGGCAAGGTCGTGCGCATGGGCGAGGACGAGGTGATCGGTGTGGAGGTCGCACCCAAGACCATCATCGACATCTCCCGCTACGCAATTCAGGCCATTGAAAAAGACTGACATCTGCGCAAAGAGGGCACGGCAGACCGCCGTGCCCCCTTTTCATGACTGCTTCGAATGAAGCCCATTGATGGCGGAGTTCCAAAATGACACGGCGGTTTCCTGCCGTGTCATTTTCAGACTGTCAATAGGCCCTCCAGCCCGAAAGTTTCGGAGGGAATAGATCGTGTGAAAGAAAACCGTCAGGGTTGTCTTTCGCGTTCAATCAAAGCGATTTTCAAACTTTTTACAAAGTTTGAAAATCGTAGGCAGCTTGTCAAAATTTTTTTGACAAGCTGCAAATGACACGGCAGTTTCCTGCCGTGTCATTTCATATGTTGATGCTCCGTGACAAAGACGACTCCGGGGATCGGAGCCGTCTTGTTCACAGATGAATGGAAACTCAAGGAATGTGGGATTCAGAACTGAAGCCAAGCGCAGTCAAATTCTGAAAAATCCGCAATATAATGGTCAGCACCTGCATCCACCAGCATCTGCACCGGTGCAGAATCGCCAATGGCGACAATGCATCCCGCGCCGTTGCTTTTGGCAAATGCGATAGAACTGGGGCTGTCCTCAACGAGGAGACAGTCGGTAATATCCACATTCAGCCGGCGGGCGGCCTCCATGTGCATGGCACCTTTATTCGGATAAGTACCGTCATCATAAACCACAAGCTCCCGATCGAACCAACGGTCAAGTCCGAAGGTTTCAAAATAGAAGTCAATATTGGATTTGATGGAAGCACTTGCCAGGGCAAAGGGAATGCCATTGCGCTGCAGATATGTAAGGAACGCTTCCGTTCCTCTGACCAGATGGAGTATTTCAGGTTTGCTCTTGCAGGCTCGACGATACAGAGCCTCTTTTTTTTCAGAATACTGCCGGTTTTCTTCTTCGCTCAACCAGGGGGCAAAATTTTTCAAAATCGCCCGATTGTTGGGGCCAAGAATCCGTGCCGCATCCAAAGGTTCGGTATCCTCAGGGTGTAAATCCTGATAGATCCTTGACCAAGCCTCCACATGGAGGCTTGAGTCAAAGAACATCGTTCCATTAAAATCAAGAAGAACTGCGCCCATAAATCAGGTCAGGATCAGAAAATGCCGATCAGAGCACCGACCAGGCCCAGCACCAGCAGGGCAGCGATGCACTTGACAGGGGTCCAACCCTTCTTCTTCATCAGGAAGTACATACCCAGAGTCAGAGCCATGGGGATCATCTTGGGCAGAACGCCGTCCAGAATGGACTGCACAGTCTGGCCGTTCTCCAGCACGGGAGCGATGGTGGTGCCGCCGTAGTTGGAGGTCAGAGCGCCGACAACGAAGACACCCAGCAGGGAAGCTGCGCGGGTGAATTCCTTCGCGTTGGAGGTCAGAGCTTCAATTGCAGAGGTGCCCAGCTTGTAGGACCAGTGCATCAGGAAGAAACGGACTGCAAACTGCACAATGTTGAACAGCAGCAGGAACACGATGGGACCGGCGATGGAGCCCTGGATGGCCATGTTGGAGCCGATACCGGCAGCAATGGGAACCAGAGTGAACCAGAAGATGGCGTCGCCGATGCCGCCCAGGGGGCCCATTGCAGCAACGCGGACAGCACGGATGGTGTTGATGTCAGCCTTCTGCTGCTCCAGGGACAGGACAATGCCCATGACAAAGGTGACCAGGAAGGGGTGGGTGTTGAAGAACTCCAGGTTGTGGGACATGGAGATCTTCAGATCCTCGGTGTCCTCACCGTGGATGGCCAGCAGGCCGGGCAGAATGCCGTACAGCCAGCCGTTAGCCTGCATACGCTCGTAGTTGAAGGAACCCTGCAGGTTCAGGGAACGCCAAACCATCTTGTTCAGGGTCTTCTTGTCCAGAGCAGCGGCAGGAGTCAGATTGTTGTAAGAAGTCTGATTAAATGCCATCGTCGTCGCCTCCATTTCCATTAGCGCCAGCATTTCTGATAGCAACGTTGGTCTGGAAATCGTTCAGAGCCAGAGCGATGCCAACGAAAGCGACCAGCAGCAGAGCAGAACCGCCCAGAGCGGGGATGTAGCCAATGATGGTTGCCAGAGTGAAACCGGCAAAGTAGATGCCCCAATGCTCGTTGGAGAGCATGATACGCAGCAGCACGGCGAAGCCGACGAAACGCATCATACCACCGGCAGCGCCCAGACCACGCATGATCCAGGGAGCCTTGTCAAACAGAGCGGTCAGAGCCTCGCCCATTGCGGAACCACCAACCAGACCGATGGTGCAGACAATTGCGAACAGCAGGCCCAGAGCACCCATTGCCAGCCAGTTCAGGCGAACGATACCCTTGTGGTCGCCCTTCTCAGCCATCTTGTCAGCAACGGACATCATGGGGGACATAACAGTGAACAGCAGGGTGACCATGTACTGGCCCAGAACCGCAAAGGGAACGGCCAGACCCATAGCAGCGTTGACATCCATCTTGGAGCCGATGGCGAAAACAACCGCCATAACGCCGCCGATAACAGCGTTCGGGGGCTGTGCGCCGCCGACGGGCATGTTACCGATAGTCATCAGCTGGTAAGTACCGCCGACAACCAGGCCAGTGGGAAGATCGCCCAGGATCGCACCGATGACAGCACCGGATACGATGGGCTGATACAGGGATTCCAGGAAATCAAACTGGTCAATTGCGATGATGAACACCCACACGAAGACCAGAATGATCTGAATAGCACTAAAGCCCATAGTGAGATACTCCTTTTTTCAATGTTTAATTTGCACAGAGATTACTTGAACAGCTTCTCAATGCTTTCGGCAGCTTCGGTGGGAACACGGCGGATTTCCAGTTCCACGCCAAGCTCACGAAGTCTGGCAAATGCAGCAACGTCCTTGTCGTCAACGGCGACAGAACCGGCCACCTGGCGCTTGCCTTCGGCCATGTGCATATTGCCAATGTTCACCTTCTTCAGGGGAACGCCACCTTCGACAAGACGCAGGACATCAGTGGGATTTTCACAAACAATGAAAATCTTCTGCTTGTCGCTTGCCTTGTGGATGGTGTCAATCGTCTTCTGGATGGTCCAGTAACGCATGGCAGCGTAGCTGGGTGCAGCCATATCCATCAGGCCCTGACGAAGCTTGTTTCCAGCGACTTCATCATTGGCCACGAGGATCAGGTTTGCACCGATGGCGCCACACCACTGGGTAGCGACCTGACCATGGACGAGGCGATTGTCAATTCGGGTCAAAACGATATTGGGCATTGGTATCTCCTCCTTGAATTAATTTGCTGAGTTTCCAAATCAACATACCATGATTATATGGCTTTTTTGTCGTAAAGTCTTTGCACTTTTTAACACATTCTTTAATGAAAATGTTTTTTTCACAGTTTGTTCATTTTTCGTGATTTTGACGAATTTTCACTTTTCTCTAGTCAAACTGCTAAAAAGGTGATATACTTTCCAAGTCGGAGGTGGTACAATATGCAAAATGAAACTGCCAGTACCGCGTTTTTGAAATATGGTTCTGTCTACCGAAATTGTATTCAGGAGCAGGATGCGACGCTGATTTGCCAGATCAAGCGGGTTCCGGCCCAGCAAGCGCTCTCCCAGTTTCTTCAGTTCAGCTGTGATACCTATATTGAAGTCCAAAGCGGCATCGGGGTGCTGCTGGTTTCCGAAGACCCCGAGCACCTTCCCATTGAGGAATTCGGAATGAATCACCGCATTCACATCCGGCCCCATGTCTATTTTGGCCTTGTGGCGACCACATCGGAGCTGGTCGTCCATCTTTACACCCAGAGCGATTACCAGCTGGATGCCATTACTCTTTCCACACCCTATGAATTTCGCCCCATGCTGCCCCGTATCCGCATCCGGAACATCCTGGGCTATTATTATCGTATCCGCACCCCCGGTTATGTTTTCAAGGGGGAGGAGCATCCCTTTTTCGAGCTGACCTATGTGGATACCGGCATTCTCCATACGGAGGTAGATGGTGTCAGCTACACGCTGTCCGAGAAGGATCTGATTATCTACGGTCCCGGACAGTTCCATTCCCAGCATACGGATGACCAGACCGTCTCCTATGTAACCATCATGTTCAATATGGAAAACATCTGCCCTGAGCTTCCGGAGGACTGGTACAGTGTCCTGTGCAACCGTGTGTTTTCCTACAACAAGAAGATCTACACGCTGATCAAGACTCTGGTGCAGGAAAGCTCCACCGGCGCGCCCTATACGGACAGCCTGATGCACTGCCTGCTGACGGAAACCGTCATCCGCCTTCTGCAGGGTATCTATGTGGAGCCCACGGTGCGGCCGTCCAGTGTGGTGCGGCAGAATTACCAGGAAGAGCTGTTTGATCGGATTCTTGCCTATGTGGACAGCAAGATGTATGAGCCGCTGACCGTAGCGGATATCTGCCAGCAGTTTTCCCTTTCCCGCTCCACATTGCAGCTGCTGTTCAAAGACGCGGTGAACCAGTCCCCGAAGAAATACATCAGCGACATCAAGCTGGAAAAGAGCTGTCAGCTGCTGCGGGAGAACAAGTACACCATCAGCGAGATCTCTCTGAAGCTGGGCTACAGCTCTATCCACTATTTTTCCAATGCTTTCAACCAGAAATATCATATTTCTCCCAGTGAGTATGCCAAGCGAATTTACTAAGGAGGACAGTTTATGAATCTTTGTGCCATCGGAACCGGTGCCATCACCAGGAGTATGCTGAAGGAATTTCAGCGAAGCCCGGTGCTGCACTGCACCGCAGTCTGCTCCCGCCGGGAGGAAACCGGCCGCGCTCTGGCGGAGGAATTCGGTCTGGCGCGTGTCTACACGTCCATGGACGAGATGCTCCGCGACCCCGCAATTGACATGGTCTATGTGGCTTCTCCCAACAGCATCCATTACGGTCAGGTCAAGGCAGCGCTTCTTGCGGGCAAGCACGTCATCTGTGAAAAGCCCTTTACGCCCACCGTGGCACAGGCGCAGGAGCTGATCGGCCTCGCCCGGGAGCGGGGACTGTTCCTTTTCGAGGCCATCACCACCGCCCATCATCCCCATTACGGCTTTATCCGGGAGAATCTTCCGAAGCTGGGCAGACTGAAGCTGGTTTCCGCCACCTTCTGCCAGTATTCCAGCCGCTACCCCGCCCTGCTGGAGGGTCGGATCTCCCCCGTGCTCAGCCACACCTTTGCGGGTGGCGCGCTGATGGACATCAATTTGTACAACATCCATTTCGTGGTCGGTCTGTTCGGCACCCCCCAAAATGTCCGTTACTTCCCCAATCGACACGAAACCGGTGTGGACACCAGCGGCATTGTGTTGCTGGAATATCCGGATTTTCTCTGTCAGTGCACCGGCGCCAAGGACAGCAGTGCGGATAACGGCATTCAGATCATCGGTCAGGACGGATACATGGTCGTCACACCCAGCGGCAGCAACTGCCAGAGTGTGACGCTCCACCTGCGGGGACAGGAGTCTCAGTCTGTGCAACTGCCGGAAAATCCCTGGTATTATGAGGTGCAGGACATCGGCCGCATCGTGGCCGCAGGCGATTATGAGCTTTGCTACAGGGCGCTGGAAACCACCCGCAATGTGGTGGACGTGCTGGAAAAGGCAAGAGCCTCTGCAGGCTTTGATTTTTAAGGAGGAAATCGACTATGGCACTGGTCACATCAAAGGAACTGATGCTGGACGCGCAGAAAAATCACTACGCCATCGGCGCGTTTAATGTGGAAAACATGGAAATGGTACAGGCTGTGGTCGCCGCGGCGGAGGAGCTTTCCTCCCCGGTCATCATACAGACGACCCCCGGCACTTTAAAGTATGCGTCCCCGGAGATGTTCTATGCCAACGTCTGCGCTGCCGCAAAAGCCGCCACGGTTCCTGTTGTGATGCATCTGGATCACGGCAGCAGCTTTGAGCTTGCGCTGCGCGCTTTCCGTGCCGGATATACCTCCGTCATGATCGACGGCTCCCTGCTGGGCTTTGAGGAGAACATCGCTCTGAGCAAGGCCGTTGCTGATGCCTGCCACGCAGGCGGTGTGCCGGTGGAGGCGGAGCTTGGCAAGGTTGGTGGAAAGGAAGACGATCACGACGGAGGCAGCGGCAGTGGCTATACCGACCCGGAGGAAGCGGCACAATTCGTGCAGCGTACCGGTGTGGATGCTCTTGCCGTGGCCATCGGCACCGCCCACGGCGTCTACAAGGGAATCCCAAAGCTGGATACGGAGCGAATCAGCCGCATCCGGGAGCGGGTCAGCGTGCCGCTGGTACTGCATGGCACTTCCGGCGTGCCGGATGATACGGTGCGTGAATGCATTGCCCGGGGCATGTGCAAAATGCCACCGATCTGCGGATTGCCTTCACAAAGGGTGTGCGGGAATACCTGCAGAATAACCCCACCGCCTACGATCCCAAGAAGTATAACGCAGTGGGCCGGGAAAATGTCAGACAGTACGTAATGCAGAAAATCCTCCTGTGCGGCAGCAACGGCCGCGCCTGAGAAAAAATTACTCCCCCACGGATTTTGAAGTGAACCCCAAAGTTTAGACAAAAATTTAATATT
>SAMEA3663248__coassemble_827_pt1 | contig 10478 bp, 8 predicted proteins | sample SAMEA3663248__metabat2_low_PE_010 | metagenome-assembled genome bin SAMEA3663248 (sample SAMEA3663248) | pig gut metagenome | biome: pig gut; feature: pig-associated habitat; material: faeces | place: China | collected 2013 | reverse complement strand
AGAAGGAAGAGCCCGAGGAAGAAGCAGCAGCTATGGTATAAGCCAAAGCAAAAATACGTAAAATCATTCCAATCCCTAAGAAATGCCGGAGTCGGGCACAATGCCCGACTCCGGTTTTTCCAATAAAAATCACGGGTATTCGGCGCAAGTCCGAATACCCGTTTCATCATTTGTATTTTTTATTGCTTGGGCGCGCGCTTACGGGTAAGATAAATGTCCAGCTTTTCCTTCATATTATCGGGAATCTTCTTCTCCACCGGGCATTTGACCGCGTTTGCCATGCGATCCGTAAACGCGATCAGGAAATCAATATCCGCACACATCTGGGAGCCGCTCATCAGGGCGATGGTATCATAGCTGTTATGAATGGTTGCGGTATTGGGCGGCGCAATGCGGGCAAAGGAGACCGCAGGAACGCCCTTGTCGGCAAAGGGCGTGGAGTCGCTGGAGTAGACATCCTGCTTTGTTGCGACGCTGAAGCCCCGCTCGCAGGAGAAGTAGTTGATGTAATGCACCAGCGCCTCTTCCGTGGTGCAGCAGGAGATGAACTTGCCCATAATGCAGCCAATCATGTCCAGATTGATGTTCAGGGCGACCTTCTTCAAATCCTCCTCGTGATCTGCGCAGTAGGCCTTGGAGCCCAGCAGTCCCCGTTCCTCACTGCCGCACCAGATGAAGCGCAGACCGTAGCGGTGGGAATTCTTTGCGAAATGCTCCGCAATGCCAAGCAATCCCACAGAGCCGGACATATTGTCATAGGCGCCCTGAGAGAGGGATGTGGAATCGTAGTGGGCGGTGAGAACGATGTATTCATCAATCTGGCCGGGCATATCCAAAATCACATTGCGGGATTTGCCCTCGTATTCGTCCTGTTTCAGCACGATCTTCGCAGTGGAAACACCTCTGTTGATCAGCCCGATGGCGTCCTTGGCATTGATGTTGACACCGGGAATCTTCCTGCCGTTGCTGACATAGCTGCGCAGTTCCCGCTGGTCAATGTCCCTATCCTCATAATTCGCATTTCCGTCATAGGTTACAAAGCCCACGGCTCCGTTTTCCAGAATGTCCTGATACATCCAGTAGCCAAGGTAACCGTCAATCATAACGATCTTGTCCTTGCACTGGCTCAGTGCATAGGCATCGGTGCTACGCAGGTAATAGAAAGGCGCTTCCACCGTGCTGCTGCCGGCATTAAAGTAACCCTTGCAGGGGATCTCAATCCCATCTGCCTGAAAAACCGCTTTCTGAATGGTTGCCATATTCACTGAGAATTCTTCAATCTGCGCCTTCAGACCTAAATCCCCGCAGCAGTCCACCAGATATTTGGCGCAGCGCAGTTCACTGTCCGTGCCGCCCATGCGGACGAAGGCCGTATCCTCAAAAATCTTCATAATCTTTTTCGCGTCCATAATCCATACCTCCTGTGATGTCGCTATACGTCCTATGGTAACGCATTTGGAAGAATTTTGCAAGGGAAACTCTGGAGAAATCGTCTGCACCTGACGGCGAATCTTTTGCCGTCAGCGCTTGCCGATTTCATCAGAGCTTTCCAAAGAAAAAGCGAGCCGGGAAGGCTCGCTTTTTTGAAACAATATTACAGGTCGCAGTTGCCCACAGTTCTGGGAAACGGAATGGCATCGCGGATGTTGCCGATACCGGTCAGATACATGACCATTCTCTCGAAGCCGAGGCCAAAGCCTGCATGGCGGGCAGAGCCGTACTTGCGCAGATCCATGTAGAAGCCGTAGTCGTCGGGGTTCATGCCCAGCTCCTCAATGCGGCTTTTCAAAATCTCGTAGTTATCCTCACGCTGAGAGCCGCCGATAATCTCACCAATGCCGGGAACCAGACAGTCCATGGCTGCAACAGTCTTTCCGTCGGGATTCAGCTTCATGTAGAAAGCCTTGATCTGCTTGGGGTAATCGGTGACAAACACGGGGCGCTTAAAGATCTGCTCGGTCAGATAGCGCTCATGCTCAGTTTGCAGATCGCAGCCCCAGTACACGGGATAGTCGAAGTTTGCGTTGTTCTTCTCCAGAATCTCAATGGCCTCCGTGTAGGTCACACGTCCAAAGTCGGAGTTCATGACATGGTTCAGCCGCTCCAGCAGGCCTTTGTCCACGAAGGAATTGAAGAAATTCATTTCCTCCGGCGCGCGCTCCATCACATAGGAAATGATGTACTTGATCATGTCCTCTGCCAACGCCATATCGTCACTCAGATCAGCAAACGCGATCTCAGGCTCGATCATCCAGAATTCCGCTGCATGCCGGGTGGTATTGGAGTTCTCAGCCCGGAAGGTGGGGCCAAAAGTGTAGATATTGCGGAAAGCCATGGCAAAGGTCTCGCCGTTGAGCTGACCGGAAACGGTCAGGTTGGTGGGCTTGCCGTAGAAATCCTTGGAGTAATCGATGGAGCCGTCCTCGTTTTTCGGCACGTTGTTCAGATCCAGCGTGGTGACCTGGAACATTTCACCCGCACCCTCGCAGTCCGAACCGGTGATCAGCGGTGTATGGACATAGACGAAGTCGCGATCCTGGAAGAACTGGTGGATGGCCATGGCAGCCAGACTGCGGACACGGAACACGGCCTGGAAGGTGTTGGTCCGGGGGCGCAGATGGGTGATGGTACGCAAAAACTCCATGGAGTGGCGCTTGGGCTGCAGCGGGTAGTCGCCGGTGGAGGGGCCTTCCACGGTGACAGTCTTTGCCTGAATTTCAAAGGGCTGCTTGGATTCAGGCGTCAGCACCACGGTGCCCTTGACAATCAGGGCAGCACCGATATTGATCTTGGAAATCTCCTGAAAATTTTCGATTGTATCATTGTAAACCACCTGAATGGGGCTGAAATAAGTACCATCAGACAGCATGATAAAGCCAAACTGCTTGGAGGGGCGGCGATTGCGCACCCAACCACCGATCTCAATTTCCTGATCCGCATACCTGGCAGTATTTTTGAACAGTTCACGCATGGTGATAAGTTCCATAATTGCGTTCCTCTCTTCCTGCTGAAAATATAGAATAGTATACGTCAAATTGGAGGATTTTACAAGAGGGAATGTGAATTTTTATGGAAAATATTCAAAAAGATTCCCCTATTCCCCTGCTTCCGCCCTTTGGCAGCGGGAAAGGCCATCCAGATACCGGCCGTTATCCACGGGCAGCATCACCCGTCGTTCCTCCCAGCCGGATACATATGCCGCATTGGCAAGCTGCACCTGCCGCAATCCATCCCATCCGTCGGCAATCAGGGGGCTTCCGTCCAAAAGGTGTCGCGCAAAGGCAGCCAAAACCTGCTGATAAGGAACATCGTCCGCCTCCAGCGGCAGCTGCCGCACCCGGTGGGGCAAGGGTGCAAAGATCTCCTGATTGGTCAGGGCAAATTCCTCCGTGGACACCTCATTTTCATCAAAGGAAAGGATTCTCCCCTCCTCCACGGTCAGTTTGCCCTTACTGCCCCAGATTTCAAGCCGGTTGACCCCCGGCGCCTCTCCGGTGGCGCTGACCATGGTGCCATGGAAGCCATTCTCATAAAAGAACTGAATATCCACAGCGTCGTCCACCGTGAAATCGTTGTACCGTCCGAACTCCATGGCGGCATACAGCTTCTGGGGCAGACCAAAAAACCAGTTCCAGATATCCAGATAGTGGGGATTCTGGTTGGTCATCAGCCCACCGCATTCGCCAATCCAGCTGCTGCGCCAGGGGGCGCTGCGGTGATAGGCAGGCGTCCGATACCAGTTGTTGCAGACCCAGACGGCCCGGTGCAGCGTGCCCAGGGCGCCGCTGTCCAGAAAGGCCTTTGCGCCCCGGAAGGCGCTGAGACACCGGTTGTTGAACATCATGGCGAAGGAAAGCCCGTGATCTTCACAGTAACGCACCAGCGCTTCCACTTCCCCGGCGCTGATGCCTGCCGGTTTGTCCATGAGAATGTGTTTGCCCAGACTTGCCATCTGCATGCCGATCGCAACATGACTGGTGTGCGGCGTGGCAATGAGCACAGCATCGAATTCCGAACTGCGGCTTGCCATGTCATCCGTATCCGTATAGATGTGTACACCGGCAAAGTCACGGCGCAGCAACGCCTGTCCCGCTTCATTCCGGCAGCAGACGCCGGTCAGCGCAAGACCCGGTATCAGCCCTGTATGAATCATTTTGGCATAGATGCGACCCATGCCGCCGAAACCGATCAGGGCGCAGCGAATGATCCGATCCATGCTTTCCCTCATTTCAATGCTTCCAGCCACTGGGCCTCCCGGAACCCCAGCAGCACCTGATCCTCCAGCACCACCAGAGGACGCTTTACCAGCATACCATCGCTTGCCAGCAGCCGCAGCTGCTCCTCCTCAGTCATGGCAGGAAGCTTTTCTTTCAAATTCATGGACTTATAAAGCAGGCCGCTGGTGTTGAAGAATTTCTTCAGAGGCAGACCGCTTTGCTGATGCCACTGCTTCAGCTCCTCGTAGGTCGGGTTTTCTTCCTTGATGTGCCGCGCCGTATAGGCAACACCGTTGGCATCCAGCCATGATCTGGCCTTTTTGCAGGTGCTGCAGGGCGGATATTCCAAAAACAGCATGATGACGCACCTCTTATCTGATTTGCACGGCAGGTCCATCCGCCGGTGCTTTGAGGGCAAATCCGTGTCCATTGGCATGGTTTGCCCGGTTTTCTTAGGAAGCTCTGATTAAATAGGCAAGAGCTGACGGCGAGAGATTTTGCGCCAAGCGAAAGTACGAAAAATGAGGGAATACTGTATGTATTTTCCATTTTTCGTACTGCACGATTGGTGTAAAAGATCCGCCGTTCAGCCGCAGACGATTTATTCAGAGTTTCCCTTATTCTACCACAGACTTTTGGTCTGTGCAAGACATTTGGTGCACTTCACTTGCGCACTTGAGATAATCATACTGCACAAGACCGGTTCCCCGGTTTTGTAAATTCCGATGAATTTTGCATCCCCCTGTTGACTTCTGAAAAATGATCGGATACAATGCAAACATAAACGTGTATCGATTCACGTTCTAATTGTGTATCGATACATAATTTGGCATATGAAATGCCACCAATTATCTTGGTGGCATGGTAGAGGTTCTGATTTCCAAATCCGTGTGATAGGTAACCGGCGATACCGCCTCTCCCCGCATCAACGCGCAGAGCATATTCAAAGCCGAGAGGCAGATGTCCTCCAATGGAATGTGGACGGAGGTAAGGGACGGATTGCTCATCTGAGAAATGTCGGTATTATCATATCCGCTGAGGCGCACATCATTGGGGACACGGATGCCCCGTCTGGACAGGCATTTCAAAACACCCAGCGCGATCATGTCGGATTCCACAATGATGGCATCCGGCAATGCTGCACCGGAATCCAGCAGCTTTTGGCAGCATTCATACCCGCCGCTGTAGGTGTGGCAATCCGTAAGGAACACCGCAGGATCGAGGAACAGCGCGCTGCTGTCGCAGTATTGTCTGATTGCTTCGATTTTCTGCACCGAGGAGATGTCGCTGTCCGGTCCAATGTAGCCCAGCCTACGAACACCGGTTTCCTCCAAATGGCTGCACAGCTTTTTGATTCCGCTTCGCAGGTCAATGCCGACAGTCGCAGGATACGCACCGTCTGTCACCGGGCCGACCTTGACCACGGGAACGCCCACTTCCAGCTCCAGAATGAAGGTGTCCGCCTGGCCTTCATCATAGCAGATCACGCCGTCAACCAGACCGGACTTCAGGATGCCGGCTGCATTCCTGGCCTGCTCCATATTGGCGTTCTTAAGAAGCATGGCCATCAGACCCCGGTCTTCACAATATTCCTGCAACAATTTGAACATTTTACTGAAGTATGGATTGTCAACCTCGGGGATTGCGATTGCCACGATATTCGTTCTGCCGGTACGCAGGCTCTGGGCAAAGGGATTCGGGCGGTAGTTCAGTTTGGCAATTGCATCCGCGATACGTTGCCGGGTGTCCTCCCGCATATTGTCAGGTGTCTTTAAGTACTTCGAAACCGCGGCGACGCTGACACCGGCCAGCTTAGCTACATCCTTAATGGCAGCCATATCATCCCTCCTTTTTGTGTATCGTTATTTGCTGGCATTATAACATGATTCTGATGCAAAATGCAACCTCAAAAACCAATTGTATCTCAAAACTTTGATTTCACAATATCGAATTGAAGACAGCACGATGCAGTGGGTCAGAGCGCGTATATTACACTTTGCAGGTATCAAAGTGTGAGTATAAATGCGAATCAAGGAGTGAAGAAATGAACAAGATAACTTATTTGGGTGCGGGCAGCAGCGTGTTCGCCAAAAATGTTCCCGGCGACTGTTTGCAGACCGACTGTCTGCGGGAATACGAATACGCGCTGTTTGACATGGAATTCTTTTCAGACGAAGGCTCCGGGTATTGGCTTGGAAGAAAAACCTTGGAGCTGTTTTCCAAGCAAAGTGACGGAAGGCTCCCAAAAAGCAAGCTGTATGAACTGTTAAAGGAGCACCTGAAGCTCCGGGATGACACGGAGCTGAACGATCTGGTTCGAGGTGTGTATGCACCCTCCAGAGAGAAAACCGCGTCTTTGCAGCGGATACTCTTTGAAGCCGCGAAAGCAGGGGACGCATCCGCCAAAGAGCTCTACCAGGAGGCAGGCGGGGAATTGGCGATGATCACTTCCGCGGTGCTGAAAAAGCTGCAATTTCAAAACGTTCCCACCGTGTCCTATTCCGGCGGTGTGTTTGAAACCGGCGATCTCATCCTGACGCCTTTCAGCAAGGCACTCGGATCATCCGTCAAACTGATGAAGCCGGTATTGGAGCCTGTGGAGGGTGCGCTGCTGCTGGCGGTTCACGCGTTTGCGCCACAGGAGCTTCCGAAGATTCAGAATGCGCTGTGTCGCGGACAGTAGCAAAACTGGTTGCAGCGGTTCATCGGGCCGGATGATGCAGCTAATCGCAGATACCCCCTGCAATTTCTGATTCCGGCTCCGGCTTTGCCCTGCAGGTCATCCCACGGCCAGGGAATTGGGTATTGCACAACGCGCCTGCGAAATGGTATAATCAAGAAGCCAGCCATCAGTTCTTTCGCGGATGGCTGACTTCACAGCAGGAGATGATCGTATGAACAGGAAACTGAGAGCAGATGCAGAGCAAATCGCGCGGGGCGCAATTGCCGCCGTGAGCCCGGAGGCCGCTGTCCGCAAGGCTCTGACAGGGCGCATTTTCAGCGGGAGGCTGTACCTGGTTTGCGTTGGAAAAGCTGCGTGGAAGATGGCACAGGTTGCCGTCTCCTGTCTGGTTCAACCGATCGAGCAGGGCATTGTGGTCACCAAATACCACCATGTGGAGTACCCTCTGCCGGGCATTGCCTGCTATGAGGCTGGGCATCCGGTCCCTGACGACAACACCTTCAAAGCAACACAGGCCGTGCTGGACATGACGGCGCATCTGACTTCAGAGGACACGGTGCTGTTCCTTTTGTCCGGCGGCGGCAGTGCGCTGTTTGAAAAGCCACTGATTTTTGGAGCAGAGCTGCAGAATATTACTGCGCAGCTTCTTGCAAGCGGCGCAGACATTGTTCAGATGAACACCGTCCGCAAACGGCTCTCTGCGGTCAAGGGCGGCCGTTTTGCCCAGTGGTGCTCCCCTGCCCATGTGGAATCAATCGTCCTCTCCGACATTCTGGGCGACCCTCTGGACATGATTGCTTCAGGGCCGGCATTCCCTGACAGTTCTACCTGTGCCGATGCGCTGGCCGTTGCCGAAAGGTACCACCTGAAGCTCAGTGAGCAGGCATGGGCGCTGCTGCATCATGAAACCCCCAAGGCGCTTCCCAACGTGACCACACAAGTCATCGGCAGTGTCCGGCAGCTTTGCGAAGCTGCGGCGTCCTTTGCGAAGGATCTGGGCTATGAATCCATTCTGCTGACCGATCATCTGGACTGTGAAGCGAGGGAAGCCGGTGCATTTCTGGCGGACATTCTGAGAACCCATGCCCAGAGCGGCAAAAAGCTTGCCTATATTGCCGGTGGGGAAACCGTGGTGCATCTGGTTGGAAATGGTCTGGGTGGACGGAATCAGGAGTTGGCGCTCAGTGCCGCGGCGGGAATGCAGGGTCTTTCCAATATCTGTGTCATCAGCGTGGGAAGTGACGGCACGGACGGTCCAACGGATGCCGCCGGCGGCTATGCAGACGGCGATACTGCCGCGGAACTGGCAGCGAACGGTCTGACCGTGGCAGGTGTTCTTTCGAATAACGACGCCTACCACGCTCTGAAGTCCGTGGATGGTCTGATCATCACAGGCCCCACCGGAACCAATGTGAACGACGTTGCAGTTGCGCTGATTGAATAAATCTGTCGCAAAAACCGGCAGGCCTTCTTTGATCAAAACCCCCACTGCCGGTTATCCGGCGGTGGGGGGTTGTTCAGTGGATCCTGTTCCATGTCCATGGTGATGGCGCATCAGCCGCGAAATATGCCGGCGATGCCGTGGTTTGCCTCTGAAATGTTCACAGAAATCTCTCATTCATTTGAAAAATCAGCAAAAAGCTGCTTGCAGGCGGGATATATCTTCTGAAACTGCCGATAGCGCTTTTCATATTTTGCCGCCAGCTCCGGCTCCGGCCGGACGGTGGAAGCCACATGTACGATTTTCTCACAGGCAGCTTTGACGCTGTCATATTCTCCGCAGGCCACCATGGCCAGCATGGCGCCGCCCATGCCAGGGCCTTGTTCAGATTCCAGACATTGCAGTTCAATGTTCAGGACATTTGCCATGATCTTCTTCCACAGGGGGCTTTTGGCACCGCCGCCGCAGATTTTGGAGGCGTTCAGTTCAATGCCAAGGCTTCTGGCAACCTCAACCGAATCCCGGATGGCAAAAGCAACGCCTTCCAGCACCGCCTGTACCAGATCCGCACGGCCGGTATCCATGGTCATGCCCATGAAGACACCCCTGGCGTTGGTATCGTTGATGGGGCTGCGCTCGCCCATGAGATAGGGCAGGAAGAAGACGTGATTCTCTCCCAGCTTGTCGTCGGTGATGGGTTCCTGCTCGGCGGCATAATCAGAAGTCCTGAAAATGTCCTCCATGAGCCATTTGTTGCAGGAAGCGGCGGAGAGCATACAGCCCATCAGATGGTAGCCGCTGTCAGCATGGGCAAAGGCGTGGAGGGCGTTGTAGCGATCCACAGCGAAGGATTCGGAGGAGATGAACACCGTGCCGGAGGTTCCAAGGCTGATGTTGCAGCCCCCCTCCCCTCCCACCCCGGTGCCCACCGCAGCGGCGGCGTTGTCGCCTGCACCGGCACAGACCTTGACGGTTTCGGGGATACCCAGGCGTTTTGCAATTTCCGGTTTCACAGTGCCAATGCAGTCGTAGCTTTCAAATAGTCTGGGCATCTGCGCTTCCGACACACCACAGATGTCCAGCATTTCCTTCGACCAGCACTTATGTTCCACGTCCAGCAGGAGCATACCGGAGGCATCGGAATAATCACAGCTGTGTGTCCCGGTGAGGATATAGTTTACATAATCCTTAGGCAGCATGATTCTGGCGATTCTGCCGAAGTTCTCCGGCTCGTTCTCCCGCATCCAGAGGAGTTTGGGTGCGGTAAATCCCGCAAAAGCAATATTCGCCGTCAGGGCAGACAGCTTTTCCTTGCCAATCTCCTGATTCAGGTAATCCACCTGCTTTGCGGTTCGGCCGTCGTTCCAGAGTATCGCGGGGCGAATGACGTGATCATCCTGATCCAGTATCACCAGACCGTGCATCTGGCCGCCGCAGCCGATACCGGCAACCGCTGCGCCGTCAAAGCCCCTCAGCAGCTCGGGAATGCCCTCCATGACGGCCATGCGCCAATCCTCCGGGTTCTGCTGGCTCCAGCCCGGCTGTGGAAATTCCAGGGGGTACTCCTTTGTCACCGTGTTCTTGATCTGCCCGGAACCATCCATCAGCAGCAGCTTTGCTGCGGACGTGCCCAGGTCAATACCGATGTATAGCATTGCTTTTCATCCTTTCCGGGTGGTTTTCTTCCGTCCGTGGTTCCCTTGCCTTTCGGGAGATTCTCAAGTCTTCGCCAAGAGGAGGCTTCGACAGTCTGTCATCCGGGAAACCGGGTATCCCTTTTCTGTCTTTCGGACAATCATAGTATCTCACAGATCACCGGATTTTGCAACAGCCATCCCAAGCCTTCGTTTCGGGGCGATCAAAAGCCCGGTTCGGTTTTGCGCCGAACTGGGCTTTTGATCGCTTCAGGATCACAGGTTCAGAAAATCTTTCCGGTAATGCACACCGAAGTACTCGGCAAGCTCTTTCATCTGCTCATCCCGGATGGTGTTGATTCTGGGCAGGTGGGCGGTAAGCATATAGATCTGTGCCGCCTTTTCCACGGTTTCAATCAGACCAAATGTCTCGTCCATGGTCTTGCCTGCGCCGTAGATGCCGTGCATCCCCCAAATCACCAGCCGGAACTCCCGCATTTTCT
>SAMEA3663248__coassemble_824_pt1 | contig 10490 bp, 8 predicted proteins | sample SAMEA3663248__metabat2_low_PE_010 | metagenome-assembled genome bin SAMEA3663248 (sample SAMEA3663248) | pig gut metagenome | biome: pig gut; feature: pig-associated habitat; material: faeces | place: China | collected 2013 | reverse complement strand
CCCCGGCTCTGACAAAACCTCCATTATGATGGTTCTGCCCCACCGGCCCGGTTCTCTGTACAAGTTCCTGGCCAGACTTTATACGCTGGGCATCAATGTGACAAAGCTGGAATCCCGCCCCATTCCCGACCGTGATTTTGAATTCATGTTCTATTTCGATCTGGAAACTTCCATTTACTCCGATGAATTTGTGCAGCTTATGTGTGAGCTGGACGGTCTTTGCGAGGAATTCAAGTATCTGGGCAGCTACTGTGAGGTCGTGTGATGAAGTGCGGACTTCTGGGCAGGAAGCTGGGGCACAGCTATTCCCCGCAGATTCACGCCCGGCTTGGGGACTATCCCTATGTCATATTTGAAAAGGAGCCGGAAGAAATTGAAGCTTTTCTGAAAAGTGAAAGCTTTACCGGCGTCAATGTGACCGTTCCCTACAAGCAGGCGGTCATCCCCTATCTGGATGAATTGTCTCCGCTGGCGCGGAAGCTGGGTGCCGTCAACACCATCGTGCGCCGGAACGGAAAGCTGATCGGTCACAATACGGACTATTTTGGTTTCCGTACCATGGTGCGGAAAAGCGGTCTCGGCGTGAACGGCAAAAAGGTTCTGGTTCTCGGCAGCGGCGGCGCCTCTCATACGGCAGTCGCCGTTCTGGAGGAGCTGGGCGGCCGTGTGGTTGTCATTTCCCGCAGCGGTGTGAACAACTATCACAATCTGCACCTGCATGGCGATGCTGCCCTCATTGTCAATACTACGCCTTTGGGAATGTACCCCAATGTGGGCATTTCCCCCATCGATCTGTCCCTGTTCCCCCATCTGGAGGGTGTGTTGGATGTGATCTACAATCCCGCCCGGACCCAACTTCTTTTGGATGCCGAAAAACGCGGCATTGTTGCCATGAACGGTCTGTTGATGTTGGTGGCTCAGGCAAAGGAATCCGCCGAGTGGTTTTCTGAAGCTCCCATCGACAATGCCGTGATTCCGGTCATCCATGGGATGCTCCGCCGGCAAATGGAAAACATCGTCCTCATCGGAATGCCCGGCAGCGGAAAAACCACCGTCGGCAAACTGCTTGCCCAGAAGCTCGGCAAAACCTTTGTGGATGCCGATGCGGCGCTGGAAGAGGCGGCAGGCCGCCGGATCCCGGAAATATTTGCAGTCGATGGCGAAGCAGGTTTTCGCGCGCTGGAGACCCGGACGCTTGCGCATCTGGGCAGGCAATCGGGGCTTGTCCTTGCCACCGGCGGCGGCTGTGTGACACAGGCTCCGAATTACCCACTGCTTCATCAGAACGGCACCATTTTCTGTCTGCAGCGGAATCTGGATTTGCTGCCCACAGACGGACGGCCTCTTTCTCAGGTGAACCGGCTGGATGAGATGTACCGCATCAGAAAGCCCCTTTACGAAGCCTTTGCTGACCACATGATCGAAAACAACGGGGATTTGGGCGAAGCGGTGTCGCAGATTCTTGGGATTTGGGAGGAAAATGTATGAAAATCCTTGTCTTAAACGGTCCGAATATCAATATGCTGGGTATCCGGGAACCGGGCATCTATGGCAAAAACACCTTTACCGACCTGCTGGCGCTGTTGGAGCAGACCGCACAGGAGGAAGGAATTGAGATTGAGCAATATCAGTCCAATCACGAGGGCTGTCTGGTCGATCGGATTCAGGCAGCCTACGGTAAGGTGGACGGCATCGTCATCAACCCTGCCGCATACACCCACACATCCGTTGCCATTCTGGACGCGCTGAAAGCGGTATCCATCCCTGCTGTGGAGGTTCACATCTCCGATGTGGATGCCAGAGAGCCCTTCCGTCAGGTTTCCTATGCAGGACTTTACTGCTGCAAGACCATCAAAGGTCACGGACTGGAAGGCTATCGGGAAGCAATTCTCTACTTGAAAAATAACATCTGAATTTATAAATATAACGGCTGTCACGATGACAGCCGTTCAGCGTGTCAAAAAAGTTTTTTGACACGCTGCCTACGTTTTTCAAACTTCGAAAAGTTTGAAAAACGCTTTGATTGAACGCGAAAGACAACCCTGACGGTTTTCTTTCACACTATCTTTCCCTCCGAAACTTTCGGAGGGCAGGTTTATCGATAGTCTGAACGGCTGTCACGATGACAGCCGTTCAGACTTTTATGCGATTATTCGACGGATTTCAGGGCTTCCGCCATGTTGATCTTGTCCAGTTTGAAATAGAACACCAAATTCACAACGCAGGCAGAAAGCAGTGTCAATGCAATGGACCACGCGTAGGAGGGCCACAGGATCAACGCCTTGAACCAGACCATGTCGATCTTGATCTGCGACATCACAAACAGGAGCAGCAGATACCCCAGTCCAAGACCGGCACCGGTACCGGCCACCGTGAGCACCAGATTCTCCCGGAACACATAGGAGGCCGTTTCCGACGCATTGAAGCCCAGAACCTTGATCGTTGCGATCTCCCGGATTCTCTCGTTGATATTGATATTTGTCAGGTTGTACAGCACGGTGACCGCCAGCAATCCGGCGCAGAACACAATGACCCATACCACCAGATCCAGCGCTTCCATCATGGAGCCAACCATGGATGCCAGATCTTCACTGATGGACACCGCTCAGGTCTGTGATATGCGCGCTTGCCTCGTACACATCCTGTCCTTCCGCCACCTGCACCATGGCCATCTGCGCCTCCGGTGTCCGCCCCCACTGCGCTTCGACGGTTTCGGGGCTGATGACGGCATAGTTATACACATAATTGTCGTAGATGCCCGATACGGTCACTTCCAGCTGTTCCATATCCGCATTGCGCAGAAACACCTGATCGCCCACGCGGATGCCCATGCTTTCGGCAACACCAACCGTTAGCAGCACCTCGTTGGTGCCCGGTGCGGGAATTGTCTCACTTCCGCTGCTGAAATTGATAAACTCCCGGATCCGGTCATCCGCAGTCATCAGATAGATCTCCTTCGACTGTCCATCATGCTCCAGCTCCGCGCTGATCTGGTTATAGAACAGCACATTTTCCGTGCAGTCCTCGGTCAGCTTGAGAAAGCGTTCCTGCTGCTGCTGTGTTTTTCCCTCGGAAAAGTACACCGTCATATCGTAGGTCGACACATTCTCGAACTGGAAATCCACAATATTGGCAATGGAATCCCGCAGTCCGAATCCTGTCAGCAGGAGCGCCGTGCAGCCGCCTATGCCGACAAGCATCATGGCAAGGCGCTGCCGGTAGCGGAAAATATTACGCAGAGAAACCTTGCTGAGAAAACTGAATTTATTCCAGAAAGGAAGATATTCCAACAGGATTTTTTTGCCCGCTTCCGGCGCCTTGGGTCGGATCAGCTCCGCAGGCTCTTCCATCAGGCATTTGCGGCAGCAGTACCATGTGACCAGCAGCATCACCGCCGTGTATGTTGTCACCACAGCCAGGCACAAAAGCCAGTGGAACTGCAGCAGGATATCGGGCGTGATGTAGAGCATGATTTTGTAGGCTTCCCACAGGATCATCGGGAAAGCCATACTGCCCACCAGAACGCCCAGACCACATCCGACCACAGCGCCGGAGCCTGCGTAAATCAAATACTTGCTGATTATGGCACCATTGGAATAGCCCAATGCCTTCAGCGTACCGATTTGTGTGCGCTCCTCATCGATCATACGGGTCATGGTCGTGATGCACACCAATGCCGCCACCAGCAGGAAAAAGGCAGGCAGCACACGGGAAACACCCGCGACGATGTTGGAAGAGCTGTCCAGCGATCCATAGCCGATGTTGCTGTTGCGATCCAGCACATACACCGCCGCTTCATTCATACTGTTGATTTTATCCAGTGCTTCATCCAGCAGGAGCTTTGCCTCTTCCAGCTCTTTTTCGGCCTTGGCAAACTCCGCTTCCGCGGTGGCCTTGCCTTCCTCATAGTCGATCCAGCCCTGCGCCAACTGGATTTTTCCGTCTTCCAGCTGCTTTTTTCCGTTGGCCAGATCCCTTTCAGCCTGCGCGATCTTTGCTTTTCCCTCTGCCACCTGCTGTTCACCGGCAATGATCTCTGCCTCCATCTGTGACAGCATTTCCATCACGCCTGCCAATGTATTGTCCGCGTTTTCAATTGCCAGTTCCACACCCTCCAGGGTGGTTTCATAAAAGGCTCTTTCTCTGAGCAGTTCATTGCGCCGCCGGATCAGCTCTGCATCTTCCGTATCCGTTCCGGCATCGCCCGTCAGCTCCTCACGCTGACGGATCAGCTCCGCACGTTCCGCTTCATACGCGCTGCGCTGTGCATACAGCGCATCCAACGCCGCACGAGCCCGGGCAATTGTTTCCTGGCTTACATTGGGAAAGGTTTCCATGCGGCTCAGCGCAAGCTCCGCTGCCTGGATGGCCGCATCCGTCGCGGCAATCAGTCCATCCAATTCGGCGATTCGTTCATTCAATGCCGACAGCTCTTCATTATCGACATCCGTGCTTTCATCGCCTTCCACGTCACCACCGCCCAGCTGCGCATCAATCGCGGCAATCTCCGCATCGATCTGGGCAATTTTTTGAACCAGCTCCTCCCGTCGATTCAGCAGCTGCTTCAGACCCTCCGAAGCAGCCATATCGATGGAAGCCGTTACCTTATCATATTCTTCTCTGGCCTGCGCAAGTTCCTTCTCGCCGGCAGCCAGCTCCGCTCTGGCAGCAGCAAGCTGCTGCTCTCCGGATGCAATCCGCTGCTCTCCCCGGGTAATCTCTTCCTGAGCTGTCAGCAGCTGGTCATAGGCATCCTGCAGTTCCTGCTCTGCCTTTGCCTTTTCAGATTCATATTCGGCCAGGCCATCCTGATACTCCTGCTCGCCCTCCCGGTAGGACTCCATTGCTTCCTTTTTAAGCTTTTGATAACGATCACGGCTCAGTTTCTCTGCCACCGGCTCCAGTTCTTCCGCGATTGTTTCCATCGCCTGGTTGTATTCATCGCTGTAAATCTCGTAATCGCCATGGATGGTGACGTTGATCTCCGCGTAGACATCCATATCCATGCCGTCACGGGGCAGGAAAAGACAGTTGGCCAGAGAACCGCTGCCCACGGAAGTCGTACCACGGTTCATATCCATATACAGCGTTGATGCCACATAGCCAACAATCGTGTAAGTTCTGCTGGTTAGTGCATCCAGAGCCGTGTCCTCATTACCCTCTGAAATCTTCAGCTGCGTACCCAGAATTTCATCCTTCATCTGGTAGCCCACAATCACACATTCGTCCGCTCGTTCCGGCATCCGCCCACCGCGCAGGGACACCATATTCAGTTTCTCGGGCAGCGCGTAGAATCGGTAAACCTTTTCGTCCTCGGCATTCTCCATTTGGGCAATGGCATCCACATAGCGAAGACCTTCCGCCTCATCCACGCATTCCAGCTTTTCAATTGCGTCCAGCTGTCCCTGATCCCACCCGTAGGTACTGATCAGACGCAGGTCGAACATATTCTGCTCGTCCATAAACCGCTGGCCCGTGGCTACCATGTCCGTTCTGGTCGTCATAAGACCCACAAACATACTGGAGCCCAGGGCGATGATCATGACAATTGCAAAGTATCGTCCGAAGGACTTCAGTATCGATTGGCGCAGGTTCTTGCGCATGGCATTTCTCTTCATTACCATTCGATCTCCGCAATGTTCTGGGGGTTTTCGTTGCGCTGCACGGAACTGACCGTGCCGCTTCTGACCTTGATGACCCTGTCAGCCATGGACGTCAGAGCACCATTGTGGGTGATGATAATCACCGTCATACCTGTTCTGCGGCCGGTATCCTGCAGCAGCTGCAGAATTGCCTTGCCGGTCTGATAGTCCAATGCACCGGTGGGCTCATCGCACAGCAAAAGCTTTGGATTCTTTGCCAGCGCCCGGGCAATGGCAACGCGCTGCTGCTCACCGCCGGAGAGCTGACTGGGAAAATTCTTCATGCGTGCCTGCAGCCCCACATCCGTGAGAATCTGCTCCGCATTCAGCGGATCTTTGCAGATCTGATTGGCCAGCTCCACATTTTCCAGAGCGGTCAGATTGCCAATCAGATTATAAAACTGGAAAACAAAGCCCACATCATGACGGCGGTATTCCGTCATCTGTTTCTTATTGAGGCCGGAGACCTCACGACCATCCAGCACAACTTTTCCGGTAGTCAGTGTATCCATTCCACCAAGGATGTTCAGAAGGGTGGTCTTACCCGCGCCGGATGGGCCAACAATGACCACAAGTTCTCCCTTCTCAATCTCAAAGCTCACGTCATGGAGCGCTTGAATCTCCACTTCGCCCGTACGGTAAGTCTTTCCCACATTATGAAACTCAATGAAAGCCACGGCATACACCCCTGTTTTTTCCATTTTCATCATTATAGCATATACGGGTCTGGAAATTAAAACTTTTTATAAATTTTTATTAAAAAAAGAGCCTTTCGGCTCTTTTCTTATTTTCGGAATACCACCAGTTTGCTGGCAACATAGTTCAAAATCACAACCAGTACACTTGTGATCAGCTTCATGACATTGCCGTTCCAATGCAGAAGATCAACCGTCAGGAAAATGATCGCGGTTTCCATCGCGCCGGAACCGATGCGGCAGGTGACGAATTTCGTGAGCTCCGGCACCACCGTCCCGGGGGACCAGTCATGGCTTTTAAACACAAAGGGCTTGTTGGTCAGATAGGCAAAGGCCACCGCGACTACCCATGCGATCACATTGCTGACTGCGGCAGAAAAATGCATCAGATTATAGCAGGGCAAATAGACAATATAGTTGACCGCCGTTGTCAGCACGCCGAAAAACAGGTATGCCAGAATATCATAATGCTTGCGGATCAGCATCCGAATCTTTTCCAAAGCAGCTTCCTCCTGTTGTATCGCTGGCCGTGCTGCGTTTCAAAGGCCCAAATCCTCTCCCACCAGAATAAACTTGATTCGCTCCGCGGGACGGCAATGGCGGGTGATGACGATCTGATTGCAAATACACGTTTCATTTTTGCAGTTGCCGCAGGTTCCGGTGACGGAGCAGGGATTGTCGTTGCCAAAGCGCTGGTTGTTCATGGGTGCCGCAATCGTCCGTGCCCGTGTCATGGCATCTTCCAGCGTATCGGCCACCTTATTCATACCGGCCACCACAATCACGCTCCCGGGTCCATAGATAATGGCAGCAACGCGATTTCCGGTTCCGTCAATGTTGACCATCTGGCCATCCAGGCTGATACCGTTGGCGCCGGTCAGAAACACATCCGCAGTCAGCATCTGCCGCACCATTTGTTCCCGCTCCTCCGGAGACTGCGCCAGGGAACGGTCGATGGGACGGTAATTGCCTGCGTGCAGTGCCTTCATCAGGCCGATCTGTTCACAGCTCATGGCACCGCCCCAGCCCACGCTGGCTCCTTCCGGGATCAGTTCCAGTGCCTTGTTCAGTGCTTCCTGCTTGTTGGCACAGTAGTACGCTTCAAAATGCCGGGACCGAAGATTCTTCACCAGAATCTGTCCGCGCTTTTCATAATACAGCTCCTTGGGTGTTGCCATGGTAATTCCTCCGTTTTCTTTTCACTATAACACGGAAGTCCGGGAAAGTAAAGAGAGCCGCTCTTTTATACAAATTCAAATTTAAAAGATTCAATCGGCAGCGAAGGGATATTGGCGCAAGACAAGGCAAAAGGAGCGCTGCCATACTGGATGTATGGCAAGCAACGATAACGAAGTATTGCGCCAATAGACCAAGCTGATATTGAAGATTTTAATGAAGAGTTCGTACTATTCGGCAGAAACATCTTCCAGTCTGATGCCCAGATATTTTTCAAGCGTTGCAAGGCGCAGGCAGGTACAGAAAACATTCATGGCCTTTTCCAGCTCCTCAATAGGCGGCAGGCTGGGGGCAATGCGAATCATGGAGTCGTGGGGGTCCACACCATAGGGGTACGTGGCACCGGCTTCGGTGAGGGTGACACCGGCACGCTTGCACAGCTCCAGCGTCCGTTTCGCCGTACCGGGCATGGCAGCCACGCAGACAAAGTATCCGCCGGTGGGAAGATGCCAGTGGGCAATACCCTTGTTGGTCAGCTGTCTGCGGAGCATTTTCAGCACCATTTCGAATTTGGGACGCAGAATCTGTGCGTGCTTTTTCATCAGTTCGATGGTGTGCTCACGGTTTTTCAGATATTTCACGTGGCGAAGCTGGTTGATCTTATCATAGGAGATAGTCTGCACGGAGATCAGCTTGGTCATGTACTGGATGTTCTCCACACTGGAGGCCATCACCGAAATACCGGCACCGGGGAATGTAATCTTGGAGGTGGACGCAAATTCATACACCATGTTGGGGCGGCCAGCTTCCTCGCACAGGGAGATAATGTCCAAAAACGGCTCAAATTCACCCTCAAATTCATGGACGCAGTAGGCATTATCCCACATAATGGTAAAGTCCGGGGCGGCGGGCTTCAGATTGGCAAATCGCCTTACCGTTTCATCGGAGTAGGTATAACCCTGGGGATTGGAGAATTTCGGCACACACCAGATGCCCTTGACCATGGGATCGGCTACCAGTTCTTCCACAATGTCCATGTCCGGGCCGTAGGGTGTCATGGGCACGGTGATCATTTCAAATCCAAAGCTTTCGGTAATGCGGAAGTGGCGGTCGTAGCCGGGGCTGGGGCACAGAAACTTGATGCGTCCTTCCCGGCACCAGGGACGCGGGCTTTCTTTCAGGCCATGGGTATAGGCACGGGCAATCAGGTCATGCATCAGGTGCAGGCTGGCGTTGCCGCCCACGAATGTCTGCTCCGGCTTGCAGCCCAGAACATCTGCCCAGTATTCACGGGCGCAGTCCAGACCTGCCAGATCACCGTAGTTGCGGGCATCCTTGCCGTCGATCATACATTCCTCCGGGTCGGTCAGAATGCTGAGCATATCGCTGACCAGATCCAGCTGCAGCTTGCTGGGCTTGCCGCGGGACATATCCAGGTTCAGATTTTCGTGCTTCAGCTCCTCGTAGCGCGCCATCATTTTCTTGAATTCGATTCGAAGCTCTTCACGGCTTCTGCAAGAATAGGTTGCCAATTCTATCATCCTTTCTGGATTTCTTTGGGCTATTATATGAAAAGCAGCGCAAAAATGCAAGAATATATTGCCTCAAATTTCATTTTTCACTTCTCAAAAATGTGTTTTCAGTGATATGTACAAAAGTCTTCAAGCCGGGGACACTTTTTTATTCAAATTCACGCCTTGCATTTTGGAAGAAAGTCGCATAGAATGCAGATGAATACAATGCCATAGAATGCCATTGTGAAGAGAGAACCCAAAACATTCGAAAGGACGTGCCGGCATGACCGACATCATCAATGTTCCTGAAATTTTCGGCTGCGACGTATTCACCGAGGCAACCATGAAGCAGCGTCTGGAGCCGCAGGTTTTTGAAGCATGGAAAAACTGCATTGCCACGGGCAAGCATCTTCCCCTGGATGTGGCAAATCCCATCGCCGAGAGCATGAAGAACTGGGCCACCGAAAAAGGCGCCACCCATTTCACGCACTGGTTCCAGCCCATGACCGGCATTACTGCCGAAAAGCACGATTCCTTCATCAGCCCCACCGGCGACGGTCGGGTCATCATGGAGTTTTCCGGCAAGGAGCTGGTACGGGGCGAGCCCGACGCAAGCTCCTTCCCCTCCGGCGGTCTGCGGGCCACCTTTGAAGCCCGGGGCTACACGGCCTGGGACCCCACCTCCGCCGCCTTTGTCAAGGATGGCAGTCTTTACATCCCCACCTGTTTCTTCTCCTACAACGGCGAAGCGCTGGACAAAAAGACGCCCCTGCTTCGCTCCATCGAGGAGGTTTCCAGGGAGTCCGTCCGCATTCTGCGGCTGTTTGGCGATCAGGAAACCCTTCGCGTGACGCCTTCCGTCGGCGCCGAGCAGGAGTATTTCCTGCTTCCCAAGGATCTGTACAGCCAGCGTGAGGATTTGCGGCTAACCGGCCGGACGCTGTTCGGCGCACAGCCTCCCAAGGGCCAGGAGCTGGATGACCATTATTTTGGCACCATCCGTACCCGCGTCTCCTCCTTTATGCGGGATCTGGACGAACAGCTCTGGCGGCTGGGTATTCTGTCCAAGACCAAGCACAACGAGGGTGCGCCCTGCCAGCACGAGTTGGCGCCCATTTATACCAATGTAAATACCTCCTGCGACGACAATCAGCTGATCATGCTGACCATGAAAAAGTGCGCGGCAAAGCACAATCTGGTATGCCTTCTTCACGAGAAGCCCTTCGCGGGAATCAGCGGTTCCGGCAAGCACAACAACTGGTCATTGACCACCGACGGCGGCAAGAATCTGTTCAGCCCCGGAAAGACGCCCTATCAGAATGCCCGGTTTCTGCTGTTTCTGGCGGCATTTGTCAAGGGTGTGGATGAATATCAGGATCTGCTGCGCTGCACCGTCGCGTATGCCGGTAACGACCATCGTCTGGGTGCCAACGAAGCGCCCCCTGCCATTGTTTCCATCTTCC
>SAMEA3663248__coassemble_720_pt1 | contig 11401 bp, 13 predicted proteins | sample SAMEA3663248__metabat2_low_PE_010 | metagenome-assembled genome bin SAMEA3663248 (sample SAMEA3663248) | pig gut metagenome | biome: pig gut; feature: pig-associated habitat; material: faeces | place: China | collected 2013 | reverse complement strand
GTATCCAGTTCCTCCCAGGTGCACAGGCAGGCGTGCATCCGGTGGGGCAGATCCTTGGTAATGCGGATCGTGGCGCGGCCATTTGCCTCCATCTGCGCGCGGTATTGTTTGCCGCGGGCGTGGAGCACATCCTCCGGCATGGACTCGAAGCCCATGGAATAATGGAAGGCACACCAGCGCAGGTGCTCCGTAATACCCAGATTTTCCAGCTGAGCCGGGCTTTTTTCAGGCCAGCTCTGCGCATCCAGCGTCTGCTCCGTGGTACCGGCGATCCGCAGAAAGGCGCGGATGAAATCCGCCGACGCACGGCTGGATTCCCGGCTGAAATAGTCGCAGTCGGCCCAGGCCTGCTGGGGTGTGATCTGTTTGTCGTTGACGTAGCTGTAATTGAGCATCATGGCCATGCGGTCACAGGCATCGGAGCCCAGAACCGCAGCCTCATAAACACTTCTGTACTGGAAGGGGGTGCCGGGGTGGACACACCAGGCCACAGACTTGCTCGAGCACTGGCACACGGCGGCATCACAGCTGATTTGCTTCAAATATGCGCTGATTTCGGAGGAAATCTCATTGTCCCTGCGCTGATTGCCGGTGCAGACCACCACATAGCGCAAAGAGGCAAGGCGGTCGCGGATGTAACTGTAAAATGCCCGGCTTCTGGCATCCACATTCTGGAAGCGGATGTCATACTGCTCCATCATACCGGGATAGCTGCTGCAGAAGTGGCCAATTTCGTTCTCATAATTGGGGGAAAACACGGACACGCAGTAGTGGCTTCCGGCGAACTGGGCATTGCGGGTCAGATAGCGCAGGACGCTCTGACCTGTTTTTCCAAAGCCCACAATGATGGCGTCAAAATCGCCCTGGGCGGTGCAATCGTCCCGGAAGGTCATTTTATCGCAGGGTGGCATGGACTGCATCAGCAGCCGCGCGCTGAGAGAGGTATCGGTGAAATTCTTCACATCACCGTAGCCATAGCGCTCCTTGCTGCGGGTCAGGCCGCTTTCCACACTGTCGTCGCTGCTGCGCATCACCAGCCTCACACGGGTGGTATCCACACCGCAGGCCTCCAGCGCGCCCAGCAGGGCGGCTGCATAGGCGAGGTTCTGGTTGGCATTGGTGTCCAGCGCATAGAGGGTCAGATCCGGGCTTCCCTTTTCGCTGCCCAGACTTTTGAGGAACTTTCTGTCCGGGTTCAGAGCGGAAATATCGGAGCGGACCAGTGCTCCGGCCGCATTGATTGCGCCTTCGCAGGTGGCATCCGGCTTATTCCCCACGTAAATGACATTATGCACACCGCTGGCGATCAGGCTGCGGCCAAATGCCACGGTATCCTCACTGATGCCGTAGATGATCACGGAGCTTCCGTAACGCTGCAGCCAGAATTTCAGCCGTTTCAGAGCCGCGGCACCCAAAGTGGAGATGGTGGCGCTGGCGGTGGCATAGAAAGCCATCAGATGAACCAGCCAGAAAGCAGTCTGCCAAATATCGTGTTCGAAAATCGGGGCAGCACTGATGACGCTGTATTCGTTGATGCCTGCGAACATACGGCAGACAGACAAAACGGTGCGCAAGATCTGCTGGGTGGGGCTGATGGGCAGACAGTAATAGCCAATCCCGTAGAGAACCAGACCGCCCAGGGCGGAAATCAGCGTACAGGCACCGATCAGTCCCCTGGTAAACCTGGGCTTTGCGGCAAGGTTCAGGATCATGGCGCAAAACAGCAATATGGAAAGTAATACGATGGCAGCAGTCATAGGCGATACCTCCAGTCCTGAATATATTATAGCACTTTTTTTCTGATTTGAAAAGAAAAAAATGGAATCTATGCAAGAATACTGCATAAGCCAAAAGCCAATTGGATGCCGTTCTGCAGGAGGGCGCAGGATACTCAAAAAAGCCGGAAATCTTCTCCAAAAATTGTACAGAATCATTGTTGACAATGCACAAATATAGTGGTATCATTTTGTGCAATTCGATTATTATCTATCTGGAGGTTTCTGCAATGTCCAATCGGAATATGAAGGATCTGACAACCGGCTCTCCCATGCGGCTGCTGCTTTCCTTTATGCTGCCGTTGCTGCTGGGCATGCTGTTTCAGCAGTTTTACAATATGGTGGACACCATGGTGGTGGGAAAATTCCTCGGTGTTCAGGCACTGGCCGGTGTTGGTTCCACAGGCTCCATTAACTTTCTGGTGATCGGTCTTTGCAACGGCATCTGCGCCGGCTTTGCCATCCCTGTCGCTCAAAAATTCGGTCAGCGTGATTATGACGGGCTCCGAAAATTCGTAGGCAATATGATCTGGCTGTGTGTCGTTCTGGCAGCCCTTGTCACCTGCACCACGACTGCGTTGTGCCGGAACATCCTGACCTGGATGAACACGCCCTCGGATACCTTCTCCTACGCCTATGACTACATCTTTCTCATTTTCCTGGGCATTCCGGCCACCATGCTGTATAACCTGCTCTCCGGCATCATCCGTTCTCTGGGTGATTCCCGCACACCGCTCTATTTTCTGATTTTTTCCAGCCTGCTGAACGTTGCTCTGGATCTTACCTTTATTGTCGGTCTGCACATGGGTGTGGCAGGTGCCGGCTGGGCGACGCTGCTCAGCCAGCTGATCTCCGGGCTTCTGTGTCTCTGGTACATGGCTGGGCATTTCCCGGTGCTGAAAATGAGCCGGGAGGACCTGCGCCCCAATCACAGCTATATGCTTCGGCTGCTGTCCATGGGACTTCCCATGGGAATGCAGTATTCCATCACAGCCATCGGCAGCATTTTGCTCCAGACCGCCGTCAACTCCCTTGGCGCCACAGCCATGGCCGCCATGACCGCCGGCGGCAAGGTGGGTATGTTCGCGGTATGCCCCTTTGATGCCATCGGCTCCACTGCCGCCACCTTTGCCGGACAGAATATCGGCGCCGGGAAGCCGGAACGGGTGCATCAGGGTGTCCGGGATGCTTCCGTTCTGGGCATTATCTATTCAGTTTTCATCTTCGGTTTGCTGTCCCTGTGGGGCGCGGAACTGACCTCGATTTTTCTTGACACGGAAAATGCCGAAGCAGTCCGGGTGATTCTTCCCATGAGCAGACGGTATCTGCTCTGCAATGCGTCCGCTTATATCTCCCTGCTGTATGTAAATCTGCTGCGCTTCACCATCCAGGGACTGGGCTATTCCAATCTGGCTGTGGTGGCCGGCGTTTTCGAAATGCTTGCCCGCGGCATCTTCGGTGTGTGCCTGGTGCCCTATTTTGGCTTTGATGCCGTATGCTTTGCCAATCCCGCCGCATGGATCATGGCGGATCTGTTCCTGTTCCCGGCCTATTTTTCCTGCATCAAAAAGCAGGGCTGCGTCCTGCAAAGGCATCCGCGTATGAGAATTGCAAGGGTCAAGGCCTGATTTTGAAAAACCACCCGATCTGTCTTTTTCCGATCAAAAAGCCCATCCAAATTCGGATGGGCTTTTTGATCGGTAGCTTGTCAAAAAAGTCTTTTTGACAAGCTGCCTACGATTTTCAAACTTCAAAAAAGTTTGAAAATCGCTTTGATTGAACGTGAAAGACAACCCTGACGGTTTTCTTTCACGCTTTGCTTTCCCTCTGAAACCTTTGGATGGGATGGTTTATTGACAGTCTGCCAATCAAATATCACATCTGCCCCCATAATTCAATAGAAATAAGTCGTTTCTGCCTTTTCTCTTTCCTTTTGGTATGCTATAATCGAATAATGGGACGGGAAACCCGTCCCCTACAGAAAACCGCAAAGGATTGGTACGGCGTGGAACTTCCAATTAGAAAACCCAATCGGTTATCCGAATATGACTACAGCACAAATGGTGCATATTTCATCACCATTTGCACCCAAGGCAGACGCAAAATCTTATCCTGCATCGTAGGGGACGGGTCTCCCGTCCCAAAACCTTGCGGGATGATCGCAGAGAAACAAATTGCAGAAATCCCTGAGAAATATCCTACGGTATCGGTAGATAATTATGTAATTATGCCGGATCACATTCATATGCTGCTTCGGTTTGATTGTAATTCAGGGACGGGAAACCCGTCCCCTACGCTGGGTAATGTGATTGGTTGGTATAAATATCAGGTGACCAAACAGGTTCATCTGCTACCAAATGACAAAAGCGAAAGAGTATTCCAGCGTTCCTATTATGACCATGTGATCCGCAATCAGCAGGATTACGACGAAATATGGCAATATATCGAAAACAATCCAAGAAAATGGCTCATAGAAAGACGAGAATACAAATAATCGTCTTTTTGTACCGCATCCTTTACATCTTGAAAAATTTCAGAAAGGATGCGGTCTGTGTTTTCTCAAAAGCCGACTGTTCAGCAAATCCAAATTCAGGATTGAATGAACAGCATAATAAAAGAAAACTCCTTATTCTTATTCAGAATCAGGAGTTTTGGAGCTGCTAGCCAGATTTGGTTCATTTGCTCCCTGCGGGAAACAAATCATGGTGTTGCCGCCATCGAGCTGGCGGCAAGCAACAGTTCACAGAACTGTTGCATTTGATGGTTCAAATCCGGCTATTGTCCAAATGAAGAAGCCCGTCCTATCTGGACGGGCTATTCATCCGGCATTTCGAACGCTGCTAGCCAGATTTGGTTCATTTGCTCCCTGCGGGAAGCAAATCATGGTGTTGCCGCCATCGAGCTGGCGGCAAGCAACAGTTCACCGAACTGTTGCATTTGATGGTTCAAATCCGGCTATTGTCCAAATGAAGAAGCCCATCCAGATTGGATGGGCTTCTTCATTTGGAGCTGCTAGCCAGATTTGAACTGGCGACCTCATCCTTACCAAGGATGCGCTCTACCGGCTGAGCTATAGCAGCAGCTTTCGACATCTTGTGTATTATACACTGCATCTTTCTGTTTGTCAAGTATTTTTTGCTTTTTTAATCGTATGAAGCATCATTTATCCGTTATACGAAAAACGTGCATTCCATGATTACCTGAGCGTTTTGGTTTCTGATTCCCCTTCCGCGGGAGCTGCCCCCCATTACAAAACGTAGAAATCAGATCGTCCAGTATTGTGGAATCCCGTACACAGGCAAAAAGGAAGAAAATCAGGAGGGGCAGCCCGAAAAGGCAATCCCCCCATTCATTATTCTGCCTTTGTTTCTTCCGCTTGATACTCAATGATGTCAGCGGGTTGGCATTCCAATAGACGGCAAAGAGTTTCAATGTTCTCCCACGATACACCTTGCTGATTGCGGAACTTCTGCAAAGTAGATTGACTGAGCAACCCTTCTGTTCTGATTTTGTTTGTATTGTAGCCCTTTTCCTTCAGAGCAGCCAGCACATCAATCTTGTAACGCAACGGCATAAAAAACGCCTCCTTCCCCATTGTCCCAATTCTACCATATGTTTTGCACGATTTCAAGTGCAAATATTGACCAGTAAATAGCACTATATTTCGTGCATTTCGTCAATAGTGTTGCATGCCTTTTCGTGCTATAATGAAGGTGCAAAGATGGACAGCCCAAAAGAAAACCTCTGAATCAGTAGATTTCAGAGGTTTTGGAGCTGCTAGCCAGATTTGGTTCATTTGCTTCCCGCGGGAAGCAAATCATGGTGTTGCCGCCATCGAGCTGGCGGCAAGCAACAGTTCACCGAACTGTTGCATTTGATGGTTCAAATCCGGCTATTGTCCAAATGAAGAAGCCCATCCAGATTGGATGGGCTTCTTCATTTGGAGCTGCTAGCCAGATTTGAACTGGCGACCTCATCCTTACCAAGGATGCGCTCTACCGGCTGAGCTATAGCAGCATTTCGGACAGCTTGTGTATTATACCTTGGCTGGTTTCCATTGTCAAGTATTTTTTCAGTGATCCCGGGAATTACGAGAAAAACGGCGCAGTTTATACTGCGCCGTTATCTCTTTTCTCAAGTGCCGGATATTACACCAGCTCGATGACTGCCATCTCAGCAGCGTCGCCGCGGCGAGCGCCGGTACGGGTCACACGGGTGTAGCCGCCGTTGCGGTCAGCATACTTGGGAGCGATCTCCTTGAACAGCTTGTGCGCAACATCTTCCTTGGTGATGAAAGACAGCGCTCTGCGATAAGCTGCCAGGTTGCCCTTCTTGCCCAGGGTGATCATCTTCTCGACGACAGGCTGAACTTCCTTGGCACGATAGAAAGTGGTTTCCATCTTGCCGTTCTCCAGCAGATCGGTCACCTGCTGACGCAGCAGGGCCTTTCTCTGAGCGCTGGTCTTACCCAGCTTACGAGTGCCGAACATGAACGTTTCCTCCTTTTTGAAAGGTTGACGATTTGATTAGTTGTTGCTGCCAGATTCTTCGCTGGCCAGGGACAGACCCATCATTTCCAGCTTCTTCTGGACCTCGTCCAGAGACTTCTTGCCCATATTACGGACCTTCATCATGTCCTCACCGGTCTTGCTGATCAGATCCGCAACGGTGTTGATGTTGGCACGCTTCAGGCAGTTGAAGCTGCGGACAGACAGATCCAGTTCATCAATGGTCATGGCCAGTTTCGCATCGGGGCGATCCACCACCTTATCCACCACGGTGGAAGAGGTGCTGACGGAATCGGACAGGTTGGTAAACACAGTCAGATGATCGCTCAGGATCTTGGCGCCCAGGGAAACTGCATCCTTGGCCGTGATGGTGGAATCGGTCCAGACCTCAAGGGTCAGCTTGTCGAAGTCAGTCTTGTCTCCGACACGGGTAGGCTCCACCGTGTAATTCACCTTCTTGACGGGAGAATAGATGGAGTCGATGGGAATCACGCCGATGGGCATCTGGGGGTTCTTGTTTCTGTCAGAAGAAACATAGCCGCGGCCCTGGCTCAGGGTGATTTCCATGTTAAAAGTGGCATCTTCACCCAGAGTGCAGATATGCAGATCGGGGTTCAGGATCTCAACCTCAGCATCAGCCTTGATATCGCCTGCGGTAACCACACAGGGACCGACCGCATCGATGTGAACAGTCTTGGTGCCGGTGCAGAACAGCTTGGTGATGATCCGCTTGACATTCAGAACGATCTCGGTCACATCCTCGGTAACGCCGGGAATGGTGGAGAACTCGTGCTGTACGCCCTGAATCTTGACGGAAGTAGCAGCGTAACCGGGCAGGCTGCTCAGCAGAATCCGGCGCAGAGAATTGCCCAGAGTCATGCCATAGCCGCGCTCCAGCGGTTCCACAACATACTTGCCGTAGGACGGATCCTCGGGTGTATCCAGGCAAGTGATGCGAGGCTTTTCAATTTCTACCATGAATCAAAACCCTCCTATTACAGTGTGGGGCGCGTACGCCCCAACAGACAAACATGCGTACAAAATCAGGGGATTGATTACTTGGAGTACAACTCGACGATCAGATGCACAGCGATGTCGAAGTCGATATCCGCCTTCGTGGGCATAGCAACAACCTTACCCTGGAGGGTATTCTTATCGCGGTCCAGCCACTTGGGGGCAGCAACAAAAGCATCGTCTTCCTTCAGCTTCTTGAAGAAGTTGTTGGAGGCGGCCTTCTCGGAAACAGCGACCACATCGCCGACCTTGACCAGGTAGCTGGGGATGTTGACGCGGTTGCCGTTGACAGTGAAATGACCATGGTTCACCAGCTGGCGAGCCTGGCGGCGGGAGCTTGCAAAGCCCAGACGGTACACGACGTTGTCCAGACGGCGCTCCACGTAGGTCAGCAGGTTTTCACCGGTGTTGCCTTCGTGACGGGCGGCCTTGTCGTAATAGTTCCGGAACTGCTTCTCCTGAATACCATAAACAAACTTGACCTTCTGCTTCTCAGTCAGCTGAGTCGCATATTCGGACTTCTTAGCTCTTCTCTGGCCGCCGGGGTTCTTGTTGGAAGTCTTGTTGTAACCCATTGCGGCAGGAGAAACGCCGAGCGTTCTGCAACGCTTCAGCACGGGCTGCATATTCTTAGCCATATTGACAAATTCCTCCTATTGCAAAATCAGACTCTACGTCTCTTGGGGGGACGGCAACCATTGTGAGGAATGGGAGTAACGTCCTTGATGGATACAACTTCCAGACCAGCGGACTGGAGCGCACGGATGGCAGCCTCACGTCCCTGACCGGGGCCCTTGACGAAGACTTCCACAGTCTTCAGGCCGCAGTTCTCGATTGCAGCCTTGGCAGCGGTCTCAGCAGCAGTCTGGGCAGCAAAGGGAGTGGACTTACGGGAACCACGGAAACCCAGACCGCCGGAGGAAGCCCAGGACAGGGCATTGCCGTTCAGGTCGGTGATGGTGACCATGGTGTTATTGAAAGAGGAGCGGATATGTGCCGCACCCTTCTCTACGTTTTTACGCTCGCGACGGCGCTTGATGACTTTCTTAGCAGCTTTTGCAGCCATTGTACATATCCCTCCTTACTTCTTCTTGTTGGCGATGGTCTTCTTGGGACCCTTGCGGGTACGTGCGTTGGTCTTGGTACGCTGACCACGAACGGGCAGACCACGACGATGACGCAGACCACGATAGCAGCCGATTTCAGACAGACGCTTGATGTTCATAGCGGTCTCACGGCGCAGATCGCCTTCGATGATATAGTTATGCTCGATCGCATCACGCAGCAGGCCCTCCTGCTCTTCGGTCAGGTCCTTCACGCGGATATCAGGGTTGATACCGGTGGTTTCCAGAACCTTGGCAGCACGGGCAGGTCCGATGCCGTAGATATAAGTCAGCGCAACTTCAATACGCTTCTCGCGGGGAAGATCGATACCAGAAATACGTGCCATATTACTTCAGCACCTCCTATTAACCTTGTCTCTGCTTGTGCTTGGGGTTTTCGCAAATTACCATAACGCGACCCTTGCGCTTGATGATCTTACACTTTTCGCACATGGGTTTAACGGACGGTCTTACCTTCATACTGTTTAACCTCCAATGAGTGTATACTCTTGTGTCTTTACTTGCTTCTCCAGGTGATCCGCCCCTGGGTCAGATCATAGGGAGACATTTGTACGGTTACTTTGTCACCGGGCAAGATCTTAATGAAATTCATTCTGAGCTTGCCGGAAATGTGTGCCAGAATGGTGTGACCGTTGCCAATGTCAACAGTGAACATTGCATTCGGCAGTGCATCAGTTACGATGCCCTCAATCTCGATTACGTCGTCTTTTGCCAAGTTATTAACCTCCCAGGTTGTTCGCTTGCATCTGTCTGGCGTGGAACGCCAGATCTCTTCGTAATTCGCTGTTGAGCACCGTGTCGCCGGAATTGAGCTTCGCGGCAACTCTGGTCTCAGAGCGAAGGACCTTTTGAACGTGCCTGCGCTTTTTCCGCTTCGGCTTATCCAGGGTTCGGTCCTTTCCGTTGGCCAGCATCAGGTAGATCGGATCTTCATCTATGACGTAGAACAGCTCTCCCCGATCCCGGCCTGCTGTGGAAACCACCACATCCGAAATATGAATATTATCGGGTAATTCTGGGTCCATGGTTCTTAAAGTCCTTCAGTGACGGTGAGTATTTCCGGCTCGCCGTCGGTGATGAGTACAGTATTTTCATAATGGGCCGAAAGCTTCCCGTCGGCAGTCACTGTCGTCCAGCCGTCTTTCAGAACCCTGACATCATAGGTGCCAGCGTTCACCATGGGCTCGATGGCCAGTGTCATGCCTTTGAGCAGTCTCGGACCATGTCCGGCGGTACCGAAGTTCGGTACCTCCGGCTCTTCATGCAGTTTCCGTCCCACGCCGTGACCTACGAAAGAACGAACCACTGCAAAACCGTTATCCTCCACATACGTCTGAATGGCGTGGGAGATATCAGACACGCGGTGTCCTTTGGTTGCGAAGCGAATCCCCTCAAAGAAGCTCTGCTTCGTAACGTCGATCAACTTCTGCGCCTGAGCGCTGATCTGACCGCAGGGAAATGTTGCTGCGCAATCACCATGAAACCCCTTGTAGAACGCACCCACGTCGACAGACACGATGTCGCCTTCCTTCAGGGTATAGCCACCCGGAATTCCGTGAATCACCGTCGCATTGACGCTGATGCAGCTGCTGGCAGGGAAGCCGTTATAATTCAGGAACGACGGTTTCGCGCCCTGAGCCACGATATAATCGTGAACGGCCTTGTCAATTGCTTTTGTCGATACGCCGGGTCTTACCATTTCCCCTGCCAGAGCACGGGCTGCCGCGGTAATTCTACAGGCCTGACGCATGGACTCAAGCTCATGTTCATTTTTGATTGCGATCATACATTTGCCCCTATTGCGGTGAGGATGTCCTCACACGCGCCTTCGATGGTCTGATTGCCTTCGACCAGCCGCAGCTTGCCAAGCTTGCCGTAGAAGTCCTTCAGGACCTCCGTCTGCTCGTGATATACCGCAAGTCTTCTGCGTACCGTTTCCGGTGCATCGTCCTTGCGAACCATCAGGCTGCCGCCGCACAGATCACAGACATTTTGAACCTTCGGAGGATTTGCCGCAATGTGATAGCTGGCGCCGCAGGAGCTGCAGACGCGCCGACCGGTCATACGACCTTCGATCACACTGTCGTCAATTTCAATGGAAACCACATGGTCAATCTGAACACCTCTTGCCTGCAGCGCTTCCGCCTGAGCCAGCGTGCGGGGCACGCCGTCCAGAATGAAGCCGCCGCTGCAGTCGGGCTGGGCCACACGCTCCGCGACAATGTCCATGATGACATCGTCGGGAACGAGCAGGCCGTTGTCCATGTAGTATTTCGCTTTTTCGCCCACTTCGGTGCCATTTTTCATGGCCTCGCGGAGCATATTTCCGGTGGAAATTCCAGGAATGTGCAGCTTCTGCATCAGAAGCTCTGCCTGAGTTCCCTTACCGGCGCCCGGTGCGCCCAGCAGAATGAGATTCATACTGCATTTTCCTCCCAGATCAGTCCAGGAAGCCCTTGTAGTGGCGCATCAGCATCTGTGCTTCCAGTGCCTTCACGGTTTCCAGCGCAACGCCCACCACGATGATGACGGAAGTACCACCGATGGACAGGTTCTTAACACCGGGAACCAGGATGCCGGACACGATGGGCAGCAGCGCCACAATGGCCAGATACACGGCACCAAAGACCACGATCTTGTTGATGACCTTCTTGATGAAGTCAGCAGTGGGCTTTCCGGGACGGAAGCCGGGAATGAAGCCGCCGTTCTTCTTCAGGTTGTTGGAAATCTCCACGGGATCGTACTGAATGGTGGAGTAGAACCAGCTGAAGAAGAAGATCATCAGGCCGTACATCACGACGAACATAGCGCTCTCGGAGCTCCACAGGTAATCGTACCACCAGTTGCCCTTGCCGATGCCCATGAATGCGCAGATCGTTGCGGGAACGGTGCAGATGGACTGGGCGAAGATGACGGGCAGAACGCCGGACATGCTGACCTTAATGGGCAGGTTGGTGTTCTGGCCGCCGTAGATCTTGCG
>SAMEA3663248__coassemble_657_pt1 | contig 11977 bp, 11 predicted proteins | sample SAMEA3663248__metabat2_low_PE_010 | metagenome-assembled genome bin SAMEA3663248 (sample SAMEA3663248) | pig gut metagenome | biome: pig gut; feature: pig-associated habitat; material: faeces | place: China | collected 2013 | reverse complement strand
CTTACATCACCACGGTCTGGGGCTACGGCTATAAGTGGGGCGCATAAGAGAGGTAGCAATGCATGAAGAGAATCGGCGGCCTGCGTAAACGCTGGCTAGCAAATACACTCAGCATCATTTTTGCGCTGGGTGTTGTCTGTGCACTGGTGATTACTGCTGCTTTCGCGATGTATTACTATGCGGATCTGGAGTCCGATTTGCGTTTTCGCGCAAAAACAACAGCCAGCCTGTTTGCGGACTACATCAATGAAAGCAACAGCGAATTCTATGATTCCTGCATGAGCTATACACAGGGCTTTGACGGCGCGGCGGAAAAAGTGCAGCTGCAGATTATCGATATTCAGGGCTATATTGCGGCATCGTCCGCATCAAACTGGGTCAATCTCCCGCCGGAAACCCCGGAGATTCCCAGGGCGATGAATAACCGTACCCTGGAAGTGTATCTGGGCGAGGATCCCATTACCGGCGCCCGGATTATGGCAGTATCGGCACCTCTGGTATTTGAAGATGAGGTGGTCGGCGCGCTGCGCTATGTGACGCCCACCAGACAGGTGGATCGGCGGATCATCTTTGTGGGGCTGATTTGCTTTGCCGTGCTGGCCGTGGTGCTTGCGGTTGTGGCAGTCAGCAGTGATTTCTTTATCCGTACGATCATGCGGCAGGTAAGGGAGATCACGGATACGGCAAGGCGCATTGCGAACGGCACCTATGGCGTCCAGATCCAGACACGGTATGCCGACGAGATCGGACAGCTGGCAGAGACCATCAACGAGCTTTCCGGGAAAATCAGCCAGAATGAAAGAATGCAGGCAGAGTTTATTTCTCAGCTTTCCCATGAGCTGCGTACCCCTCTGACCGCCATCAATGGCTGGACGGAGACCCTTCTTGCCGACCAGAGCATGGATGCGGATACCCGGCAGGGCATCAAGATCATCTCCGGTGAGGCAAAACGTCTGACGGAAATGGTCGTCGACCTCCTGGACTTTACAAGAATGCAGGATGGACGCATGACACTGAATGTGGAACAGGCCGATATTCTGTCCGAGTTTGAGGAGACGGTGTTCATGTATGGCTCCCGGCTTGCGCAGGATGGTATTGACCTGCAGTATATCGAAACCGAAAGTGATATTCCTGAAATCTCCTGCGATCCCAAGCGGCTGCGTCAGGTGTTTCTGAATATTTTGGATAACGCTGCCAAGCATGGCGGTGCAGGCAAGCGGATTGAAGCGGCCATCACCTATGAGGACGAACAGGTTGTGGTTCGCATCCGGGACTTCGGCCCCGGTATCCCGGAGGATGAGATTCCTCTGGTAAAGAAAAAGTTTTATAAGGGCAGCTCCAGCGCCCGGGGTACCGGTATCGGTCTTGCGGTCTGCGATGAGATCGTGCAGATGCACGACGGTACACTGACACTGGAGAACGCGCAGGGCGGCGGCACGCTGGTGACCGTGCGCATTCCTGCGACCCAGTAAGAAAGGGCAAACAATGGCGAAGAAAGACACTTCCTGCTGCAACGAAAAGTTTAAGACCACCATCGGCGGACAGGCGCTGATCGAGGGCATCATGATGCGCGGCCCTGAAAAGGATGCCATCGTGGTGCGCGGCAAAGACGGCCTGACACTGGAGGTCACACCAAGAAAAATACGGAAAAAGGGCAGCCTTGCCACATGGCCTCTGATCCGGGGCTGCGTCAATTTCTTTGATTCTCAGGTAGTCGGTGTGAAAGCGCTGATGCGTTCAGCCGACCTTGCCCCGGAAGAATACACCGGGGATGACAAGCCTTCCAAGCTCGATCAGTGGCTGGAAAAGAAGCTTGGCAATGAAACCTTCCAGCGATACCTCATCGGTTTTGCGGTATTTGCGGGTCTTGCCATGTCCGTCGGGTTGTTTTTCCTGCTGCCCATGGTCATCGGTGGTTTCTTTGACGGTGTAATAACCACCACACTGGGCTTGAATCTGGTGGAAGGTCTGGTGCGTATCGTCATTTTTATGGTCTATATGTTCCTGATTTCCCGTATGTCCGAGATGCGCCGGGTGTTTTCCTACCATGGTGCCGAGCATAAGACCATCCGCTGTTATGAGGCAGGCCTTCCTCTGACCGTGGAGAATGTGCGTAACCAGACCCGGCTGCATCCCAGATGCGGCACCAGCTTTCTGCTGGTGGTGATGGTGATCTCCATTCTGGTGTTCTCCGTGGCTTCCAGCGCACTGCTGAACCTGATCCCCGCATTGTCTGATATCCGCGGCAGCTTTTTGTACCGGCTGATTATGATTGTTTTCAAGCTTCTGCTGCTGCCTGTGGTGGTTGCCATCACCTATGAGATCAACCGCTGGGCAGGAAGGCATAACAATGCTTTTACCCGCATTTTGACCGCCCCCGGCATGTGGCTGCAGAATTTTACAACCAACGAGCCGGATGACGCCATGATCGAGGTGGGCATTGCCGCGGTACAGGCCGTCCTGCCGGAAGAGGAGGGTACAGACCGGTGGTAAAAAAATATGCCGATTTGTATCTGGAAACCCGCCGTGCCCTGATGCAGCAGGAGGATGACCGTACAGCCAGCCTGATGGCGCGCAATCTTCTTGCCGCGTATTCCGGCCAGTCGCAGGAGTATATCCTGAGCAACCGGGAGCTGTATGCCAGCGAAGAGACCTGCAAAAAGGTGGAAAGCGCAGTCAGGCGTCTGCTGAAGAATGAGCCGCTTGCCTATGTGCTGGGCGAGTGGGAGTTCTATGGACTGCCGCTGTATGTCAATGAAAATGTGCTGATTCCGAGGGACGATACGGTGGCTGTTGCCACGCTTGCCATCAATCAGGCGATTTTCCTGCCCTCCGCGCCCCGGATTCTGGATCTTTGCACCGGCTCCGGCTGCATCGGATTGGCAGTGGCCAGCCGGATCAAGGATGCCCGGGTGACCCTTGGAGATATTTCCAAGGATGCACTGGCTGTGGCGAAAAGGAATATTGCCCGGCATAAGATGACGGGCCGCGTGTCCTGTATGCAGGTGGACGCCATGGCTCCGGCACCGGCATTTCTGGGCAAATTCGATTTGATTGTGTCCAATCCGCCCTATATCACGGACCGGGAGATGGAGGGACTTGAAGACAGTGTCAGGCTCTTTGAGCCCCATCTGGCTCTGCGCGGCGGACGAGATGGTTTGGATTTCTACCGCTCCATTGCGGTCAACTACACCGCGGCATTGAAGCCCGGCGGATTCTTGTGTCTGGAATTTGGCGAAGAGCAGGGCGATGCCATTTGCCGAATTCTGGAAGATAATGGGTATTCCATTCTGGAGCGTTCCAGAGATTATAATGACACAGAACGTGCTGTGCTTGCGCAGTACGGCAGGAAGGAAGAATGATTATGGCTACAAAGAAAACTGCTTACGAAGCTCCCACGCCCGCATCCGACAAGAAAAAGGCACTGCAGACTGCCCTGAGTCAGATCGACAAGAATTTCGGCAAGGGCACCGTCATGCGGCTGGGCGACAAGCCCGAAATGAATGTGGAAGCAATTCCCACCGGCTCTCTGGCACTGGATGCCGCCCTCGGCATCGGCGGGGTGCCCCAGGGCAGAATCATTGAAATCTACGGACCCGAATCCTCCGGCAAAACAACCCTTGCGCTGCACATTCTGGCAGAAGCACAGAAGCAGGGCGGTGAGGTCGCATTCGTGGATGCGGAGCACGCGCTGGATCCTGTTTACGCAGCGGCGCTGGGTGTGGATATTGATAACCTTCTGGTTTCCCAGCCGGACACCGGCGAGCAGGCGCTGGAGATTACCGATGCACTGGTGCGCTCCGGCGCCGTGGATGCTGTGGTTGTGGACTCGGTGGCGGCACTGGTTCCCAAACAGGAAATCGAGGGCGAGAGGGGCGATACCTTCGTGGGTCTGCAGGCACGACTGATGTCTCAGGCGCTGCGCAAGCTGGCCGGTACCATTGCCAAGACCAACTGCGTGGTTATTTTCATCAACCAGCTCCGTATGAAGATCGGTGTTATGTACGGCAACCCCGAAACCACCACCGGCGGCAACGCACTGAAGTTCTATGCTTCCGTCCGTCTGGACGTGCGTCGTGTGGAATCGCTGAAGGAAGGCGGCAATGTCATAGGCAATAAAACCCGTGTCAAGGTGGTCAAGAACAAAGTGGCTCCTCCCTTCAAGGAAGCAATTTTTGATATCATGTACGGACAGGGCATCTCCAAGTGGGGAGAACTGGTTGACATGGCTGTCCAGATGGACATCATTCAGAAATCCGGCTCCTGGTTCTCCATGGGCGAGGAGCGCATCGGTCAGGGTGCCAATGCCGTGAAGGAATATCTGATAAAGAATCCCGATATTGCCGAGCAGGTGGAGGCGCAGGTGCGCGAAAACCTGATGAAGCAGACCGGTGTCACCGGCCGGCAGCCTGCCAGAGCTGCCGAGAAGGCCATAGCAGTCACCGCCGACGATTTCAGTGATGAGGATTGATCGCTTAAATACAACGCCTGACCGGGCAGGACGCTACGCGCTGTATTTTTCTGACGGCAGCGTCATGCGATTATACCGGCAGACAGTGGAAGATTTCGCGCTGTATTCCGGCAGGGAACTGTCCGACGAGGAGCTTTCATCCCTGCGGGAAGCGGCAGGCCGTATGTCCGCAAAAATGCGCGCGGTACGGATCGTTTCTGCTTCCGGCGTCACCAAGCGGGACTTGGAGGAACGTCTGGTACATAAAGGGGAGAATCCCGAACAGGCCAAAGAAGCGGTGCAGTGGATGTCCGATCTGAATCTGCTGGATGACAGCCGGATTGCCGAACAGGTGGTGCAGCGGTGCATCAGCCGCGGATACGGTCTGGCACGAGCCAGACAGGCACTGTATGAAAAGAAGGTTCCCAGACAGTATTGGGATGCGGTGCTGGCTGATTATCCCGATCAGATGGATAAAATCATGACTTTTCTCAGCGAACGGCTGGGGGAGGCATACGAACAGCGGGAGCTGAAGCGCGCCATTGATGCGCTGATGCGCCGCGGACATTCTTATGCGGTCATCCGAAAAGCACTGACCCAGCTGCAGCTGGATCAGGAAGATTTCCTGGAGGAGTAAATATGGCAAATATCGGATTTATATCTCTGGGCTGCGCCAAGAACCAGGTGGACTGTGAGCGGATGATGTACCGCGTGCAGGAGGCAGGCCACACGATCCGCCCCGATGTGGTGGGCTGTGACGTGGTGGTTATTAACACCTGTGGATTCATCGACTCGGCGAAGGCAGAGGCAATCGACTACATTCTGTCCACTGCCGGCCTGAAGGCAGAAGGTCATGTGGGCAAGATTCTGGTCACAGGCTGTCTGTCCCAGCGCTATCAGGAGGAGATTCTGAAGGAGATGCCCGAAGTGGATGGTATCCTGGGCACTGGAAGCTTCACCGAAATCGTCCCTGCCATCGAGGCGCTGCTGGAAGGCCGTCAGGTGGTGTGCTTTGGCTCCATCGATGCCCCGGAGCAGGAGACCGACCGCGTTCTGACTACCCCGGAGCATTACGCGTATATCAAAATCGCAGAGGGCTGTGACAACCACTGCGCCTACTGTATCATTCCCGCCCTGCGGGGAAAATACCGTTCCAGAGCCATGGACGATGTGCTTTACGAAGCACGGCTTCTGGCTGCCGGAGGTGTGAAGGAATTGCTGGTGGTGGCACAGGACACCAGCCGTTCCGGTACGGATCTGGGCGACGGAAAACGGCTGCTGCCGGAGCTGCTGCGGCAGCTTTGCAGGATCGACGGATTCCACTGGATTCGTGTACATTACGTCTATCCTGACGAGATCGATGACGAACTGATCGAGGTCATTGCCAACGAGCCGAAGATTGTGAAGTATCTGGACATCCCGATTCAGCACTGCAACAGCAGAATTCTTGACCTCATGAACCGCCGCGGTAACGGGGATTTCCTGCGGGAGCTTTTTGATACCCTGCGCAGCCGCATTCCCGGACTTGTGATCCGCACCAGTATCATTGCGGGGCTTCCCGGTGAGGGCGAGGAAGAGTTTGAGGAGCTGTGCGCGTTTTTGCGCCAGCAGAGATTACCCCGTGTCGGCGCCTTCGCCTTCTCACCGGAAGAGGGCACGGAGGCCGCGAAAATGGAGTATCCTGCTCCCGAGGTAGCCGCAAGACGTGCCGAGATCCTCGAATTGATCCAGTCTGAGATCATGGATGCGTACAATGCTTCCATGATCGGAAAGACTCTGGAAGTGCTGGTGGAGGCCTACGACACCGAAAATGAACAGTATTACGGCCGTACCTATGCCGACTCTCCCGATATTGACGGCAGAGTGTGGCTTGCCTGTGACGAGCCGCTGACAGAGGGAGAATTTGTGATGGCCTGCATCGATGGCTGTGTTGATGGCGACCTGACGGGCTATGTTGTGGAGGAAGAGAACATATGACAACTGCAAGCAAGATCACACTGACCCGTGTTGCGCTGATTCCCATCTATATGTGGATGATGTACTGTAGTGGTGGACAGGCCGGCCCCTGGATGTGGGGCGCGTTGGCAGTCTTTATCATTGCCAGTGTCACAGACTTTTTGGACGGCTATATTGCCCGCCACTATAAACAGGTCAGTGATTTTGGAAAGTTCCTGGACCCTCTGGCAGATAAACTGCTGACGCTGGCTGCCATGTGTATGTTCTGCCAGTGGGGCAGCTTCCCCGCCTGGGCACTGATGCTGGTGCTGACCCGCGAATTTGCGGTGTCCGGCCTTCGCATGGTGGCCGGACCCAAGGGCAAGGTTATCGCCGCCGGTAAGAGCGGCAAGATCAAGACCGCGTCCACCATGGTGGGTCTGTGCGTCTGGATGGGATTTCCCGGTGTGGAGCTGATCGGCATTGTGGTGATGTGGATCATCGTTGTGACCACCGTTTACTCCGGCGTGGAGTATTTCGTCCAGAACTGGAACTGCCTCTGGGATTGAGCATTTTCCCCACTGATTTGATCAGTGGGGAATTTTTCGACCGCTGAATTCCGACTGGATTTTTTGCCTTCCTTATGCTATAATACCCGGGCAATCTTTTACATAAGCGAGGAAAGACCATGAACGATAAGGAAATCGGCGAGCTGCGGCGCCATCTGCGCCGGGATCGCAGTAATATGACCGCCATCTGCGGCTGCTATGTGAACGGGCAAAAGGAAATCATCACAAGCTTTCGCCAGAGCCTGGGCCTTATGCCCGAAAACGAGGCTGAAAAATACTTTGCCCTGCTCAAGCGCAGCCTGTCCGGCACCATCGGCAAGAATCTGATTGATATCTGCTTCAAGACCACGCAGGTGGGAAACAGTGAAGAGCATAAACTGCTGATGGATCTGCGGGAGAGCCGCCTGAAGGACGAGGAACTGGTACAAAAGCTCTATACCAAAATCATCGAGCATGTCACCATGGAGGACAGCTATCTGATTCTTTTGGGCTGCGACACCTATGATGTGCCATTCAAGAGCAAGGACGATTTCGTCCAGAAGGACAATTCCGACGAAAGCTACACATACATTGTCTGTTCCATCTGCCCTGTGAAGCAGACAAAGCCGAACCTCCACTATGTGGCAGAGGAAAAGCTGTTCCACGACGGCGCCATCAACCAGATGGTGTCCGCGCCGGTGCTGGGGTTCCTGTTCCCGGCTTTTGACAACCGCTCCACCAACATCTACAATGCCCTCTACTACACCAAGGACACCAAGCAGAGCAATGAGGAGCTGGTCAGCGCCCTCTTCCATACGCCCATCCCCAAGCCTGCCGCGGAGCAGAAGAAGTCCTTTGAAGCACTGTTGGGCAGCGCGTTGGATGATGAGTGCAGCATGGAGGTGGTGCAGGAGGTGCACAATCAGCTGTGCCAGCGTATTGAAATGCACAAGGAGGCCAAGGTGGCCGAGCCGCTGATGATCACAAAGGAGGATGTGAAGCAGGTTCTGAAAGAGTGCGGTGTTTCCGACAATCATGTTGCCAAATTCAGTGTGGACTATGATGAAGCCTTCGGCTTTGAGGCAGACTTGCATCCGAAGAACATCATTGACAACAAGCGCTTTGAGATTAAAACAGCGGACGTGTCCATCAAGGTGGCGCCGGACCGGGCAGATCTGATCGAGACCCGTGTCATCGGCGGCGTGAAGTACATTTTGATTTGTGCCGATGAGGACGTGGAGGTCAACGGTGTCAGTATCCACATCCATGACCGGGATAAAGCGACTGTCTGACAATACAGGAAACACATAATAATCAGCCGCGGAAGGTTTCAATAAACCCTCCGCGGCTTTGTCATTGGAATTATTTTCCCTCTCTGGATTTTTCCACGATACCCACAACGATATCGGCACACTGTTCAATGCCCAGAACGCCGGTGTCCAGGCAGATGTCGTAGTTCTGCGCCTGACCCCAGGTACGTCCGGTATAGTGCTGATAGTTTACCCGGCGGCGCTTGTCCTTTTCCGCAAGGCGCTGTTCGGGTGCCTTCTCAGACTCGCCGTAACGACGGACAATACGCTCCGCACGGTAGGGTATATCCGCAAAAACGAACACGTGAAGTGCTTCGGGATGATCCTTCAAAATGTAGTCCGCATTACGGCCTACAATGACACAGGGGCCTTTTTCTGCCAGCTGCAGGATGACACGGCACTGAATATTCCACAGGAAATCGGCCGTGGACAGGCCATTCATGACACCGGGAACACCCTGAGGCGTAAAGGCATAAGCGAACAGACTGCCGGAGGGGGAATGCTCGCCATGCTCCTCCACATACTTGGGCGCAAAGCCGGATTCCACTGCGATTTGGTCAACCAATTCCTTGTCATAGAAGGGAATACCGAGCTTGTCTGCGATCATGCGACCGATGGTGCGGCCACCGCTGCCGAATTCACGGCTGATGGTGATGATTGTCTTCTCCATGTGGGTTACCTCCTTGTTTGCTGGTGGAAACACTTACAAATATATTATAGCAAAGCGATGCGATACTGTCAACGGGAGGGCCTGTCTGAACCGAAACTTCTCAGAACACGCAGCTGAATGGGAATTGCGCAGAGGAAGGTCAGCAAATCCGCGGCGGACTGGGCCATCTGGATGCCCAGTGCACCCAGTACCGGGGGCAGCAGCAGAACGGCGGGAATGAAGAACAGCCCCTGACGTGCTACGGCCAGAAACGTCGCCGGCACGGCGCGGCCGATGGATTGCATCGTCATATTACTCATAACGACCCAGCTTTGCACCCAGATGGTGGCACACTGAAAACGCAGCGCCCACATGCCGAATTCAATCACGTCCGGATCATCCCGGAACAGGGAAATGAGCTTTGGCGCGAAGAGACAGCCGATCACACCGACCGCAATGAGAAAAGCGAAAGAAACCCTGACACAGAACCAGAAACCGGCTTTGACGCGGGAATAAAGTCCGGCACCGTAGTTGAAACCACAGACCGGCTGAAAGCCCTGACCGAAGCCCAGCATGGTGGAGGCGCCAAACATGGTGATCCGCTGTACCACGCCCATGGCGGCAATGGCGGCATCTCCGTAGGGCTGGGCGGCATGGTTCAGGCAGATGGTGGCGATGGATGCCAGACTTTGACGCGCCAGAGAGGGGAGACCGCCCCGGACGATCATCCGGAAGTAGTGCCATTTCAACCGGACATTTCGGATGCTGATGTGAATGTTGCTGCCTCTGGTGCAGCCGTAGAGCAGCAGACAGAAGCTGACAAACTGGCTGATGATGGTGGCCCAGCCGGCACCGGCGATACCCAGATTGAAAACGAAAATCAGCAGGGGGTCCAAGGCAATATTGAGAATCGCGCCGCTGACAATGCCGACCATGGCATAGCTGGCACTGCCCTGAAAGCGAAGCTGATTGTTCAGAACCAGCGATGCGGTCATCCAGGGAGCACCCAGAAGAATGACCCGCAGATAAGCCTCTGTGTGAGGCAGAATGGTGGGTGTAGAACCCAGCAGGAAGGCCAGAGGCTCCAGAAAAAGCTGTCCGAGGATGCAGATCAAAAGACCTGTGGCCAGTGCGGAGAAAAATCCGGTGGCGGCCATATGGGATGCTTCCGCATAGTTCTTTTTCCCAAGTTCCCGGGAAATATAATTTCCGCTGCCCTGACCGAAGAAAAAGCCCATTGCCTGAATGATTGCCATCATGGAGAACACGACACCCACCGCGCCTGTGGCGGCATTGCTCTTGAGCATACCCACGAAGTAGGTATCGGCCATGTTGTAGAAGGATGTGACCAGCATACTGATGATGCAGGGGACGGCCAGCGTGCAAATCAGCTTCTCAACGGGCGGCTCGGTCATCCGTTTGTATTTTTGCTCCATTTCGTCCATAGGTATCACCTGCCTCTTTCCTTTTACCATTATAAGACTTTTTATTTCAAAAATCCATAGGGCATTTCGCCAATCTGCGGCAGATTTTTGAATCCGGCGGAAAACTCGACGGAGCGTTTATTGATTTCCTGCCATGGCTATTCTATAATAAAGGCACAAGGAGGCGAGGCAGGATGGATAATGCCAGAATCGGAAGTCTGATTTATCAACTGCGCAGGGAAAAAAGCATGACACAGCGGCAGCTGGCGGAGCGTATGCATATCAGCGATAAGACAGTTTCGAAATGGGAGCGCGGATTGGGATGCCCCGATGTTTCCCTGCTTGCCGCGTTATCCGATACGCTGGGTGTGGATCTGTCGCAGATGCTGGACGGCCAGCTGACAACCAATCATATTCTTGGAGGAAACATGAAACGAATCAAATTCTATGTATGTCCCAATTGCGGGAATGTCCTCACCGCACTTGCGGATACTTCCATATCCTGCTGCGGCAAAAAGCTCCTGCCGCAGCGGCTTCAGAAGGCAGAAGAGGCAGACAAGCTCAAAGCGGAGCGAATGGAAAACGACTACTTCATTTCGTCGGATCACGAAATGACCAAAGAACATCACATTTCTTTCGTGGCGCTGATGACCGACGATACCATCATCATGCGAAAGCAGTACCCGGAATGGGATCTGCAGATGCGCATTCCCTTCTTCTCACGCGGGCGACTGGTGTGGTATTGCACAAAGCATGGCCTGTTCTATCAAAAAATATGACCGCCCAACACGCTGCAATTCTTGCCATTGTTTGGTGTGTGTTCCTGATAGTGTTTACGAAAAAAACGCGGAGTACCAACGCTTTTATGTATCGAACAAGTTCCAATATGAGACGCATCCGAAACGGATGCGTCTCATATTTGGAGGACTCTCGCGCGCTCTAAAGAAACTCTGAATAAGCCGGTATAAACGTAATTATTGATTTTTCTCCGATTTTGGAATATAATGCTGTCAACGAACAAACAAGGAGCATGGAGGAATACCGCTATGAAAATCACATTCTTTGCCGCAAAATCCTATGATCGGGAGAGTTTTGGACAGATTCGGAGGGACTATCCCGAGCTGGAACTGGAGTACTGGGAAACGGAGCTCTCTCCCAAAACCGCCGCTTACGTTACCGATTCTCAGGCCGTCTGCGCCTTTGTCAGTTCGGATGTGGGAGCCGAGGTGCTGGAGGTTCTGGCAGACCGGGGGGTGAAGCTGGTGCTGATGCGCTGTGCCGGATTCAATAATGTGGATTTGGAGGCCGCGACCCGTCTTGGCATCAAAGTCATGCGGGTTCCCGGCTACTCCCCCGAAGCCGTGGCTGAACACGCCATTGCCTTGGCTATGGCTGTCAACCGCCACCTCCACAAGGCCTATATCCGGGTCCGGGAGAATAACTACAGCCTGCAGGGGCTCTCTGGTGTGAACTTCTATGGCAAAGTCGCCGGTATCGTGGGCACCGGCCGCATTGGTGCCGCCATGGCCCGCATCTGCTATGGCTTTGGCATGAAGGTCATAGCCGTGGATGCCTATCAGAATAAGGATCTGCCCTTCGTCACCTATGTGGACATGGACACCCTGCTTCGCCAGAGCGACCTGATTTCCCTCCACTGCCCC
>SAMEA3663248__coassemble_656_pt1 | contig 12009 bp, 16 predicted proteins | sample SAMEA3663248__metabat2_low_PE_010 | metagenome-assembled genome bin SAMEA3663248 (sample SAMEA3663248) | pig gut metagenome | biome: pig gut; feature: pig-associated habitat; material: faeces | place: China | collected 2013 | reverse complement strand
TCATCCAGGATGGAAAACTGATTGGCGCCGTGACCCATGTGCTGGTGAATGACCCAACGACAGGCTACGGCATTTTTATTGAGAACATGTTAGATGCAGCAGCATAATACGATGCCACTTTCTCTATCGTGCATCTTTTTTAAAAAGATGCACGATAGAGATTGACAAGCAGGAAATATTTGCTATATTATCAATGATGAAAGGGGTATGCTTATGGCACTTAAATATATCGCTGATCGCATAAATGATTATAACATCAATTTATTTGTCTCCGAATTAGCAGATGCAGCGAAGTATCTTGGTATTTTGCAGGCCAAAATTGATACATATCAATTCAATAGCATTTTGATACCTATGTTGCACAAAAAAGAAGTGTTGTCCTCAATGGATATTGAAGGCACGCAAAAAACAACCCTGTCTGATATTTGTGAACGAGAAATCGACCCAAAGCGCAAAGATGAAAAAGAGTCTGTTGAAGTCAGAAATCATACAAAAGCTCTTATATATGGTGCAGACCATCTACGTAATGGCAATTTCACGCACTCCTTTATACAGGAAATCCATCGTATTATGATGACTGATCTGGAACCATTTAACCCCGACAAACCTATTGGTAAATATAAGATAAAGAATAACCATATCGAAAATAGCGTCGGTACAGTTGTTTTCACTCCGCCTCCATATAACGAAACCAAGAAGTATATGAACGAGTTGGTTGATTTTATCAATAATGGTTCAAACATTCATCCTCTTATCAAGGCTGCAATCATTCATGCACAGTTTGAGTCTATTCACCCCTTTGCAGACGGAAACGGAAGAGTCGGACGTATTTTGGTAAGTTTGTATTTATACAAAGCCAACGTCATCAATTTTCCGTTCTTTTATATCAGCGAAGCGATCAACCAGGACAAGCGTGTGTACTATAATATGTTAACAAATTCCCGTAACAACAGTTATGATGAATGGATAAAGTACTTTTTAAATAAGATTATTGTTCAAACCGGCAAGCATATTGGGTATATAGATTCACTAAACAATCTTTATGTAAAAACAAAATGTACCGTGCAAAAAATCATCAACAGCCCCAAATTTGATGATGTAATAGAATGCTTGTTTACACATCCTGTTCTAACAGCCAATTACATAGAAGACAAGTTAAATATTTCTCACGGACAAGCTGTGCGGTATTTGAACGCATTGGAAAAGGCGGGGGTGTTATTTGGCGACGACAAAAAGAGGGGGAGAAATTTCTATTTTTCCGAACTCCTTGGACTCGCACAATGATATATTTACCATACAGTAAAGGTAGGTGATGCTTATGATTGTAACAAAAAAGAAAGCGCCCTGTAAGTTGCTGCAACAACAAACAAGGAGCTTTCTGTGGAGCTGGATACACTACAGTAACCAACTTGACCAGTTTTATTGTAGCGTATCCTTTCTGGAATGTCAATTCGGCATTTCCAACAAACTAAACATTTGTTGCCGGAAACTCGGCAGAAAGGATGGTGTTATATGAAACACATCATTGATGACGGGTTCAACGCAGAACTCGTCGCAAAGGCTTATTTTGACGGAATTATGGAAATCCCTATTTTAAGTAAGCCTAAAGAAATCATTATTCCCAGCGCAGTAATCCCTTTTTCTATGGCAAATCGTAGCACAGACCATTCGGAATTCGTGCATTTTTACGAACATGACAAGCGTTTTTCGGATGTTCTGATTGCCACAAAAGAGCAGCTCCCTGTTTTGCGGGGGTTTGCCGGCGTTATTTCCCCGGACTGTTCCCTGTATCGTGATATGCCGTTGTGTTTGCAGATTGCAAATACATATATGAACCGGGCGGTTGGTTATTATCTCCAATCGCAAGGGTTGTATGTGATCCCAAATGTGCGTTGGGGTGATGAGCGCACTTACACGACAGTGGAATTACCGGAAAAGATAGCATTCCTTGGTGTTCCCCGGAACAGTATTGTTTCTATTGGTACATACGGATGTATTAAAAGCGCCGAGAATAAGCATTACTTCCGGGAAGGTCTCACCGCAATGCTGGACGAGTTGACTCCCCAGGTGGTCTTGGTTTACGGTGCTATGCCGGATTCGATCTTCGCCCCTGTGAAAGATAGAGCAAGATTTGTCAACTTCCCGGATTGGATCTCCACAAAAAGAAGGAGGTCTGCATAATGGGTACTGGATCTTCCGGAAACTACGGAAACACAAAGGGAGCGACCAACAGTCAATCTCAAAACAATGCGTTTTCCCGTAATGTGCAAGCAGCCTCCCAAAAATATCGTTTAACACAAAGCGGTTATTTTGGCAATAAGGGAAAGAATTCACGTGTTATAGAAAGCAAAAACCCAGTTGCGACATCCAAAGATTTTTACTCATTGCTCAGCAAAGGCGGAAAAGAGTCCAAACTGGCAAACGGGAAAGGTGTTCAAACAGTATTTCCTGACGGTACACGTATCGTCTATCGTGTAAAAACATCTACCCCTAACAGCCCTGCCGTTGACATTTCGGTCAGCATTGTTTCCCTGGTCAAACGGCAAAAAATCCATTTTGTTAAGGAGGATTGAATATGGTATATGCTACACTATCCAGCGAGATGCTTGATTTGCTCCGCAGTATGATTGGAAACGAATTGGTTTCCTATGAGTGCGCAGTTCAAAACAACGAGATCTACGGAAACCTTCGCATCAATACGTCCGGCGGTGCTGTCGAAGTCGTAAACGAAGTTCAGGAATTGCCATTCTTTGATGGATGTGAAGACATTTCCTGCTTTCGTTGCTGCGAAGCACCAACTGATAAACCTTTTGTGCCTTTTTGTGATGAACCGGTTGCAGTTGTTCCTGTTTCTGACAAAATCTCCGGAATCGAGATTGTAAGGGATGTTGTCCGCGTCAATGATGGTAATTATGTAATTGCTTTTGACATGGCAATCATTATCAAGTGCCAAACCCGTACAATCATATTCTCTCGCGGCTGGCATTTTAGTGAAGTTATTTCGGTAATGTCGGACACTGCAGAGGTATACCCTGTTGCAAATGTTGTTTCCGATTGGGAAAATGACGGGGATAACCAGGTAACGGTTGACAGAACAATTATGCCCATATAGTTTCCAAGTGCAGACTGTTATTTGCAGTCTGCACTTTTTCATATCCCCAGAAAGACACTTGCGCACCCCCCAAAATCAGAATTTGTCGAAAATGCGAGAAGTCTTAAAATACGGCATTTTCGACATTGCACCTATGTCAACTAAGGGATCGCGGGTGCGGTGTGTAAAAACCTGCCTTTTGCTTGCAAAAACGCATAAAATCTGCAGAAAAACAAAAAATTCTTTTGTCCCTTACTTGACATCAGCGTGAGCGGAAGTCCGATCATCCAGGATGGAAAACTGATTGGCGCCGTGACCCATGTGCTGGTGAATGACCCTACCACCGGCTACGGGATCTTCATAGAAAATATGCTGGACGCGGCGGCATAAAGGAGGTGAACGCAGTGGATTTTTATCAGGTTCCTTTGGGATTTGGCATGGCACTGGCCCGGAACTTCAATGCAATGAACGCTTATTCCGCCATGACGGAAGAGCAGAAAAAAGCTGTGCTGGAAAGAGCACACAATGCCCGCTCCGAAAAAGAGATGAGCCGGATTGTGGACAGCCTTGCCCGTGGCAGTACCCACTGACCCACCGACATGGCATATTCATTAAAAATATGCCTGACACAACGAAATATTGACTTTGCCGGAGGCGATTTGCCTCTGGCTTTTTTAGACTCAGATTGATTTTCTATGTCTTAACACGATACCCTCTTGGATCAAACGGTCTGCATAACCGTCAGCCTTTCTCCAAATCCCCTCGGATGTTACCTCGCCGCACCCGCTGCTCCAGCTGAATGTATCTCTCGAAATCTCGTTGCCGTTGCTATTGTACTGAATAACATCCACAGCAGTATCATCATGCCCATTGCAAAAATACTCTACCATATCAAAGTATGCTGCTTTTGTTGTAAACGTATCCTTTACCTGTTCAGATAACTCTATTTTGATGGGAGCCGTTGGAGACAGCGTTTTACCTTTTTCTTTGTCGCTAACCAGGATTGTCTGGTTTTGTACCTCCAAATGTGCCTTCAATTCTGCTATTTCTTCTTCCAATGCGGCTATTCTTTTGTTGACCTCAAAACGATCTTCTTGTTTGGTAGAAAACAACCGTTTAATCAACTGTGTGAACATTTTAGACCCTCTCCTTTGTGTTTTCTTATAGAAATTATACATATGGACTTTATTTACTGCAACAATTATGTTTTGAAATTGTTGTCCATAATGCCCATCACCCATGAGCGGCAGCCCGATCATTCAGGGCGGAAAGCTCATCGGGGCGGTGACTCATGTGCTGGTCAATGACCCGACGACGGGGTATGGAATCTTTATTGAGAATGTGCCGGACGCGGCGGAATAAAATGAACCTCCCGGGGCGTTTTGCCCGCGGGAGGTATGACCCGATCAAGTGGAACCGTCAGTATTCCATGTTGATATCTGCGGCCTCGGAAGGCGCTTTGTGAAACATAATCAGTAATACAAGGATGAGCAATGCAGGAGAAAGCAAAATTGCATGGCTTCCCATGCGCAGGATCAGGCGGCTTTCCACAACCGCACCGATCACAAAGGACGCAATAATACCGAAATACAGGAATGCCTTTTTCAAATACGACGGTTCGCGGGTAGCCACGTACTGATCCAGGTTATATGTACCGCTTCTCAGATTCCCGATGCACATGGTCGTGGCAATGCTGTTTCCTCGGATTTTCCGAAAGCTTTCCAACTGTATTCCACAGGCAAAGGAAATCATCGCATTGGCCAAAGCATTGTTTGTCTCCGGAATGAACGAGACCATACCCAGCATGATGACTTCAACCAGAACCGAGATTTGCCGCCAATGAATGCGGATATTCTTGATTTTCCTGTTGATGATATCGGAAAGGATGATCCCGGCCGTAAAGGCAAGAACCGGAAACAGGTATTTCAGTGCAGCCGAATAATCTGCGTTTGCAAGGTGAACGCCGAACAAAAGCATATTGCCGGTCTGGGCGTTTGCAAAAACATGGTCTCTGAACAGGTAAGAATACGCGTCCATACACCCACCTGATATGGCCAACAAAACACCACAGGGAATTGAATCCGAAATCTGTGATTTCATCTCAGGAACCTCCATATTTCGATCTGTATGCCGCTATTGTAACATCCTGCAGACCGTTTTACAATCCGGTGTTTCCCGAAATTTCAATCGCCCGTGATCGACAAAGCACAGGGCTTCGATTTTGTAATCAGTGTGTTCCGTTTCAAAGAAGGGAATACAGGATGACCCCCGCTATCCCGGAGCCGGCCATGACCAGCAGCGGATTGGGCTTCCGTTTTCTCAAAACAAGGAAGCCGATTACAAAAATGATGATGGCATTCCCATCAAAAGACATCAAATCCTCCGGAAGGACTCTTTGCCCGTAGACTGCCAGAATCAGCAGCGAAATTCCCGCGGAAGCGATCATGGCGATTACCGCAGGACGCAGTCCGGCAAGTATCCCCTGCACCATATTCAGACCGCGAAAACGATAGTAGATGTATGCCAGCGACATCACGATGACAAAGGACGGGAACACGCAGCCGACGGTTGCGACAATGGCACCGGGCAGCCCGGCAATCTGTATTCCAACAAAGGTTGCGGAGTTTATGGCAATGGGACCGGGTGTCATTTCAGCGATGGTCATAATATCCGCGAACTGTGTCATGGTCAGCCAGGGATGGAGGTCTACCACCTGATTCTGGATTAAGGGCATGGCGGCATAGCCACCGCCGATGCTGAACAGGCCGATTTGCAGGAAACTCCAAAACAATTCAAGGTATATCACCGTTTATCACCCGCTTTCTTTGTTTTCCCCTGATACCAGGTATCTGCTGCGCCGATCACCGCACAAACAAGAATGATGACAATGATGTTCACAGAGAAAAAGCGGACAGAAACAAAAGCGCCGATCATAACCAGAACAGGCAAAATGCGCTTTTTGAGAAAAATGGTTTTTGCCATATTGATCACAACGTCGCATATGACCGCGGCCACACCGCAGAGCATGCCTGCCATTGCCATGTTCACAATGGCATTATCACGAAATGCCTGATAGAACAAAGAAATGACAGAAATAATGATCAGGGGCGGCAATACGGTTCCGAATACGGTGAGCACGGCTCCGGGGAAGCCTGCCACATGATAACCGACCAGTATGGACGCGTTGACGGCTATGGCGCCCGGAGAAGACTGCGCGATTGCGGTCAAATCCAACATCTCATCCTCCTCGATCCAACCAAGATCCTCAACAAATCTCTTTCGCATCAATGGGATGATCACAAATCCACCGCCAAATGTACATGCACTCAGCTTGAACGTGGAAAAAAACAGCTCTTTGTATTTTTGCAAGCCGTCCATGATCAAAAGTACCGTCCTTTCCATTTTTTATCATTATACCACTCGCTTTCTGATATTGTAAATAATATCATTTTACAAAAACAATAAGAGAATCAATATGAGGAGCAGAGTATGACAATACGCCACATGATCATATTCCGTACCGTATGCGAGAACGGGTATCATTTCACAAAAGCAGCCGAAGTGCTGCATATGACACAGCCGGCCGTCAGTCCCGCAATAAAGGAATTGGAGCAATACTATGGTGTGCAGCTTTTCAACAGAATCGGGCGAAGACTACAGATCACAGATGCGGGACAGCACTTTCTCCAATATGCGATCCATATTTCCGACTTGTCCTCTGATATGGAAACCGGGCTGCGTGATTGGGATTCGAAGGGAATTCTACGCATCGGGGCAAGCATCACCATCGGCTCGCGGTTTTTCCGGGCTATGTGAAAGCATTCTCTCGGATCTGCCAGGGATTTTATCGCTTTGTGCAGGGACTATGAAGGGAATCATCCATCCGCCTGAGTCCTCCTGCCGGTGCGCCGCCATGGGGCAAAGCCGGGCGGCGGTCGAAAAATGCTCCGAAATTCCGGGAGCATACTGTTGACGAAACGTTCGTTTTGTGATTTAATGAATATGGACGGGTATTAAATTTGCGTGAAAATGAGCATACTCGAATATGAAATAATAGGAGGTATAACATGAATCGTTTGAAAGACAAGGTTGCCATTGTTACCGGCTCCACCAGCGGTATCGGCACGGGCATCGCAAAGCTTTTCGCCGCGGAAGGTGCAGCCGTCGTTGTCTGCGGCCGCCGTGAGGCGAAGGGTCAGGCAGTCGTGGATGAAATCAGAAAGAACGGCGGTGAGGCGTCCTTCCACTTCATGGACATCATGCAGGTGGAAAGCATTGAAGCACTGATTAAGGACACTGCCCAAACCTACGGCAAGATTGATATTCTGGTCAACAATGCCGCCAACGTAGGCCTGAAGGACGGTCGTGTGGACGAGCTGACCCTGGATATGTGGGATGCTGTCTTTGATTCCGACCTGCGCGGTACCTTCTATGCAACCAAATGCGTGATCCCCTATATGCAGCAGAATCAGGGTGGATCGATTATCAACATCGGCTCCATGGCATCCTGCGGCGGCGATCTGGGCTCCACGGCCTATGCCTGCGCAAAGGCCGGCGTGAATATGCTCACCCAGTCCACGGCGCAGCAGTATGGCAAATTGGGCATTCGCTGCAACTGTGTGCGTCCCGGCCTGATCGTCACACCCGAAAATGAGGCGAAGGTTCCCCAGGTGGTGAAGGACATCTTCCTCAACAACATCATGGTACCCCGCTATGGCTGCCCGGAGGACATTGCCAATATGTGCGTGTATCTGGGTTCTGACGAAAGCACTTATTTCACGGGCCAGATTGTCACCGTTGACGGCGGCCTGAACAGCCATGTTTCCACCGTTGGTGAATTCAAGAAGATGGCGTCCCGTACCTGGTGAGTTTCTGCTCTGGATATCTGAAAAACGCCGGATGCGGCTGGAAAACAAACGAACCTCCCGGGGCTTTCCCGGGAGGTTCTGCTATCATCATAATACACGATCGGGGTGACAATTCACGCAAAGTATGATATCATGTTGACAGTCAGGATGGTGAACACAACATGCGTACAAAAAATCGTATTCTGGAGCTTCTGGAACAGCGGCGGGGAGAAAGCATATCCGGCGAGCAGCTGGCCGGGCAATTGGGCATTTCAAGAAATGCCGTGTGGAAAGCTGTCAAGGAGCTTCAAAAGGACGGCTATCAGATTGCCGCTGTCACGAATAGGGGTTACTGCCTTTGCGAGGAAAATGACATCCTTTCCATACCGGGGATAAAGCCGTTTCTGTCTGAAAAATGCCAACGCTATGCTGACAGAATGCAGATATACAGCTTGCTGGAATCCACGAACAAAACCGCAAAGGAACTGGCCGTCGCGGGCGCTGCCCACGGTACGGTTGTGATTTCGGACTGCCAGACAGCGGGCAGAGGCAGGTATTCCCGCGATTTCTTTTCACCGTCCGGCGGCTTGTATCTGAGCATTGTTTTGCGCCCGGAAGGATTGCATTTTGAAAATCCAACCACGGTCACCGCCTTCGCCGCGGTAGCGGTCTGCGAAGCGATAGAAAGCATTTGCCGCGTAACGCCGCAAATCAAATGGGTCAATGATATCTTCATTGACGGGAAAAAGGTATGCGGCATTTTGACGGAAGCAGTCACCGATTTTGAAAGCGGCGGACTGGACTGGGTGGTTCTTGGCATTGGAATCAATGTATCTATCCGCCCAGAAGCATTTCCGGCTAACCTGCAGGCAATGGCAACCTCTCTGTTTCCTGACGGGAAAATGCCCGGTGTGAGAAACAAACTGGCGGCAGAGATCATCAACAGAATTCTGGGATTTGAGACTTGCCCTGCCGAAGCGGAGATCTTTGAAAAGTATAAAAAACGCCTTATGGTGTTGGGAAAGGAAATAACCGTTATTCAAAATCAGACGGAATATCAGGCGACTGCGGTGGATGTGGACGCTGCGGGACACCTCATCGTGAAAAATGAGGGCGGTGAGATGATTGCCCTGTATTCCGGTGAAATCCGAATCTGAAGCAGATCTGGAAAAGATGCTTATGAGAAGCACCCTATTGTCAACTATAACATCGAAATAGGTTGACAATAGGGTGATTTTGTGTTACGATACTGTCTCGAAAAGGATGAGACGGTTGAACGGTGTATGCGCTGCGCCGCAAGTCAAAGGAGGCTCGGAAATGAATCTCAGGCCACACCATCTGCTTTGCATTCAAAAATTCACGGGTCATGGATATGATGCCGTTTTTACCACACATATGAAACGGATTGTTTTCGAGCTCAGAGAAAACCCCGAAACGCAAATCACGTTGGTGCGAGGGTGTGATGATCTTTGCAGGATGTGTCCCAACAAGCAAGGCGGTGCCTGCAGCAGCCTTGAAAAAGTGGCATTCATGGACAGCGCGGTTCTTCGCAGCTGTGGCCTTGCATACGGGGAAAACGTTCTGTGGGCAAAGGCTGCGGGCAAAGCACGGGAACGGATCTTCGAAACGGATGCATTTCAGAATATCTGCGCAAGCTGTCAATGGTTTGCGCTCTGCGGGAGCACGGAGGTTTGCCATGAATAATACAAAGGAAATAAAGAAAGAATATCGGACAATTGATCTGGTTTACATCGCGCTGGGGGCAGTTCTGATTGCAATCTGCTCCTGGATCAGTATCCCCACGACAGTACCCTTCACCATGCAGACGTTTGCCATCTTCTTTGTGCTGTCAGCCTTGGGCGGCAGGCGCGGGACAATGGCGATTATCATATATGTATTGCTTGGAGCGGTTGGCGTCCCGGTATTTGCACAGTTTACTTCCGGCATCGGTATTCTCCTTGGAAGCACAGGCGGATATATTGTTGGTTTTGTTTTTATGGGGCTGGTCTATCGGTTGATCGTTCATTTGCTGGGAAAAAAACTTTGGGCGGAAATCCTTGCCATGGTCGCTGGCTTAGCGGTGTGCTACGCATTTGGAACAGCCTGGTTTATGGTGGTCTATGCCCGGACAAACGGAGCCGTGAGCCTTGCCATGGTGCTTGGCTGGTGCGTGATACCGTTTGTCATTCCCGACCTTGTAAAGCTTGGACTGGCCTTGGCTTTGGCACGGCGCCTGTCCCCGGTACTGAGACTGCAATGAAGGCAATGCGGTGATCATTGTGTATGCCCGGATGGACGGTCATACACACAAAACAGCGCAGAGAGAAAAACCGCAGATATCACAGAAACAGCTGCACCAGTGCCAGAACAAGGATGCCGGGAAGCCCCAGAAAGCCCGCCACGATGACTGTCACCGCATTGATGGGAAAGTAAAAATTCGTAAAAACGGCCAGAGCGTTGAGCAGCCACAGGCAGGCAAATCCGCAGGCGGAATTGATGCTGAGCTTCCAGAACCAACGGATGGGCAGGGCAATGAGACGAACCAGCAGACACAGCACCAGAACAGGAATAAAGACAGTTGTAAAAACTTCCATGTTTACCTCCGTATAAATGATGGCAGGCGGCATAAAATAGGATCGGACATCAGAAGAACAGTCCCTCAAAGAACGTGACGACGGACTTTCAAAGGGGAATTGTACATTCTGCTGTCAAGTGTATCGCCGTAAGCGCAGCGGTGTGATGCGAAAGGGTGAGAAAGGAACCACTCACCCGTACATTGTGACAGAAGCGCCGGGCAAAAAAACGGGAAACCAGGGTAATCTCTGGTTTCTTTTCTTTTTGCCTGACGGTAGCCTTCAAACTCTCGTGGCAGAGACGGCGAGCAGACACAAGATGCTGTGGCGCGCCAAAAAATGAAGACCATTTTTTATGTTTTTCTCTCTCAAACTACCGTTGTACCCTGTTGAAAGCTGTGGTATAATGACCATGATTGACGAAATTGGAAGAGGGAGCATATGAGAATCGAATCTGTTCATCTGGATGCAGCTGATGTAAGCAAGCTGCTGGGTGCTGCCAGTGCCGACGGCGCACTGTTATACATATATCTGAAATCCGGGAATCCACTGTGTGACGCAGGCAAAGCCTTGAATATCCCCCAATCCCGGGTAGGCTGCGCCATGGCGACCCTGCGGCAGCTGGGGCTGTGGCAGGAGGAAAAGCAGCATATTCCGGCTGGGGAACGGCCGGTGTATTCGGAGCGGGATGTACTGGAGGCCGACAGCAGCGACAGTGAGTTCAAATCCCTGCGCGGCGAGGTGGAGCGGCTTTTGGGACGCAACATGAACACCGAAGAGCTGAAGATCCTGCTGGGCTTTATCCGCTATCTGGGCCTGCCCGGTGATGTGATTTCCGTGCTGATCTGCTACTGCAAGGATCGGGCACGGCAAAGGGGAAGCCTGCGCAACCCGTCACTTCGCACCATTGAAAAGGAAGCCTACGCATGGGCGGAGCGGGGAATCGACAATCTGGAGGAGGCAGCGGCTTTTATCCAGACGCAGAACGTGCGCAATTCCCGGATGAAGCGATTGCAGAATACCTTGCAGATCCGGGGCAGAAATCTGACTGCCGCGGAGGAGCGCTACGCCTCCGGCTGGCTGGAAATGGGCTTTGAGGACGAGGTGTTCTCCATCGCCTATGAACGTACCTGCCTGAATACCGGCGGATTCAACTGGGCCTATATGAATAGAATCCTGCAGCGCTGGCACGAGGCCGGACTGCATACGGCAGAAGCCATCCGCACCGGTGACCGGAAGCCCGGCACTGCGCCGGCCAAGGGGCAGCGGCAGCTGGATGCGGAGGAGCAGGCTGCCATTCAGAGAATGATGCGGGAGGGATAAACCGTGGGATACAGTGCAGAAGTTCTGGCGCGGGCAAGAGCGCGCCTGGCACAGGCAAAAGCGGATCGGGAATCAGAGAATCAGCAGCATCTGGCGGAAAGCTATGAGCGGGTTCCCCGCCTGCGGGAGATCGACCGGCAGCTGCGCATGACCATGGCCATGGCTGCCCAGGCGG
>SAMEA3663248__coassemble_646_pt1 | contig 12092 bp, 15 predicted proteins | sample SAMEA3663248__metabat2_low_PE_010 | metagenome-assembled genome bin SAMEA3663248 (sample SAMEA3663248) | pig gut metagenome | biome: pig gut; feature: pig-associated habitat; material: faeces | place: China | collected 2013 | reverse complement strand
GCGGATCTCAGCGGATCTTTTGCACCATTTCTGCAGTTTCAAAAACGGGAAATACATACAGTATTCCCCCGTTTTTGAAACTTTGAACTGGCACAAAATCTCTCGCTGAGCTTCCTTGCCGAATGATACGGTGTTGCCCTAATCACACATCACGTGTTCCAGACCCATTTGAAGAATGGTTCTCACATGGTCATCAGCCAGGGAGTACCAGAGATTCTTGCCATCGCGGCGGAATTTGATCAGATGCATCTGCTTGAGCAGCCGCAGCTGATGGGAAACACCGCTTTGGGACACGCCCACCGCATCAGCCAGCTCTGTCACGCACAGCTCAGAGCGAACCAGCAGCAGTGACAGAATGTGAACCCGGGTCGGGTCCGCAAACCCCTTAAACAGATCCGCAATGTGACCCATGATTTCTTTTTCCGGAATATCCTGCATCCACCGGCGCCTCCTTTTCGGTTCTTTCCTACATTTTAGCCCAATTCAATGAAGAATGCAATGGATTTTTTCATTGCGGATCTGTAACGTGATCCGCGCAGACATCCTCCACAGCCCGCTGCAGCGCCTCCGCCACGGGGCGCAGCTTCCCGGGCTCCAGCTTCTCTGCCTTCCGGTCGTAGGTTACCAGACCGTTGATTTCATCCTCCACATCGCTGAGCTGGGTGTAAATGGCGGCGCACAGACCCTTCCTGGCACAGGGCACCACTTCCTCCATGTACAGCTTCACAATGGCATCACTCAGCGCTTCCCGGGTTTCGCAGCCGCCGTAGCCGTAGGCTTTGTCGGGATTGAAAATGTGGCCGTCCACCCTGAAGGTCTTGCCGCCAAACTCGGAAAGCACCAAAGGCTTCACGGTATCTGCCCGCAGCTTAACCTTTCTGAAATACACATGGCGGCTGTCCACATCGGTTTTCCTTTGGCGGAACCAGCCGGAGGTGGCATCGATAAAGCGGGTGTCATCCAGACGGCGCAGCTGTTCATAGACCCTGTCCGCGTCAAACTGACCCCAGCCCTCGTTGAAAATCGTCCAGTAGCAGATGCAGGGGTGGTTTTTCAGCTGTCTGACCGCAGCTTCCATACCGGCAAGGAACCGTTTTTGCATCACAGAATCCCGATGCAGCCATTTGTCGGGCAGCTTCTGGCTGGTCAGGGAGAGGGTCGGCATCACCGTATCGCGCAGATAATGATACCGTCCGCCACTGACCATATCCTGAAATACGATCATGCCCAGTTTGTCGCACTGGTAGTAGAATTCCTCCGGTTCCACCTTGATGTGCTTGCGCAGGGTGTTAAAGCCCAGCTTCTTCATCATGAGAATGTCATCCGCATAGCACCCGGGTGCGGCAGGGGTAAACAGGCCGTCGGGCCAGTAGCCCTGATCCAGCAGCCCGTGGAAGAAATAGGGCTTTCCGTTCAGGCACAGCCGGGGAAATGCGCCGACCTTTTGAATTTCCAGGCAGCGGATGGCAAAATAGGATTCCACCCTGTCCTCCCCCGCCTCCACTGTAAAATCATAGAGGTACGGATCCTCCGGGCTCCACAGGTGGGGATTGTCCGGTGTGATGGTCACACTGCCCTCTGCCAGTTGGAAAGTCCCCAGCTGCAGCACCGTCACGGTTCCGGCCAGCGCGGGTTCGATGGAAATCTTCACGCTGTAGCCCCGGTTTTCGACGTGCAGCTTCTCGATGCAGGTTTCGGGGACGCTTTCCAGCCACACGCTCTGCCAGATGCCGGAGACGGGGGTGTACCACATACCGCCCCGCTTTTCCGGCAGCACCTGCTTGCCGTAGGGATAGGTCTGATCCTGCAGATCGTCAAAGCAGCAGATCTGCAGCACATTCTCCTCCTGCAAAAAGGGCGTGATGTCAAAGGAAAAGGCATCATACCCGCCCTTGTGGCAGCCGGCAGCTTTGCCGTTTACAAACACATCCGCCCGCTGGTCGGCGGCGCCGATGTGCAGGATCACCCTTCCCTTTTGAAAGCCCTCCGGCAGGCGGAAGGTGCGCTGATAGCACAAAAGGCTTCCTTCCTCAAAATGCTTCCCGATGGCGGAAAGCCTGCTTTCCGGGCAGAAGGGCACCCGGATCTGTCCCATTTTTTCGAAATTAACGGAAAAATCCCAAGCCCCGTTCAGATTCAGAAAGCTCTCCCGCCTCATCTGGGGACGGGGATACACCTGCCAGGGTGTGCCCCTGAGATTCTCGCCGGCGGCGGTCATCAGATCATTTGGCATATTGTTTCTCCTTTTTGTACAGTGGAAGCATGACCACCCAGACAAACAGCGACACCACCAGCGCCGCAAGGAAAATATTGGCGTTGGGAATAAAGGAGGTGGTGCCGTCGTCGTTCAAAACGGTGTCCGCGTGGGCCAGCACCTTTGCGCCAATGGCAGGCCCCACCACGCTGGGAATCAGCACCTGCGCCACAATGCGCAGTCCCTGGAACATACCGGACTTGTTTGGTGGTGTATGGGTACGCACCTTTGCGCCGATCACAGCGCCGGTACCCAGAAAGCCGCACATCATCAGCAGGCTTGCCAGAAACACCGGCACGGTGCTGCGGAATAAGTACAGACCCACATAGCCCAACGTCAGCAGCGTCAGGGTCGGCACAATGGCAAAGCCGAAGCCTCTGCGGTCGTAAACCTTGCCGTAAAGTCCCGTGAAGGCAGCCGCCAGAATGATTGCCGGTGCGAAAATCAGCACATAATTGTCCATGCCCAGGGTGACGGTATAATAGAGAATCAGGTAGGGCATGAACACCTGAATGGAGATGTTGAAAACCGCCAGTGCCGCCAGGGTGAAATAGAGCATTTTGTTGCTCCGCACTACCTTGGGACGGAAGCCGTAAAGAATATTTCCGAAATAGCTCTGGTTGCCCTCTGCTTTCACCGTTTTCTCTTCAATGAGAAAAATGCCCGCCACGCCGATGGCGATCACCACAATGCCGATGATATTGAAGATGGTCACCCAGCTGCCCGGAAGGTTCAGATCAAAGCCCATAAAGCTGCCGAACACCACCAGAATGGACACCAGCGGCATCATGGCGTTGATGCCCTCCACCTTTCCCCGGTTTGCCTCTTCCGTCACATCCGTCAGCCATGCGTTGAAGCAGGCGTCGTTGGCAGAGGAGCCGAAGAAGGTCATGACACAGTCCATGATGATCACAAGACTCACACCCACCGATGCGGCGGACACCGCGGCCGGGAACAGGGCATGAATTACATCCATACGAATCAGCGTAAAGCTCCAGATGGAAATACCCCAGAGGATATAGCCGCCGCAGATAAAAATCTTGCGCTTGCCGATCTTATCGGACAGGGCGCCGACCAGTAGCGTGGTGACCGTTGCCGCGATGGCGGACGCTGCCACCATGACGGAAATCGCCTCCGCCGACGCGTGGAACATCTTATAAATAAAGACGTTGAAATACATATTCTCAACGGTCCAGGCCACCTGCCCCGTCAGACAGAATATCACCAGTGACAGCCAGAACCGGCCGTTTTTTGCTTTTCCGGTCATACCCAAATCCTTCCTCTCCCGAAATATCTCCCATTTATTCTAACATTGGGCAAAAAATCTGTCAATCCTCTGATAATCCTATTGGCAACCGGTAATATTTGTGGTATAATGCCCTGGTTATGGATCAACAAATCACCTGAAAAACGGAGTTACCGCATATGAAAGATATATCCAAAATCTCGGTGGTTCTGCCCTCTCTGGATCCCGATGAAAAGCTGCACGCGGTCATCGAGGGGCTTTTGGAGTATGGCTTCCGGGACATCATCCTTGTCAACGACGGCAGCAAGCCGGAAAATCTGCACTACTTTGAGGCCGAAGTCTCCGCCCATCCTGACATCATCACACTGCTGCACCATGAGGTCAACAAGGGTAAGGGCGCCGCGCTAAAAAACGCCTTCCGCTATTTTCTCGAAAACCGTCCCGAGGGCTTCGGTGTTGTGACCGTGGACGGCGACAATCAGCACCATCCCGAAGATACAAGGCGCTGCTGCGAGCATATGCTGGAAACCGGTCACATGGTTCTGGGCTGCCGGGACTTTACCCTGGATCACGTCCCCGCCCGCAGCCGGTTCGGCAATCAGACCACCTCTGCCATCTTCAAGATTTTTGTGGGCATGACCATTTCCGATACCCAGACCGGCCTGCGCGCCATTCCCCGGCAGGATCTGGAAACCCTCGTCACCATCAAGGGCGACCGTTTTGAGTACGAGACCAATATGCTGCTGGCCATGAAGCGGTATGGCATTGATTTTGACGAGGTCAAAATCCGCACCGTGTACATTGAGGAGAACAAGTCCTCCCATTTTCATCCCATCCGGGACTCCTGGAGAATCTACAAGCTGATTCTGGCGCACTTTTTCAAGTACACCCTCAGCAGTCTGGCCTCCGCTGTGGTGGACACCGGCGCTTATTCGCTCCTGAGCTGGCTCCTTGGGGGCGTCCTTACCGGTTTGTCGCTGACCGCCGTGTCCGGCATCGTCGCCCGTGTCATCTCTTCCCTGCTGAATTTCTTCCTGAACAAGAAGCTGGTGTTCGAGAGCACCGTCTCCACGTCCAAAGCCATGCTGCGCTACTATATGCTGGCTGTGCCCCAGATGGCGGTGCAGGTGCTGCTGACACAGGGTGTATACTGGCTTCTGAGCATCCCGGACCGTGCCACCTTCCTGCGCACGCTCTTTTACGCGGTTGTCATGACGGTGCTGTATGTGGTCAGCTACATGATTCAGCAGCGGTGGGTTTTCGCCGCCCGGAAAAAATCAACGGAAAATGTGTAATGGAAGGAGTACTTCCCGCCTATGACAGACATGATTCGCACGATGCTCGACGCGTTGGCCGTCGGCTTTGACCTTCCGATCCTGGACTGGATCGCAGCAAATCTCTGGTGTCCAATTCTGGACACATTGATGCCCATCATCACCCTGTTCGGGGATGCCGGTATCTTCTGGATTGCCGTAGCCCTGATATTTCTCCTCACCAAAAAATACCGCAAAACCGGTCTTGGTATGGCCATGGCCCTGATTCTGGGGCTTCTGGTCTGCAACATCTGGCTGAAGCCGCTGGTTGGCCGGATACGCCCCTATGATTTCCAGATGACGTATTTCGCAAGGGAAATCCCGCTGCTTGTCGACAGGATGCATGACTTTTCCTTCCCCTCCGGCCATACCATCGCCTCCTTCGAAGCCGCGGTTGTGATTTTCCTGAACAACAAAAAGCTGGGCATCCCCGCCTTGATTCTGGCGGTGCTGATTTCCTTCTCCCGGCTGTACCTGTATGTGCACTACCCCACCGATGTGATCTTCTCCGCGGTTTTGGGCACCGTCTTCGCGTTCCTCGGCAACTGGCTTGCCACTGTGCTTCTGAAGAAGCTCCCGGCGAAAAAGGCAAATAACTGAAAACATGGGGCTGTCTCCAAATGATTTTCGACAATCATGAGAGGCAGCCCTCTTTTTTTGCATGAGGCTGTGGGGAAACTGAAAGCTGAAAGATTGCAGAGTTCCAGCTGTGGATGAATAATTATGCCGGTACGGCACCACAATAAGTGAAATGAGTTTTGCGGATGGAGGTGGCTGTTTTGAAGCGGTTTCTGGCTCTGATGCTATGCTTGTGTCTGCTCTGCTTTCCGGCTTCGGCAGCAGGCAATGACAAGCTTGTCGCCCTGACCTTTGATGACGGCCCGTCCGGGAGATTTACACGCAGGCTTCTGGAGGGATTGGAAGCACGCGGCGCCAAAGCAACATTTTTGCTGTGTGGTTACCGCATGGAACAATTTCCAGATTTGGCGGAGCGGATATTTCAGGAAGGGCATGAAATCGGCCTGCACGGCTACAGCCATAAGCCCATGCAGGAAATGTGCCGGCGCGACACCGTGCAGGAGCTTCGGAAGGTGATGGCGCTGCTCCCGGACGGCTGTGATGTTTCTTTTCTGCGTCCTCCCGGCGGGATGTGCAATGAATGCATTCAGACGGTTGCCCGGGAATTGGGTCTTTCGATCCTGCACTGGTCGGTAGATCCAAAGGATTGGGCAATCCATGATGCGGCGGCAGTTGCGCAGCAGGTCATCCGCCACGTCCGGGATGGGGATGTGATCCTCCTGCACGATATGTCTGACAGCTCCGTGGAAGCGGCGCTTGAAATCGTAGACGCGCTGCAAAAGCAGGGATTTCGCTTTGTGACGGCTTCGGAGCTGGCGAGGGCCAGAAATATCACGCTGGTTCCGGGCGCACGGTACACCCGGTTCGCGGAAGCCGATCCCCGGAAAAGCAAGTAGCTTATGAATGGAGCCGCGCCGCAAAAAAGCCAAACTATCAAAAATCACCCGGTTTTCGGAAGAAACCGGGTGTTTGAACGTGAAAGAGAACCCTGCCGGTTTTCTATGCTTTTTTCCATTGACAATCATCGATGTATCGCATATAATATAGATGAATATCGATGTGAGGTGATGGGTATGGAATTGGATGAAAAGAAAATCGCCGGAGTTTTCAAAGCGTTCTGTGATGAAAACCGGGTTCGTATTCTGAAGCTGCTTACGACCGGTGAAAAGTGCGCCTGCAAATTGCTGGAAGAAATCAACATCACGCAGCCTACCATGTCGCACCATATGAAAATTCTATGCGATTCCGGTATTGTCGTTGGGCGGAAAGAGGGAAAATGGATGCACTACTCCATTTCGCCGGAAGGTTCGGCCGCTGCCATGAAATACCTGAAAGCGCTTACCAGCATCTCCTGTCTGGATACCGCGCAATCGTGTTGTGAAAGGTAGTCCCCCATGCGTTTCGGCGTGACTTCCTGTACGCTCCTTATATCGACATATTTCAATTTGGCAATCTGTTGGAGGATTCTTATGGAAGCAATGAAAGCAGCGTGGGATTTCTTTCAAAATGAAATCCTTGGTATGCGCTGGCTGAACCGGCTCTTAAGCACGGCACTTCGTGCCTGTGGGTTGGACACGACAACCAGAATTGGCGGCAGCGTTCATTTCTTTATCTATGATACGATCAAAATCATGGTTCTTCTGGGCGTGTTGATTTTGATTATCTCGTACATTCAAAGCTTCTTCCCGCCGGAGCGGACAAAGAAGATACTCGGAAGATTGCACGGTATTTGGGCAAATATCCTTGCCGCCCTGCTGGGAACCGTAACGCCCTTTTGTTCCTGCTCGTCCATCCCACTGTTTATCGGCTTTACAAGCGCGGGATTACCCCTTGGCGTGACATTCTCTTTTCTGATCTCCTCTCCCATGGTTGATCTGGGAAGCCTTGTGCTGCTGATGAGTATTTTCGGGTGGAAGGTAGCGGTCATCTATGTTGTGCTCGGACTCGTCATTGCCGTTGCGGGCGGAACGCTGATTGAGAAGCTGCACCTTGAAAATCAGGTGGAGGCATACATCCGCAACGGTCGTTCCCTCGATATTCCCCAGGAGGAGCTGCATTTCAAAGACCGTTTGAAATACGCATGGGAGCAGGTTGCTGCCACCGCGAAAAAGGTTGCTCCCTATGTCCTCATCGGTGTCGGCATCGGCGCCATGATCCACAACTGGATCCCCGAAGATATCATCGTAAAAATTCTCGGTGACAAAAATCCGTTCGGCGTTTTCCTTGCGACCATCACAGGCGTTCCCATGTATGCCGATATCTTCGGCACAGTCCCGATTGCGGAGGCTCTGCTGGCAAAGGGTGCCTTGCTGGGCGTTGTGCTTTCCTTTATGATGGCGGTTACAACCCTTTCTCTGCCTTCCATGGTTATGCTCCGCAAGGCTGTCAAGCCGAAGCTGCTGGGAATCTTCATTGCTATCTGCACAGTGGGAATCATCCTTGTTGGCTACTTCTTTAATCTGATACAGCCCATGATTTTTTAATCCGGTTGTGGATACGTTATCTTACATTGAATTTTCATTAGGAGGAATTTACTATGGCACTCTTTCATTTTGGCAAGAAGAAAGAAGAAAAGAAAACACCCACCTGCTGCTGCGGCTCCGAACCAAAGGCCGAGGCATCCACCGGCTGTTGCTGCGGCTCCGCTCCCAAGGCAGAGGAAACCACTTCCTGCTGCTGCGGCGCTCCGGCAGAGGGCATCTGCTGCGTCAAGGTTCTGGGTGCAGGCTGCAAGTCCTGCCACGAGCAGTACGAGAACGCCAAGGCTGCTGTCCAGGCGCTGGGTCTGTCCGTCGAGGTGGAATATATCACCGATATGGAAAAGGTGATGGAATACGGTGTCATGTCCATGCCCGCCATTGTGGTCAATGAAAAAGTCGTTTCCATGGGTAAAGTTCTGAAAGCTGCTGATGTGGAGAAGCTGCTGCGCAAGCTGGGATATTGATATGCAGAAGGTAGCCTTTATCTGTGTTCACAATTCCTGCCGCAGCCAGATCGCGCAGGCTCTGGGACGGCATCTGGCAGCGGATGTGTTTGAAAGCTATTCCGCCGGGACGGAGCGGAAAGACCGCATCAACCCGGACGCGGTGCGTCTGATGAAAGAGCTCTACCACATCGATATGGAGGCTGCCGGGCAGCACAGCAAGCTGCTTTCTGAGATCCCTCCGGTGGATGTCGTTGTCACCATGGGCTGCAATGTCCGGTGCCCGTTTCTGCCCTGCTCGCATCGTGAGGATTGGGGGTTGGAAGATCCTACCGGAAAGAGCGACGAGGTGTTTCTGGAAACCATCCGGGTGATTGCGCAAAAGGTACTTGAACTGAAAGCACGGTTGCAAACAGCCAGTCTGGCGAAGAACGATTGACCGTCCAGAGGATGGGAAAACGGCTGAACAATTCTCGTTGCGGCAACGCTGCTCCTACAGAACTATGAACGCATATATGGGGGCGAATGCCCCCATATAACTTAAAAGAGGAATATGCTGAAAAAGCCTGCTTCCCATGGTGCGGAAAGCAGGCTTCATCTTTACAACCGCTGTACAGCAGAATCTGGCAGCGGGAGATCCATGCCCATTCAGGCAGAAAAGGAATTATTGGGTTACTTTGCTGAACTCAATCTCACCGATGGGCTGCTTGTCCCAGTCGTAATACCGAACGACCAGAATATCACCCGGCGTACCCTGACACATATTTGCTTCAAAGTACCAGTTTCCGGTTCCATCTTCAACGGAGCCGCCTGCTCCGTAGGTCATACCCTCAATTTCTGCCTTCATAATGTTTTGCCAGGCGTCCGCGTCAGTCACAGCTTCCGGCATGCGGATGTTATATCCAAGAGGCGTTTGCGTAACCGTCATATCGCCAACGGTCAGACCGGGAATCGCATCGGGATTCAGAGGACGATAGACCGTCTCTTCACCGGCTGTCGGTGCTTCATTCAGAATAAACGGTAATTCCACGCGCTGAACATTGTCGCAGCCTTCCTCCAAAGCATATACCAGGCATACCGCTTCCAGATTGGAAGCAGAAACCGTCTTTTTGACCTGTGTCAGGATGACCATTTCACTTTCAGAGATATTTTCCATCCGCTGGGAGCCGCCAACCATTTCCTCGCCGCCGACCTTGCTGATTGTTGCGCCAACAAGCAGCAGCTTCTTCCCCTGCGCTGCCGCGTATTCGCTCAGGGTTTGCGCACCGGCAATTCCGATGGTGCCAACGGCGTCATCCGGGTTTGCGTATGTGGGCGCCACAATATAGTTGTCGCCGCCGCGGATGGTGACCGTTGCCATAACGGTAGAACTGTCGCTCAGGGATTCCGTAATGGCACAGCTCCAGCCCGCTTCTGCTTCCGCAGCCGCGGTTTCCTGCCGGATGTAGGGTTCCGCGGCTTCAGGAAGTTCTCTGTTGTGGGTACGGAACATCTCCCGGATGCCAAACAGATTGGCGGCATAGGCTGTGACAGCCAGAGAAAACACCAGGCAGGCAGCAAGAATGAGCGCCGCCAGTTTTCTGTGGGAGTGCGTGGACTTCTCAGTTGCGCGGATACTTTCAAATTCTCCTTCGTGGATGTACTTGTGGTCAATGAAGCTCAGAGCCTTCATAAGCTTTCGGCTTTTCATATCTGAATACCTTCCTTTTCAAAATAGTCTTTCAGCTTGTTCCGGGTACGTAGCAGCTGCATCTTTACTTTGCTTTCTGTCATGCCGTACCCTCTGGCAATGGAGGAAACGGAATCCGCATACCAATACCGGCGGATAAAAATGAGTCTGGAATCCTTTGGCAGCGTATCCAGAAACCCGTTCAATGCCCGGATGATTTCTTTGCTGTCAGCGGAGCGTTCCTGCCCAGGGTCGGGAATACACTGTTCCAATTCTTCTGTAATGGAAACGATTTCCGCCCTGCGTTTTGCAGCCTGATTCCAGTTCAGCAGGTTCAATGACAAATGGCGGCAGATTGCGGCGATGTAGGCGTAGAAATACCGGGGACGTGCTTTCGGTATGGAACCCCATGTGAACTATAATTTCAAAATCAAAGTCTCTGACTACAAGCGTGTTATCGCTGTGGTTGATACGAATGTATGTGGTCAGTTTTATATGGCCGGTTCACACTTTGTTACCTTCGATAAAGAAGCACTGCCTTGCAAGCAGGTTTTGGGCTGGTTCAAAGCACCGGTCAGTGACGAAGAGGAATTTGTCAGTGGCAGTGATGCTACGGCCTTTGCTCTGGATGCTCTGAAAAATATGAATGTAACTGCCGCTGTTGCCGAGCGTGGGCATGACTACTATCTGGAAAATAAGGTGCGCTATCTGTGCGTGGATGGTATCCATGGTTATGCAATTGTTGAAGGTACCGAAGCGTACGAGGTAGAGTTCCTGTATCGGAACGGCGAAATCAGCAATCTCGTCTGTTCCTGCTTTTGTAGTTATAACTGTAAGCATGAGTTTGCGGCAATGCTTCAGCTTCGGGAGACACTGGAGTTGATTGGGAAACACTACAATTCCGAATATGAGCGGAGTGGTTATTTTGCTGCGGTAGCAAAAGGTACGTTGTTTGCATTTGCAATCGACGGAAAAGAAGCCGGTAGCTTTAAGCTTTGATATAAGGAGAATTATTGAATGTCCCGAAAAGGAAAGAAAAAAGCAAATAATCAACCTGTTGTTTCTGTACCTGTTCCTTCTGGCATCAGCGCTGAACAATGGCAGCACATCATTGCCAATGCAATGGTTGAGGCAGAAGAAATGAAAGAGCAGAAAAAACGGGAAACACAGGAGGCCGAGATTGTACGATGGCGGTCAGTTATGGGCTATAAAGAATTTGATGACGATAATGAGGCTGTCCGAGAAATAAATACATTCTTCAACGCTATTGGATGTATGATCAGACTATGCTCCCCAGATTCTTCCTCGGAAGGCTGTTAAGAGCATCTGCTGCCCAGAGGATATCTTCATCAGAGAAATTCTCAATAGATATTCCCTTGGGGACATATCGCCGAAGCAACCCATTGTGACGCTCATTCTGTGCTCGTTCCCATGAAGTATAGGGATGCGCAAAGTAAACCTTTGTTCCGCACTTCTCAATCTGAGCAAAATCCGCAAATTCAGCTCCGTTGTCTACCGTGATGGTCTTAAACACCTGGCTGAATTTCTCACCGAATTCCTCATGGAGCCTCTCCATAGCGGCATTCACTGCATCGCTGGTCTTTCCGGGAATACGAATCGCAATGTAGTTCTGCGTTTTCTTTTCCAGAAGAGTCAAAATCACAGACTCTTTGCCATTGCGTTTGCCCACAACGGTATCGCCTGCCCAATGGCCCTCCTCGGTTCGAGAATCTACAATTTCTGGCCGCTCATCAATGCTTGTTCCGTATACTTTCTTCCGATTTTCCTTGTTTTTATGATGCTTTTTCCGCTTTATCGCTTCAGGAAGTTCCAGGATATTGAGGGACAGATTGCCGGCCCATACTTCATTGTAAAGGGTTTTGGCGAAAACCATCTAAGAGCTTGTTCTTGCGGGCATAGCCGACACAGGCATCAATAGACCACTTTACTGTACGCACTTGCGTGACGACCCACTGGACAAACGGTGTGAACTTGTCAATGCGGTGAGGCTTGTGGCTATTCTTTCTGTTTTCTTTGTACACTGCATCCCCATGCTTTGCGCTATAACCGGGAGCACGGCCCCGACTGCCCGTTCTGGGCGGTGTACC
>SAMEA3663248__coassemble_632_pt1 | contig 12277 bp, 11 predicted proteins | sample SAMEA3663248__metabat2_low_PE_010 | metagenome-assembled genome bin SAMEA3663248 (sample SAMEA3663248) | pig gut metagenome | biome: pig gut; feature: pig-associated habitat; material: faeces | place: China | collected 2013 | reverse complement strand
GGACAAGGATTATGAAGTCTTTCCAATCCCGGATGACAGGGAAGCAGCCGTTTCCAGCCTGCTGAAGCAGTATTACCTAAGCCGCGGTCTTGCACCCAAACGGGTGCTTCTGCCGTTTGAAATTGAAGATGCACAGCTGTTCTCGCTGCTTTTGGAGCAGCAGTTTGGAAGGAAACCACACTTGCACGTTCCACAAAGAGGCGACAACCTGCGCCTTGTGGAGCTGGGCTGTACCAATGCTTTTGAGGAGGCACAGCGTGTCACAAGCCGGGAGGAAAAGTATACTGCCACACTAAATCTGTTGGGAAAGATGTTGGCAATGGAGCAACCCAGACGGATTGAATCCTTTGATATTTCAAATATTTCCGGTACGGACATTGTAGCGAGTATGGTTGTGTTCGAAGATGGAAAACCTAAGAAAAAGGACTACAAGCGATTTAAAGTCGAGGCACTTGCCAACCAGGATGATTACGCATCCATGGCGCAGGTGGTTCGCCGGCGCTTTTCCCACTATAAGGATGGGGATGCAGGCTTTGAAACCGCCCCGGACTTGCTGTTGATTGACGGTGGAACCGCTCACGCCCGTGGGGCGGTGGAAGCACTGGATCCGCTGGGTCTTCGCATGAATGTGTTTGGTATGGTCAAGGACGATCGGCACCGTACGCGCGCGCTGGTGACCCCGGAAGGGAAGGAGATTGCCATTGATTCCAATCAGGCCGTATTCTCCTTCATTGGCAGCATTCAGGAAGAAACACACCGTTTTGCAATCACATTCCACAGGCAATTGCGCAGCAAACGGCTTCGCTATTCAGAACTGGATGGCATCCCGGGTATCGGTTCGAAGCGGAAGGAGCAGCTTCTGAAAACATTCAAATCCTTAACTGCCATCAGGCAGGCAACGCTGCCCGAATTGGAGCGTCTGCTTCCCAAAGATGCGGCATCTGCAGTCTATCACCATTTTCACAATGGATCGGCACAGGATGCAAATGAATGACTGAAAGAGAGGAATCAATATGCGTGTGATCACCGGAAAAGCACGGGGAACTCAGCTAAAGACCCCCGCCGGCATGGAAACCAGACCCACAACGGACCGGGTCAAAGAGGCTCTTTTCAGTATCATTCATTTTGACATACCCGGCGCACATATTCTGGATCTTTTTGGCGGCACCGGACAGCTTGGTATCGAAGCATTGAGCCGCGGTGCGGAAAAAGCCGTGTTCGTGGATGCGCGCGAGGACGCCTGTAAGATTATCCGCGAAAATCTAAAGCGCACTAAGTTCGAAGAACAGGGAAGTGTAATCCGCTGTGACTATCTGGACTATCTTCGACGGTGTAAAGAACATTTTGATATCGTATTCCTCGATCCGCCATATGCAGAAGTTTTTCTGGAAAATGCTCTGATTTGCATTGCGGAAATTGACATTCTTCAAACAGATGGTATAATAGTGACGGAGCGTCCATTGGGAAAAGAGTTGTCCTTTGAGCTAAAGGGCTTCACCCGCTCAAAAGATTACAAATATGGAAATACATTGCTCACGCTCTACCGCAAAGACTGACAGGTGAAATAGGAATGAAAATTGCGATTTACCCGGGAAGCTTTGACCCGGTCACCAGCGGCCACCTGAATATCATTCGTCGTGCCGCGAACATTTTTGACAAGCTGATTGTATGTGTCATGGTCAATGCCGGCAAGAAGCCCATGTTTACGCAGGAGGAGCGTGTTGACCTGATCCGCCGTGTCACAAAAGATCTTCCCAATGTGGAAGTGGATTGCTCCGCGGATCTTCTGGCGGAATATGCCAGAAGAAAAGGTGGCTGTGTGATTGTCAAGGGCCTGCGCGCCGGTTCAGACTTTGAGAATGAATTCCAGATGGCGCTTATTAACCACAAAATCAATCCCGGTCTGGATACCATGTTTTTGACCGCAGAGAGTCAGTATATGTATCTTAGCTCCAGCACTGTGAAGGAGCTCGGCAGCTACGGTGTGGATCTGTCGGATTTTTTGCCGGAAGAAATAATTCCGGATTTTCAGAAAAGAATAAAGATTAACCCTTAAGGAGGAAACGTACGAATGAGTGATCGCAACACAGAAGATATTATCGGTGCACTGTATGATATGGTGCAGGATGCCCGTGGCATGCCCCTGGCTGCTGACAAGTGTATACTGGAGCGCGACCGGGTACTGGATATGCTGGATGAGATCATTGCCCAGCTGCCTGCGGAACTGAAGCAGTCCCGCACCATTGTGGAGTCTCGCAATGAATTGATCAGTCAGGCTCGCCGTGAGGCAGAGATGATCATGCGTCAGGCACAGGAAGAGGCAAGGCAGCTGGTTATGAAGGAAGCTATTTATGTGGAAGCAAAACGCCGTGCCGAAGAACTGGTTGTTCAGACACAGGAGCGGATTGCGGCACTGAAGAAAGCCGGCAACGATTACATGGATGAGGCGCTGCGTAAGACTGAAGAGGTTATTGCAGAGGCATTGTCCGATGTACGGGATACCCGCGTCAAGTTCCGTACTGTGACTGAGGCACAGGAGCAGCGCAAGGCTGCCGCTCCGGCACCAACTCCCGCTCCCGAAGTGGATATTGAATTGTAATCTATTGTTTTGAACAATTATTTATCAAGGAACGGAGGAAACAACAATGAATTATATGGATCGTTATGCTTTTTGGTGTAAGGCCGGTTTGCCCGAGGATGTGCAGGCGGAACTGGCTTCCATCAAAAACGACGAGGAAGAACTGAAAGGCCGCTTTGGCGGCGATCTGCAGTTCGGCACCGCAGGTATGCGTGGCATCATGGGTGCAGGCAGCAACCGTCTGAACCGCTACACCGTTCGCAGAGCCGCCCAAGGTATGGCTGCATGGCTTTCCGGTACGGATCTGCCCCAAAAGGCTGCAATTGGCTATGACTCCCGCCATAACTCCCAACTGTTTGCGGAAGTTTGTGCTGTTGCATTTGCAGAAGCTGGGATCGAAACATGGCTGTACGACCGTCTTGCTCCCACTCCTATGCTGAGCTTTGCTGTGCGCGAGCTGGGATGCGGTTGCGGCATTGTTATTTCCGCCAGTCACAACGCCGGCGCTTACAACGGTGTGAAGTGCTATGGCCCTGATGGTTGTCAGATGACCGATGAGCCAGCTGCCATTGTGACCGCAAAGATTGCGACCATCGACTATTTTGTTCCTGAGACCAAGTCTTTCTCCGAGTTCATGAAAGATGGCCTGATTCGATACATTGGCCAGGATATCTGGGAGAAATACTACGATACTGTTCTTGCGGAAGCAGTTGATCCTGAAATGCTGAAGGCTGCTGGACTGAATATCGTTTATACCCCTCTGTGTGGTACCGGCATGGAGCCTGTTCACGCAGTTTTGGGTAGATTGGGTGTCAACATTACCACGGTTGAATGTCAGGCAAAGCCCGACGGTGATTTCAAAACCTGTGAATACCCCAACCCCGAGACGGATGCAGCACTGAACGAGAGCTACAAGGTCGCTCGAACCGCTCCCTGTGATGTTATCCTGGGTACTGACCCTGATGCTGACCGTGTGGCAATTGCGGTTCCTGACGGAAAGGGCGGCTTTGCAAAGCTATCCGGCAACGAGCTGGGCTTCATGCTGCTGGACTATATTCTGAAGGCACGTACCGCCAAGAATGATATTCCTGAGGGTGCTATCACGGTTCGCTCCATCGTCTCCTCTCCTTTGGCTGACCGTATTGCGGCACACTATGGTGTCACCATGAAGGCAGTTCTGACCGGCTTTAAGTACATTGGCGGTGAGATCCTGGAGTTGGAGAAGAAGGGCGAGGAGAAGAAGTTCATCTTCGGTTTTGAGGAAAGCTGTGGCTATCTGAAAGGCACCTATGCCCGCGACAAGGATGCCATCGTCGCATCTATGCTGGTTTGCGAACTTGCTGCTTCCATGAAGAAGCAGGGTAAGAATATCCTGGATGCACTGGAGGAAGTATATGCCAAGTATGGCTACTACCTGGCATATGTTCAGAGCATCGAACTCACCGGTTCTGATGCCATGGAAAAGGCTGCCAAAATGATGGCAGATCTTCGTGCGGATGTTCCGGCTGCAATCGGCGGGGCTGCCGTTACCGGTGTTCGTGACTATAAGACAAGTGTTGCAAAGGATTTGGCAACCGGTGCAGAGTCCACGATCAATTTGCCGAAGTCCAACGTTCTGGAACTGCTCCTTGGCGACAAGGGCAGCGTTATTGCCCGACCCTCCGGTACTGAACCCAAGGTTAAATTCTACTACACGGCGGTCGGTGAGAATAAGGATTCCGCCAAGGCACTGCTGGATGCCATGGTTAAGCAGATGTCCAACTGATTTACATATTGCGAACCAGGACAAGCCATTTGGCTTGTCCTGGTTCTTTTTTGCGAAGCGGAAGAATAGCCTGTAGCGAAAGGGGAGGGGATAGCAATGAAACAAAAAACAGGTTTCTCCATAGGTTCAATTGGCACCGGTGTCATGATAGGTACATCTGTAAGTATGGCAGGCACATTGATTGGGACTGCAGCTTGCGCTGCGTTGATATCGTCGGAGACAATTGCCGCGGAAAGCATTGGATATTGTGCCATGGTGATTGTGCTGCTGGCGTCGATGACAGGCGCAGCAATCGGCGCAGGAAAAGCAAAGAAAAAAAGACTGTATACGTGTATGTTAGTCGCAGCTTCTTTTGTGTTATCATTACTGGCAATAACAGCGCTGTTCTTTGATGGAGCGTACACAGGGGTTTGGGTTACTGCTTTGGTAATATCGGCAGGAAGCGTAGCATCAGCATTTCTTGCAAAAAGCAACCGGAAACAGAATTCATCGCGCAGAAGTAAAATCAAACGCCGCTGATTTGTACAGAATTCACAAGTGGGTAAACGTATTTTTTCCGCACATCAAAAATGAAATAAATCTTGCAAAACTACATTTTGTGTTAAAACAGAAAGTTAAGACCCAATATCTAGGGAAATAGTTGAAAATGATAAAGATTGAAGAGGGAATGGTTGCGCAAGTTGACATAATTATGTTGACATAAATTTAGGGCATTATTTACAAAAATCGTTCAAAATGAGAAAAACGCTTGATATTCAAGCGTTTTTGGAGTATAGTATGGTTGTTGAAAATATATCTGGGTATTTTATGCCTGTACCATTCACAAGCGCGCTGCGATACTCCAAAATTGTACACTACTTCATCGCGGGAGGTTTGAGTTTATGGACAGGCTTTTTAATCTGAATCTGCCCTTTTTTCAGCACAAGCCAAGGAGCTTTGTTTTGGCTTCTGTCTGGATCTGCGGACTGCTTCTTGGAGCTGTCTTTTCCGGCTTTATTACTACAGAGCTTTCCTCTTCCATGCTTTCTGCCGTTCGCTGTGGTGTGTCACTCTTTGGCCTGTTGGCGATTCGTCTTTTACCTTTTCTTTTGTCTGCATTATCGATTTATTTTTCACAGCCGATTCTGCTGTGTGCCGTTGTTTTCCTGAAGGCTTTTTTGTATTCCCATTTTGGGACAGGTCTTTTGATAACATATCGCTCTGCCGGCTGGATTCTTTTCAATCTGCTTACATTCAGTGACACGCTCATACTACCGGTTCTTTGGCTTTTCTGGCTTCGCGGTATCACTGATCGGGGTCATGCTTCGTATCACGTTCAAGCAATTGGTGCTTTATATGCTGTTGCAGTTACCTGTATTGATTATACTTATATTGCACCGTATTTGGTGCGTTTGATTTCACTTTGAAAGGGTAATGGTACGCTGAATCATGTTGGATCTGATATCTGCCTATGAGAACTACCTGACGAAGGTAAAACAGGCATCAACCAACACCGTGTTCTCTTATTTGCGGGACATTCGGCAGTTTGCCGCATGGCTTCAGGAATCCGAGGGGACGAACGTTGTGGATGCCACACAACTGAATATCAGTGGTTATCTGGCACACTTGGAGCAGGAGGGACGCTCCGGCGCAACAGTTTCCCGTTCTCTTGCCAGTTTAAAGAATTTCTATTCCTATGTGGTTTCGTCTGGATTTCTTGAGGTTTCCCCTGTGAGCACGGATATTCGTGTGGAAAGAGGAGAGAAAAAGTTACCCCAGATTCTTACCGGCAAGGAAGTGGAGCTGCTATTGGCGCAGCCCGCCTGTGTCGATGCCAAGGGGTTCCGAGATAAGGCCATGCTGGAAGTGATGTACGCTACCGGTATTCGTGTTTCCGAATTGATCGACCTGGATGTCAGCCACGTTAATCTTGAGATCGGTGCGATAAAATGTACCAGTGCGAAGAAATCCCGTATGATCCCGTTGTATCCTGCCGCGCTGAAAGCACTGACTGTGTATCTGTACGAAGTACGTGATACGATGGTGGCTGATCCCAATGAACAAGCTCTCTTTGTCAATGTCAGCGGTGTCAGAATGAGCCGTCAGGGATTCTGGAAGATTTTAAAACACTACCAGCAGCTGGCACATATTGATAAGGATATCACGCCCCATACATTACGTCACAGCTTTGCAGTACATCTGTTGGAAAATGGTGCGGATATCAATTCCGTGCAGGAGCTTATGGGGCACAGTGATATTTCTTCCACACAGATGTATGCTAACCTAATCAACAATAAGTTGAAATCCGTCTATGAAAAGTGCCATCCAAAAGCATAAAAGGCTGCTGTATTTCTCTTGAAACAGCAGCCTTTTTCATTCAGTTCAGGAAAACAACTCCTGCTGCGTATAGGCACAGCAGGAGTTGTTTCAATTTCAGAAGGGAAGGGCAGAAGCGTATCAGATACCGGTCATGGCAGCCAGAACGTCTACTTCCATTTTCTGTATGCTCTTCTTCATGGCAAGACCTTCATCGATATCAACATCTGTAAAACCGCCCTCGTGGGTGCATACAATGCGATTTGTCTTGCCCTGCAGCAGCAACTCTACAGCCAGATAGCCCATCTTGGTTGCATTTACGCGGTCACGGCCGGTGGGGGAACCACCGCGCTGAATGTGTCCCAAAACAGTCACACGGGGGTCCAGATCGATGGCGTCTTTGATCTTGGCTGCAATCTCATTGGCAGAGCCTGCGCCTTCTGCTACCACGATCATGTAATGGGTAAAACCATTAAAGCGCGCTCTGCGAATCTTTTCGATGACATCGCGTTCAAAATCAATAGGCTCCTCAGGAACAAGAACCGCAGTTGCGCCAACTGCAAGGCCAACGTACATTGCCAGATAGCCGGCATTGCGGCCCATAACTTCAACAACAGAACAACGCTCGTGAGACTGCATGGTATCGCGCAGCTTATCGATACATTCGATGGCAGTATTGGCAGCAGTATCGAAACCGATGCAGTAATTGGTGCAGCTGATGTCGTTGTCGATGGTACCGGGGATACCGATAACATTGATGCCATACTTGCTCAACGCGCGGGCACCCCGGAAGGTTCCGTCACCACCAATGGCAACGATGCCGTCAAGTCCTAAAAATTTGCAGGTGGAAACCGCTTTACGCTGACCTTCTTCGGTCATAAATTCCTTGCTGCGCGCCGTATAGAGTATGGTTCCTCCACGATTAATGGTATGAGAAACACTCTTCTCGTCCAGCTTCACAACGTCCCCGGTAATCAGGCCATTCCAGCCGCGGCGGATGCCGTAGCATTCAATTCCATGATACATTGCAGTGCGTACAACAGCACGGACGCAGGGGTTCATACCAGGTGCATCGCCGCCGCTGGTTAAGACACCAATTCTCTTGATGCTCATAGTAAACTCCTCCTTAAGCAGTTTTATAGGTTTATTTTATATCTGAATCCGAAAATTGTAAAGAGTAATTCTCACACGAATGAAAAATGAATAATTCTGGTATTACGTAAGGCAGAAGGGGAGTGCACGGATATCAACATCTTTCGGACTGCCGTATGTACCATGGAACAGAAGCCATACAGCAATGAACCAACGCGCTATTTCGTGGGTGATTTTTCCAAAAGAAACCGGTAGATTTAATATAAGCGTTGAATCTCTGAAATCTTATGAATTGTGTTGTTTTTGATACGTTCACCGTCATCTTCAAATATTTGACAGCACTGCGCAGCAGTGGATGATATGCATCCCGTCCAGCCAGGCACAAAGGAAAGGGAAAAGGGTATTGACAAGTAAAACAACGTATGATACTCTTACAGAAAACGAACGCAACAAAATAAAAATTTTGTTGCGTTCGAAGCGAAGATTTCACAGTTTTTTGGGTAAGTGCCTTTCAAGCGAGACGATCAAAGCATTTCAAGATTCTGAAGCAATCCGTTAGGAGTGATTACACTATGAAAAAAATCGTGCTCATTGTGCTCACACTACTTCTGTTTGCAGAATTAGCCGTTGTTTTTTTGCCTCAAATCGTGCATCCGGTTGATTACACAATTGAGCTTGCAGCCACGCATATGTTGCACGGTCAAACGCAGCCGCTAAAGAGTATCGTTTTCGCAAAGGCAGCAATTCCAACGGAACCCACCGATCCACCTGAACCAACAATTCCACCTCTTGTTGACAAGCCTGGTTCTGTTTTCGACACCTACCACAGTGATGAATATGGCGACTATCTGAACTACTATGTACATATCCCGGAAAATGCTACGATCGGTATGCCGCTGATTGTATATCTCCATGGTGATGGCGAAGTGAATCAGCCGGAATCACTCCCCAAATCCGGGCTTTGCCATATTGTCAGATCCATATATGGCGAGGAATTTCCGTTCCTTCTTCTGGAACCGAATACCCGTGTAAAGAGTTGGACAAGCGGAAGTATTCCCAAACTTTTGATCGAACTGATCGACTTCGTATCAGAACGCTACAGTGTAAATACGGACAAAATCATAATTTGCGGACACAGCCGCGGTGCGATGGGCGTCTGGGATATGATTAGTATCTATGGCAATTATTTCTCTGCCGCGGTTCCTGTCAGCAGCCCTCATCAAAAAGGACATATTGAATATCTGAAGGCTGCTGAAGTTCCTGTCTGGACATTTGCCGGTGATGTTGGTGACATTGAGCAATGGTATCATCAATATTTGGCGAAAAATGTGGAAATGATCAATGTTTCCGGAGGTTTTGGGAAGTTTACAGTGCTTGAAGGTGCGGATCATGGTCTGGCATTTTACCGGGCATTTGAGAAAGAAACCTTTGAATGGATGCTGGCGCAGGAACGCGGCGTGATTCCGGAGGAATAAATATGCAAAGATACAGCGATTGCCCCAATATTCTAAGAGATTTTTTGGCTTATCACGAGTCGATCAAAGGCCAATCACAACTGACAGTTTCAGAATACTATCTGGATCTGCGGATGTTTCTTCGCTTTATTAAACTTATGCGCAGTGACATGCCCATCCATACGAGGCTGGATGATATTCCTATCAGGGATGTGGATTTAGACTTTATCCGCCAGATCACAACATCTGAGATCTTTGACTTCCTCTCCTACCTTGCAAACGACCGCAACCCAGACCCGGACTCCCCTGCCCCTGACTATGGTATCTCCCCTGCTGCCCGCGCACGAAAGCTCTCCGCGATCAAATCCTTCTATAAATATTTGACTGTGCGTACCAAACAACTGCAGGAAAACCCTGTAGCAGATCTGGAGTATCCCAAATTGCGCAAAAGCTTACCAAAATACCTTACTTTAGAGCAATCTGCTGCACTTTTACAGGCAGTTTCCGGGCCAAATGAGAAACGTGATTATGCGATTCTGATGCTTTTCCTCAATTGCGGTATCCGTCGCAGCGAGCTTGTGGGTCTCAATCTGACGGATGTATATGAAGATCGCATACGTGTGGTGGGCAAAGGAAACAAGGAACGTTTTGTGTATTTTGGTTCTGCTTGCCGAAAGGCGATTGATGCCTATCTGCCGGAACGTAACAAACAGGTACTTTCGGATAACAGAGCGCTCTTTGGCTCCCGAGACAGCAACCGGATTAGCGTCACGGCGGTTCACCGTCTGGTAAAAAAGGCTTTGCTTCAGGCAGGCCTGGATTCCACCCAATTCTCTGCGCATAAGCTGCGTCACACGGCTGCAACAATGATGTTGTCAGGCGGAGTAGATGTGAAAACGGTGCAGGAGGTTCTTGGCCACGAGAATCTGAATACCACGCAAATATATACCCATATTGAGAATACAGAGCTGAAAATTGCTGCGGAAGCAAATCCGCTTTCCAAGCTGGATTTCTCAGAATGATGTGATATTATTCCATATGCAACCTATAGTTGACGTATAAATCATGCTAATGGTGGTGTTTTCTTGTCTATTGGTGAACGAATTGCTGAACTTCGAAAACAGCAGAATATCTCGCAGGTTCAGATCGCCAAAGCCTTGGGTGTCTCCCGTCAGGCGGTCAGTAAATGGGAGAATGACCAGACGGAACCTGACACGATAAAGCTGATCCAACTGGCGGATTTACTGAATACAGACACGGAATATCTTGCAACCGGACGTCATGCAACGCTAAAGTCACCTCCGGAAGTGGTCACCGTTGTTCAAAAGGTGGACAATATTGTCGAAAAACCGGTTCCGGTCGAGAAGATCGTAGAGGTTGAACGGATTGTCGAGGTTGAAAAGCTTGTGGAAGTGCCGCGCGTGAAGAAGATCATTCGTGCAAAATATCTGAGAAATCCCGTGGAATTTGCACTTGTTGGCGTAGCGGGGATCATAATCGGTTTTCTGCTTGGTCTGTTGATCTGATGCTACTTCCCTTCCCTGTTTTGCAACATGATAAGGAGATCGGTCACCCGATCTCCTTTTCTTATAGACCTTCGTCCTCAACGAATTTATAAAAAGCCTGTTCATCCGCCTTGTCGCAGCTTCGGACCGTGCCCACCGGGACGACATAGAGCATGAATTCATCCTCACCGTTCAGAGAAAACAGTTGATTGCACAGCTCATCACGGAATGCACCAATGGCACAGCAGCCAAGACCGATACCGGTGCAGGCAAGATACAGGTTTTCACCCATATGCCCGGCATCCATCAGCGCCGTACGGTGCGCGTAAATACCGTAACGCCACTCCGCCCGATATGGTACCATTGACCAATAGAACACAACATTTGCTTTTGCAGCCCAGCTTTGCCCGCAAAGAGAATCGCTGATTTGAGTGTCCATTTCGTCTACGTCATGCAGAAACTCCAATGCGTGTTCCATTGGAAGATAGTGGTATGCGCCGGGTTTTAATCCTTCGACTTTGCGAACCATCAGGTATGTTTCAAAGGGATGCCGCGCGCCGCCGCTGGGGACAGTCCGCAGCGTTGCATAGGATTTGCCGCGAATGGATTTGATGCCCTGACATGCCCACAGCAGAAATGAAAGCTGCGTGAGGGTCATTTCCTCCTGCGTATAGATTCTGGCGCTGCGGCGGCTGCTTAGCAGCTGCCGCAGATTGTGCAGCATGGGAAGCTCGGAGAAATCCTTGGTCAGCACGATGCGGTGATCGTCTGCGGTCATAGGCGCTTTCACCAGAGGCGGCTGGGGCAGCTTCAAGTCCTGATCGGACTCAAAATCCTCCATATATGGGTCATCATCCCGGTATCCACGCATAAATGCGCGACCCCTGCTAATAAGTTCGTTTTGTGTCTGCTTGTTTAACATCATGATCTCCTTTACAGTGCAGTTTCAATAGCTTCACAGATATTGCGGACGCGGTACACGGTGAGTCCTGCGGGGATATCCAGCTTTTCGGAGCCGTTTCTGGGAATAATGCACTTGCTGAAGCCAAGTCTTGCCACTTCACTGAGACGCTGATTCATATTGGAAACGGATCGAATTTCACCGGTCAGCCCCACTTCTCCAATTGCGACCAATCCGCTGTCGATCACCTGATCCCGATAGGAAGAAGCAACAGCCAGAACGACCGGCAGATCTGCCCCCGGCTCATCCAAGCGCAGGCCTCCGATGACATTGATATAGGCATCAAACATATTCAGCTTCAACCCGGCGCGCTTTTCTGCCACAGCCATGAGTAGCACTGCCCGATTAAAGTCAAACCCATCCGATGCCCTGCGGGGTACATTGAAGGTGGTTTTGGTCACAAGTGCCTGCACTTCTGCAAGGATTGGTCTGGTTCCTTCCATGACACAGGCCACACAGGTGCCGCTGGCACTTTCCGGACGTCCTTCCAGAAGCATCTGTGATGGGTTTGGTACTTCGATCAATCCTTGATCCGCCATTTCAAAGACACCAATCTCGTTTGTGGAACCAAAGCGGTTCTTGGCTGCACGCAGCAATCGATAGGAAGAATTGGGGTCGCCTTCAAAA
>SAMEA3663248__coassemble_622_pt1 | contig 12378 bp, 12 predicted proteins | sample SAMEA3663248__metabat2_low_PE_010 | metagenome-assembled genome bin SAMEA3663248 (sample SAMEA3663248) | pig gut metagenome | biome: pig gut; feature: pig-associated habitat; material: faeces | place: China | collected 2013 | reverse complement strand
CCGAAAGCTGTAGGGAAGGCTGCAATCAGGCAGGGTAAGACGGTTGGTGCGCCTGCCGCTGAGCAAATCATAGTAGTCCAGCTGCACCGCCGTACATTGCGTATCCAAAGAGGCAAGGACGGTGCCGCCAATCTCCAAAACCGGATGCACATCAGAACCATATGTATGAGGGGTCAGCAGGGTGGGACCCTGTTCGGAATCGCCTGTCAGAAGCTCCGAATAGACGCCGTCCCGGACAATGGCAAAGTAGGAAGCATCTTTTGTCCAGAGCCTGACATCCCCCATGGTTTCCCGGAGCAGCTGCCCGGTCTGCGTGCTGATGTAAAGCTCCCGCCCATTGCCGTCAGCATCCAGCACGGAGCAGGCAAGCACCGAATCACCGCAGTGCAGTTTGGTGGCAGTCTGGACGGGATATGCCATCTCTTTCACAAGCCGGTCAAGGCCGCTGCTTAATTCCAGACAGCGAAGCGCGTCGGATGTACAGTAATAGAGCGCCTCCAGATCCTCGCTGAGGGCAGGCGTTCCGCAGAGGCCTTCCGGCAGCTCCAGACGGCGCAGCTCTTCCAGCTGCGCGTCCAGAAAGACGAGACAACGGCGCGCATCATCATAATAAGTCATTCCGTTTTCGCTGATGCGCACGGCAGCATCGTCGGGGGAAATACGGCAGCTCAGGTTTGCGGATGCCGATGGATAGAGACACGCGCCGCTGTACTTTGTCAGCGTGGTTGCATCCGTCCCGGAGAACAGCACAATACTGTCACCCATGGGGGCAATGGCACGGCTGTCGGTGCGCTGCAGCGGATAGACACGGACGGCGCCGTCTGTGACCGCTTCCAGTGCACTGTCCGGTGCATAGAGTCCCGGAGGCTGTACGGTGGGGGTGGGGACGGTGACGGGAGGGTCTACGGGTGCGGCGACCGATTCCGTCCGCGGCGTACAGCCGCACAGTGCCAACAGCAGCAATACCAGCGGGAGGATGCGTTTCATGATTACTGTCTCCTTGCTAACGTATAGTCATCTCCCTGACGGTAGTAAGGACAGCGGGATTTGGGTGTTGCGAAGAATCGGTAGACCTCATCTTCATCCAGATCCATCATGCAGAAGTATTCGTCATACTCTTCGTCGTAGTCATAGTACCAGCAGGTTTCGCATTCGCTGGCATTCATAGGCTTTCCTCCAGAATACAGAACCGAAACGTGCCATTTTCGAAGATCAGACAGCTGTGGCTGCCATCCTTGGGGATGGACACGCTGCCGGGATTCAGGCAGCGGATGCCTGCGCGGGTTTCGTCCAGCTTCACATGGGTGTGACCGCTGAGGAAAACCGTACCCGGCTGCAAGGGCGGCAGCTGATCGGGACCGTGCAGATGACCGTGGGTCAGATAGAGGGTCAGCCCCTCCGTCTCCACCATGGCATAGTCTGCCATACAGGGAAAGGGCAGCACCATCTGATCTACTTCCGCTTCGCAGTTTCCGCGAACGGCCAGAATCCGATCCTTCCATGCGCTCAGCATGGGGATCACCTCCTTGGGCGCGTAATCCTTTGGCAGGTCGTTGCGGGGGCCGTGGTAAAGCAGATCGCCCAGCAGAATGATTCTGTCCGGCTGCTCGGTTTCAATTGTATTCATTAGTTGTCTGCACCAGTAGGCAGAGCCGTGAATGTCAGATGCGATGAGTAATTTCATAATATCTCCTGAAGCCTGTCTAAGTACGTCGAAACGTCGAAGGGTTTGATTTTTTCATCTTTTCTCAGGTAAAGGGGGTGATGGGGATGCCCCTTTTTGGTTATGGCGCCGGCGCAGTACCAGGCTGCGCCGTATTCCGCCCCCACGGCAAGCATATCCCGCACACAGGCAGACAGATACGCGCGCTTCTCAATGATGGCACCCCAGGCTGCCCAGACCGCGGGATGATCGGAAATGGACAGCACGTAGCGGAACGCTTCTAGGTTTTCTCTGTGAAGTGCCATGTTGCAGGTGCGTTCCATGGCATCGGGATTGGTTGCCCGCTGGGCATAGACATTGAACATGATGAAGGAATCAAAGCCATTGCCCAGCGCGATGCGCTCCACGGACTTGAGGGTGTTGTCCAGATTGTCCGGCTCCGCGGTGGAGGGATTGATGCCGATGCAGATCAGGGGATTTTTGCCCCGGGTACCCAGAATGTAACGGTATTCGGAGTAAAAAGGAGGGGCATAGAGCCACTTTTCAATGTCATAGTCGGGATTGGGTCTGTCCGCAGCGGCGCGTGCCTGTTCGAAGGTCACAAGCTCCAGCTGCGCCGTATCACCCTTGGGAATATGTGCCATTATGTATCCTCCCCGGCAGGAAACCACAGATGATTTTCCGGATCATGGAACGGACAGCCTGCGGGATCAATACCCTTCTGACGGCACCAGCCGTGGAAGGCGGTATCCAAAAAGGGATACACGCCGTTCATGGTGCTCTGGAGGCTGACGGTATTCCCATCTTCCAGATGCAGCTCCACCACAAGACTGCCGCCGGTAATCACATACAGCTTTTGACAGCGGATGTCCTCGTACCGATAGGTCAGATCCTTTTTGCCAAAACGGGTGAAGAGAAAGGTGTCCCGGTCATAAAAAACACCGAAGCTCAAATGATAAACACACAGACCGATGCCCAGCACCAGCACCACGATCCCGCCATACAGCAGCGCGCCCCTTTGGGCAGCGCCGGAAAGAAGCGAGCAGATCCCCAGAAAGGTCAGAACAACACCGGCGATGCTGTACATCTTATTCAGCCGCACGGAAAGACCGCTGCGGTGCTGGCGTTTGCCGCGGAAAAGCTTTTGAAAGCCCTTGTCCAGCAGATAGCAAAGGCCAAAGGTGGCGGCAGCCAACACGAGAATGAGCGCAATATACATAGAATCTCCTCATTATGCCCACAGAACGCAGTCTACGGGAATGTCAAAGCTGTCTGTTTCCAGATGGGGGAGCAGCTGAAAATCGTAGCACAGGGCAAGGGTCGGATGCTCCGGCTGGGCAGCCAGAAATCTGTCATAGAAGCCGCCGCCGTAACCGATGCGATGCCCCTGGGGGTCGAAAGCAAGACCCGGCATCAGCACCAGTGCATGGGGATCATCCGCAACGGGTCCGTTTGCAATCGGCTCCGGAATTCCGGCATACCCTTTCTCTACGGCATTCAGATCATCCAGATAGATGAAAATCATTTCCTCTCCCACAACCTTGGGAACGGCCACACGCTTTCCGTCCCTCAGGGCACGTTCCAGCATGGGAACGGTTCGAACCTCCTGATTGTAGGGAAGGTAGCCATAAATGGTTTTCGCCTGCCGGTAGAGGGAGGAGGCGGCAAACAGCTGCCCCAGCCGCTCGCTCTTTTGCGCGATCTCCGCTTCACTCATGGCACGCTTTTGTGCCCGGATGCGGCTGCGCAGCTCTTTCTTATCCATGATCCGCTTCATCCTTTCTGGCAGTTTCCTTCATGGGACGGAACATCCGAAACCAGAGGAAAATGGCAAGCTGCCCCAGCACACCCAGCAGAAAAATCTTCCACAGGTTGATTTTCCAGAAGGAGGCCGTGACATAAATGCTCAGAAGACTGCCCCAGACAATGCCGGAGATCAGCAGCTTGTTCCAACGGAAATCATGCCATGCGCTTCTAAGGCTCAGCAGCACAATGCAGTTGACAGGGATCGCGTAGAAGAAAAACACCCAGTTCCAGCCGGTACCGATGTCAAAGCTGGACAGCAGCACATACAGCAGCAGTGCCACAAACCACACCAGAATGGAGGAAAGCTTCAGAATAATGCGCTTGTCCGCCTTGCGCTTCAGAGCCTTTTCGGAAACCTGCGTCATGGCCCTTTCCAGTGTGCCGGGATTTCCGGGCAGCTCGTTGGGATCGACCACCAGATCATTGACTGTGATGTCGAACTGCTCTGCCAGCTGTACCAGTGTGGTCACATCGGGCATGGATTCGCCCCGCTCCCATTTGGAAACAGCCTTGTCGGAATAATTGATTCTTTCGGCAAGACCTGCCTGGGTCAGACCGGCACGCTTGCGGTAAGATGCGATGTTACTGCCGATTTGCAGCTTCAGCTTTTCGCTGTCCATAGTTTTCCTCCAGAAATGATACTATCTCATAGTATAACAAAATATTGACCTCTTTGCAACCGCTGTATCGCCGCGGTGCCGAAAAAACGTCCCGACACAAATCGTGTCGGGACTGCGCTTTATGCTTCATTTTCCGGCTCCGGGGGAAGCTCTGTCTGCGTTTCCTCCCCGCCGAAGCCATCGAAGAGGGAAGTGGTGGAAGCTCCGGCAATCTCGCGCCCTTCCATGCAGGCTTCAAACTGCTCGCCGGTCATGGACTCGTTGGCAAGCAGGAAATCCACAACGGCCTGAAGCTTGTCGGAATGCGCCTGCAGCAGCTGCCTGCAGTGATCGTAAGCATTGTTGATGAGCAGCTTTACCTCCTCGTCGATGGTTGCAGCCACCGCTTCGGAATAGCTCTTTGTGGTCTGGTAGTCACGGCCGATGAATACCTCCCCACCGTCCAGATAACTGACGGTGCCCAGCTTTTCACACATACCGTAACGGGCTACCATATCCTTGGCAAGCTTGGTGGCACGGTCAATGTCGTTGGAGGCACCGACGGAGATATCGCCGACAAACAGCGCCTCTGCCACACGGCCGCCCAGCAAGGACACGATTTCCTCAAACATTTCGTTGCGGGTCATATTGGAGGAATCGTCCATGGGAAGGCTCCAGGTGGAGCCAAGGGACTGCCCGCGGGGAATGATGGTGATGTGCCGCACCGGATCCTGGGTCTTCAGGAAATAGGTGGCAACGGCATGTCCGGCCTCGTGAATTGCGGTGGTCTTCAGATCCCGGCGCTGGGCAACGCGGCTGCGCTTGGCAGGACCGGCAATGATTTTCATCATGGCCTCGTTCAGATCGTTCATACTCAGGACGGGGCGGTTTTCACGGGCAGCCATAATGGCGGCCTCGTTCAGAAGATTGCTCAAATCAGCGCCCGTAAAGCCGGCGGTTGCCCGGGCGATGGTCTTCAGACTGACGGAATCATCCAGACGCTTGCCTTTGGCATGGACTTTCAGAATCTCTTCACGACCCTTCACGTCGGGACGCCCCACATGGATCTGCCGGTCAAACCGACCGGGACGAAGCAGTGCAGGATCGAGAATGTCGGGACGGTTGGTGGCTGCCAGAACGATGACACCCTCATTTTTGCTGAAGCCGTCCATCTCCACCAGCAGCTGGTTCAGAGTTTGTTCCTTTTCGTCGTGACCGCCGCCGAGACCGCTGCCGCGCTTGCGGCCAACGGCATCGATTTCATCAATGAAAATGATGGCGGGGGCGACCTTCTTTGCCTGATCGAACAGGTCACGGACGCGGCTGGCACCCACACCGACGTACATCTCCACAAAATCGGAGCCGGAAATGCTGAGGAACTGGACACCCGCCTCACCGGCGACAGCCCGTGCCAGCAGGGTCTTACCGGTGCCGGGAGGACCCACCAGCAGCATTCCGTGGGGAATTCTGGCGCCGATCTGGGTGAATTTTTCAGGATCACGGAGAAAATCCACCACTTCCCGCAGCTCTTCCTTTTCCTCGTCGGCACCGGCCACGTCGTCGAAGGTGACCTTTTTGCCATCGGGAACACCCAGCACGGTGCGCGCCTTGCCGAAATTCTGCAGCGGGTTGCCGGCGCTGTTCATCCGGCTCATCATGAAGGCCCACACAAACAGCAGCACCACGCCGGCAAGGATGATGGGCAGCACGATATCAAAGGGTGAGTCCTCTTTTACGGCTACAAAGTCATAGCGAAGCAGAATGCCGCTTTCGGTCTGCGCAAGGAAGGTATCGTGCATCTCGGCACGGAAACCGTCCGGGTCGGACAGCGTTGTGGTGATTTTGGATTCTCCGTTGTAGGGGGTATACAGCTGCATGGTGAGCTGATCGCCCTGCACCTGAAACTCCCTGACCTGTTCCTGCCGGAACAGGGAGACCACCTCGGAGTAGGGGATGGTGTTGCTCTTGCTGCCGAACAGATTTGTCAGCCAGCCGAAAGCCACGGACAGCACCAGCAGGTAGACAATCAGAGGAACAAACTTATTGCCTTTTTTCAAAATTGAGTTTCTCCTTATTTTTCATATGCTTCAGGACTGAGAACACCCACAAAGGGAAGGTTGCGGTATTGCTCATTAAAGTCCAGACCGTAACCGACCACAAATTCATTGGGAATCACAAAGCCCGTATAATCTGCCTTGACGGTGATGCCCGGCACGCGGCGCTCCGGCTTATCCAGCAGGGTACAGATCTTCAAAGAGGCAGGCTCCTTTGCCAGCAAATGATTGTAGGTGAACTGCAGGGAATTTCCGGTATCAAAAATATCCTCCAGAATCACCACATGGCGGCCCCGGATATCCTGGGAAACGTCCTGCTTCACAATCGCCTTGCCGGTGGAAACGGTGCCTGCGTAGGAGGAAATCCACATGAAGTCCATCTGACAATGCTCCGTAAAATACTTGAGAAAGTCGGCGTAGAACATCACGACACCCTTCAGGACACCTACAAAAATGGGGTTCTTTCCTGCGTATTCCGCGCTGAGCTGCGCAGCCAGCTCTTTCACGCGCGTCTGAATTTGCTCTTCCGTGAGCAGAACTCTGCTGATGTTTTCCAGCATAACGAAACCTCTTTTCTTTATTCACAGCCGTAGCTGCTATTGCCGGTTTGACAGAACCGGATTTGTACTGCGGGAAGCGAGGTGGCGGCCCGGTCCAGATTCACCCCGATGCCGAAAACGCCCAGAATGCCCGCATCATCGCAGATCACAGGGATGGTGCCGCGGAGCGAGGCAGGAATTTTTCGGTCGATAAAGAGCTTTTTCAGGGATTTGGTGCCGCCGGGCATACGTATGGCATCGCCGCTCTGACGGCAGCGAATGCGAACCGTGCCCACAGGGTGGACGGTAAAAATTTCTGTGGTATTGATGATCTCCCGGGCATCGCTGCAGTGCAGCCGCAGATTGCTCCGGGGCTGCGCAGCCAGGACCTGCAGGGTATCATAATTGCGGGTGATGACCACGCCGCCGGGAAAATCACCCCGGGCGGAGGGATTGTCGGAAAATACAAGGGATTCGGCCAGCTCCAAATGCAGGGCTTCCGGCTCCCGGACGCCGCTATCCTTCAAAAAACGCTCCAGAACCCGCATACGGACGGCGGGCATGGTCTGACGCAGCGCGGTGACGCTGACGGGCTGCGCTTCTGCCAGCTGTGCCAGTGCTTCCTCATCCTGCCGCAGCCGTAATGCCATGGCGGACAGATTCTGGGACAGTCTGGGATTTTCCGCCCGAAGCAGCGGCATGACATGGTGGCGCAGCCGGTTGCGCAGAAACGCGTCGGTGTCGTTGGAGCTGTCCGTGATATGCTCCACATGGTACTCCGCAAGGAAGGCCTCCACCTCCTGACGGGTGATATTCAGCAAAGGACGAATGACATTGCCGCTGACCGGCGCAATGGCACCCAGACCCTTCAGCCCGGTGCCCCGCACCAGATGCAGCAGAACCGTCTCCGCGTTGTCGTCGGCGGTGTGGGCGGTGGCGATTTTTCCGGGCAGACTCCGCAGGAATGCATATCTGGCATCCCGTGCGGCAGCCTCCAGCCCCCTTTTGCCGGGGATTACGTTGCCAGCGCCCACGTGAAGTGAGATGCCGTAGCCGTTACAGAAGGCGCGGACAAACTGTTCGTCCCGCAGGGACTCCTCACCGCGCAAACCGTGATTGAAATGGGCGGCCTGAAGGCTGATGCCCAGCTTGTCCTTCAAAAGATACATGGCCCAAAGCAGCGCCATGGAATCCGCGCCGCCGGAGACGGCACATATGACCGTTTCCCCGGGATTTACCATGGAATAGGACCGCAGGAAACCTTCCAGCTTATTCAGCATGCTTCCACTCCCGATCAGAGAAGGTCTGGTAGGGGCCAAACCACTGCAGCTTCACCGTGCCGGTTTCGCCATGGCGGTTCTTGGCCACAATGCATTCCGCAAGACCCTTGTCCTCGGTGTCGGCGTGATAGTATTCGTCCCGGTACAGGAACATGACGGAGTCCGCGTCCTGCTCGATGGCGCCGGATTCGCGCAAATCCGACAGGATGGGGCGCTTGTCCGTACGGCTTTCCACCGCGCGGGACAGCTGGCTCAGACAGATCACGGGGATATTCAGCTCCTTGGCCATGATCTTCAGACTTCTGGAGATTTCACCGACCACGGTCACCCGGTTGTCACTGTTTTTGCCATAGCCGGAGCCCTGCATCAGCTGCAGGTAGTCGATGACCACAAGTCCCAGATTGTCCAGCCGGCGGCACTTGGCGTTGATGTCCGCAACGGTAACGGAGGGATTGTCGTCGATACGAATGTCGGTCTGGCTGAGGGCGGCAGAGGCCATGCAAAGCTTGCCCCATTCGTCCTCGTTGAGCTTGCCGGTAACCAGCTTCTGCATATCAATGAAGCTTTCACTGGCCAGCAGACGCAGGGCGAGCTGCTCCCGGCTCATTTCCAGATTGAAAACGGCCACGGTTTTTTTGTACTTTTTCGCCACATTCACGGCGATGTTCAAAGCAAAGGCGGATTTGCCCATGGCGGGACGGGCGGCGACCAGCAGAAGGTCGGATTTGTTCAGACCGTTGATCTTCGAATCCAGATCCCGCAGACCGGTGGACAGTCCGGGAATCAGGGAGTCGGACTGGCTCAGCTCGGTCAGACGGTCAAACACCTTGTGCAGAACCGTGCCGATGTGCTCCAGAGAATCATTCCGCTCGCCCTTTCGCAGCGCATAGATCTTCTTCTCGGCGCTTTCAAGCATTTCCGCGGCAGTACCCACCTCGGAATAAACGGTTTCCGAAATATCCGTTGCAGCCCGGGCAAGACCACGCAGCATGGCCTTTTCCCGGACGATGCTTGCATACCGGGCGGCATTGGCGTGATTTCCATCAGCTGAAGGACGTAATCCCGGGAATTGTCCTGATAGACACCCAGCTCCTTCATCTTGTTGAGCACCGTCACCGGATCGATGGTCTGGGAGAAATTGAACATGGTGTAGATGGTCTCAAAAATCTCCCGGTTTTGCTTCAGGTAGAAGTCCTCCGGGGAGAGGATGCCCACGATGTCTGCCAAGCAGCGGCTGTCAATGAGAATGGAACCCAGCACGGCCTGCTCCGCTTCCAACGATTGGGGCGGCTGTCTGGTCAAGAGTTCTTCATCCATGCGGTGCTCCTTTCTGCCTGAAAATGACGGCATTTTTACCCCGTGCGAAAGCACGGCAATTACTGCTCTTCGATTTTGACGGTCAGGGGGGCGTTGATTTCATAGCCGAGCTTGCAGGTGACGGTGTAGGTGCCCACATTCTTGATGGGGTCGGCAATGACGATCTTGCGCTTGTCCAGTTTGATGCCGGAGCTCCTTGCCAGTGCGTCTGCAATCTCCTGATTGGTGACGGAGCCGAACAGACGACCTGCGCCGCCGCCCTTGGCGGTGACGGTCAGGGTCATGGCACGCAGCTTCTTGGAGGTTTCCAGAGCCTCGGCCTTCTCACGGGCAATGCGCTCCTGAGTGGCCTTATCGTTCATACGCATGGTATTGATGGCATCGGCAGTTGCTTCCTGTGCCAGCTTTTTGGGCAGCATGAAGTTACGGGCATAGCCGTCGGAAACTTCGATCATCTGACCTCTCTTGCCCTTGCCTTTTACGTCTTGCAGCAGAATAACTTTCATGGTGATTTCTCCTTACATTTTGTAGAAACTGTCAATGGATGCCACCAGCTTGTCCAGCACATCCTTGACGGTGGAATTTTTGATCTGTGCACCTGCGGTGGCCGCGTTGCCGCCGCCGCCCAGCGCTTCCAGAATGACCTGCACATTGGCAGCGCCAATGCTGCGGGCGGAAACGATAACGGTGTCGCCGTCGGGATACAGCACGAAGGATGCGGTGATGCCGGAGATGTTCAGCAGCTCATCGGCTGCCTGTGCTGCCAGAATACGGGAGGTGGCAGTGCTGAGCGCGGCGATGGCAATCTCCTGACGGTAAAGCCGGGCAGACCGGATGATCTGGTACTTTACCATGGTATCCTGAAAATCGTTCTGCAGCAGCAGCTTGACTTCGGTGGGATCCGCACCCAGACGGCGCAGCGCGGCGGCAGCTTCAAAGGTGCGCTCACCGGAGCGGACATTGAAGAACTTGGTGTCCAGACAGATGCCTGCCATCAGGCTCTTGGCTTCAATCGGAAGCACATCGTCCTTCTCCACGGCATACTGCAGCAGCTCCGTGACCAGCTCCGAGGCGGAGGATGCATAGGTCTCATGGAGATTCACAACCACGGGATTGATATAATCGGCGGCGCGGCGGTGATGATCCACCACGCAGACCTTGGAGATGGCCTCCAGCAGAGGCGCAAATTCCACCTGCTCCGGGCGGTTGGTATCGACGATGATCAGAATGCTGGAATTGTCACAGGTCAGCAGCGCATCCTGACCGGAAATGAAAACATCCCGATATTCCGGAACCTGCCGGATTTCATCGATCAGACGGGCGCAGGCATTGTTTTCCAAATCAATGACGATGCTTGCCTGTTTGCATCTTTTCCGGCACAGACAGCTGATGCCCATGGCCGCACCGAGAGAATCCAGATCGGCGTTCTTGTGCCCCATGACAAACACATGGCTTGCCTGCCCAATCAGCTCCATCAGGGAGTTGGCGGTGACACGGGTACGCACCTTGCTGCCATATTGGGCTTCGGTGCTGCGGCCGCCGTAGAAGGAGAAATTGAAGCGGTCTTTGATGACGGCCTGATCACCGCCGCGGCTGAGGGCCATTTCAATGCCCAGAGCTGCGAAATTGTAAGCCTCCTCAAAGTTCTCCGCGTCAATCCCCATTCCCATGGACACGGAGGCGGACAGACCTGCGGGGTTGGCAATCTCGTGAATGTTCTCCAGCAGGGAGAACTTGTCCTCGATGGCACGGTTCAGATCCTGTTTTTCAAAGATAAACAGGAAACGGTTTCGCTCCAGCCGGCGCAGCAGACCGTGATAATTGTCCGTCCATTGAGTGATGGCATCGCCGAGCTTTGCGTTTAAGGTGGAGATTCTGTTTTCGGTCAGATTCTTTGTCAGCTCCTCATAGTTGTCCACAAGAATAATGGCAACCACGGGCCGGGAGCGTACATATTCGTCACGGATTTGATAGAGATTGGTCAGATCGGCAAAATAAAGTGCACCCAACAGGGTTCCGGCGGGATCGTCGGCACGGACACAGGAACCATAGACACGGTAGCGGCGGCCGTCCATTGTGACATCATAGGGCGCCTCGGTCTTGCGATTGGTCAGCCAGTCCAGCCTGAAGCCGGGGAGTATATCGGAAAGATACTGCTCCGTCATTGCATCACGAAAACCGGTGATGCCGGCAAACTGATCGTTGCACCAGACGACACCGCTGTCATCCAGCCGGATCACCGCGGCGGGAAACGGTGCCTCGCCGCGACTGACGGACTCGACGGTGTCCGGCACGCTCTGAATATAGCGCAGCAGCTGACGGTGCCGGGACTTGCGCGCGATTGTATAGGACATGAACAGCAGCAGCACCACCGCGCCTTCCGCGGCGGCAAGCAGATACTGATTCAGCAGCAGCGCGGCCAGGCAGAAGCCCAGCATGACCCAGAAATACAGACCGAATCCGGGGCTGATCAGTCGTCCGAGCTTTTTGTTCACGGTTCTCTCCTCCTGTAGTTTGGCACAATCGCCCAAAATGGCTATATTATTTTGACATTATAGCAAATTCAAATCGGATGTGCAACCAGTTTTTCTTTGAAATCCGAAGAAAGATCATATCCAAAGGATTACTCGGCAAATTACAAAAAATAGTTGTATACTTTTTGTGCAAAATGTGTTATACTACTTTTGCAGGCGCCGGGTGGGCAGACCCGGGCAATATCACGCAACCGAATCATGATGCAGGCATTTTCCGGAAGAAACGGCGATACGGGGCCGGGAATTCGGAAGATGGTTGCCTGCGTTTGTGCGCGTTTTTGCGAAATTTGAAAGGAGTTTATATCAATTGGCAGAAAAACTGAAAATAATCCCTCTGGGCGGACTGGATGAGATCGGCAAGAACATCACGGTGCTGGAGTATGGCAAGGACATGATCGTGGTGGACTGCGGTGTGGGCTTTCCCGAAGAGGATATGTACGGCGTGGATCTGGTAATCCCCGACTTTTCCTATCTGGTGGCAAACCAGAAGAAGCTGCGGGGTATGTTCATCACCCACGGACACGAAGACCACATCGGCTCCATACCCTATGCCATGCAGCAGGTGAACTGTCCCATCCATGGTACC
>SAMEA3663248__coassemble_560_pt1 | contig 13232 bp, 15 predicted proteins | sample SAMEA3663248__metabat2_low_PE_010 | metagenome-assembled genome bin SAMEA3663248 (sample SAMEA3663248) | pig gut metagenome | biome: pig gut; feature: pig-associated habitat; material: faeces | place: China | collected 2013 | reverse complement strand
CCTATGAAAGACAGTTTTGTTTTTTCACTGTCCCTCATAGGGGTAGCATATCAGTTTTGCACCCCGGGGTGCATTCTGTTAATTCTATCAAAGTTGAACATTATTCCCAAATAGCCGACGCTAAATGATACAATTGTACCATTTCGTGTCGGTTATTCTATTATTTGTACATATATACTTTGTTTGGGAATGTTAAAAGGTTCTATAATAAATGTTGGGGTTGTTTGGCCGCAAAAAAGATGCAGAATTTGAAGGCGCTCTTCCGATTCTGCATCTTTGTTTTATCTTGTCCGCTTCTGTTCGGTGGTCAGAACAGGCTCATTTGACTGGATTTTTCTTCAAACTGCGCCAGATAGCGAAAGATTTGGGAGTTGTCGTGCCAGATGCCGTTGGCTTCGCAGATATCGTGGAACAGTTTCATCAATTCCCGGTTTCGGGGGCTGAGCACCTCATAGGCATTGCCATAGGTGCGGATATAGCGCTCCTTCAGTCCGGGGAACTTTCTGTCCAACTGGGCATAGAAATATTCCCGATCCCCGCTGCGCAGCGTCACACCCATGCCGAAATTCAGAATGCCCTTGACCCCGGTTTCGATGCAGGCATCCAGAATGCCGCGGAGGTTCTCCGGCGTGTCGTTCAAAAAGGGCAGAATGGGACACAACCACACCACCGTGGGGATGCCGGCTTTCTGAAATTCCCGCAGCACGGCGATCCGCTGGGCGGTGGTGGACACATTGGGTTCAATCAGCCTGCAAAGACCCTCGTCGAAGGTGGTCAGGGTGATCTGCACCACCGCCTTGGTGCGGCTGTGGATGCTTTTCAGTAGATCCATATCGCGCAGAATCCCCGCTGACTTTGTCTGAATCGCCACCCCGAAGCCGTACCGGTCAATCAGCTCCAGTGCGTTTCTGGTCATGCGCAGCTCCCGTTCCAGCGGGATGTAGGGGTCCGACATGGCGCCAAAGCCGATCATGCAGGGCTTCCGCTTGGCCTTCAGCGCACGTTCCAGAAGCATCAGGGCGTTCTCCTTCACTTCGATATCCTCAAAAGCATGATCCATCTGGTAGCAATCGCTGCGGGCGTCGCAGTAAATACAGCCGTGCTGGCAGCCCCTGTAGAGATTCATACCGTTGTGGGAGGACAGAATCCCCTTTGCCGTTACGAAATGCATTCTCTTCCCTCCGAAAATGTTGGTGCGGCGCGCCGGGGCCCGGAAAGCCCTTGCATATGGGGTCTAGAACAGCTGCCCGGGCAGCTTCTTTTTTTCCTTGTGGGGGAAGCTTTTGTCAAATTCCTCGGCTTCCGCCTCATCCACAAAGTAGCCCTGCGGCGGCGTATACTCGCCTGTGACGCCATTTAAGTATCCCGGGATCAGTTCCTTGCATAAAAAGAAGGGTGCGTCCTCCCCTGCCGGCATACCATGGTAGCGAATGCCAAAGCTGCTTGCGTAGGTCAGTCCGCTTTTTCCGTAAAAGTCAATGTTTCCTTCAAAGCAGACGGCGCCGCAGCCCAGATCCTTTGCCTTCTCCAGGCAGTAGTCCAGCAAGAATTTTCCGTAGCCCTGTCTCTTCCGTTCATTTGCGATGCAGATGGGGCCCATGGCCATAACCGGCACCTGCGTGCCGTCATCGGCCTTGATCACCGCTCTCATAAACATATTCTGGCCGATGATTGTTCCATCCTGCTCCATGACAAAGTCCAGCTCCTTCACAAAGGCCGGGGCATCGCGCAGCTTGTGGATCACATAGTGCTCCAGGCAGCCCGGGCGGTACACGTTCCAAAAGCTCTCCCGGATCAGGTTTTCCACTTCTGCCTGATCCTCTTTTCTCTCCGGGCGGATGATGATATTGTTTGGATTCATAGTTTCTCTCCTGATATTTTCTGAGGCAACACCGCTGGGTGGGTGCTGCCCTAACGTTTCAAAAAGCTGCCCTTTTCCTGCAGCAGCAGGCCATAGCTGTGTTCGAAGTTTTCACAAAAGTAGAAATCGGCACAGCGTCCTTCCGGGCAGTATACGATGCTCCACATGGTTTTTTCATACTTTCCCTCTGTCTGAGGGTAATTCTTCTGCGCCACAGATTCCAGCAGATCCCGGACGCCCAGATCGTCGGCAGGTCCCGTGTGGGCGGCAAGGGCATCAAAGCGCAGATGGGACTGCTCCGAGCCGACGCCCTGCTTTTCGCAGTCGGCAAGATAGTGGTTGGTGACCACCGGCGTCTGCGTGACCAGCATCTGCCCGTCCACATATTCCACCACCACGCTCTTGCCGCTGCCATCGGCAATGGACAGATGGTGGGCAGAATCCATGGACGAATGCATATCGTACTGCTGCAGCAGGGCGATGGCTTCCTCCACAGTTGCCGCCTGATCCAGCAAAAGCCGAATGGCCGTGGTGGTGGTCAGGTCGGCCTTTTGGGTCTGCTGATGGGTTTGCTCATCGTCTCCTGCCATCAGATCCGCAACCATCAGACCCTTCTCGTTCATACCATCCATCGGCACATAGATGGCCGCCAGGGTCTGCATTCTCTCCATCATGGAGCCATCGGGCGCATAGTCCTCCTCAAAGCCCAAAAAGTCCAGACAGCAGGTGGAAATGGATTCATAGCCGTTTTCGGGCACCGTATGTACGATGATGGCACGGCACTGTGCCCAGTCATAGTTGCGGCCGAAAAAGACGATGCCGTTTTCGTCCCGGGTACAGATGGTGGAGCAACCAAACGACCCGGTCTGCACATTGCTCTCGCTTTTGTAGAAGCCACGGGACAAAAAGGATACCAGATAATCCGCCACGGCGCTGTCGCTGGACGCACCGCCCCGGGCGAGGAAATCATCAAACCCATAATCCCCAATGTATTCCATGGCATACAGGCCGTCTTCCAGCTTTTCGATGGTGTTTGCCGCCGTGACAAAGGTGCCGAACATAGACCGGGCACCCGCAAGCAGGATGACCAGAAGAACCGCGAGGATGCCGCAAACCCATTTGATTGTTCTCTTCTTTTTCACAGACATGATTTTCCACCTCAGCATTTTTTGCTTTTGAGCCTTTGTGTCCCTACCTCCTGTATTCTACAGCAATACGAGGGCTGCTGACAGGCCGAATTTACAGCTGTATGTGTTCATTTTATAGATGACTCAATCAATCACCCAGAAAACCGTCATGTCCTGATAGCTCATTTCAAGCATAATCTCTTCATTTTCTGTCAGAATACGAAAATCCATCGGCATATCCGTTTGATCCGCGTCACTGGTCAGCTGCGCATGGAGCAGGTTGCCCTCTACCGTATAGGTTCCGCAGCCTCCGGCAGCGCCGATATACCAGCTGATCTGTCCGTTGCTGCGAATTTCCATACTGGCACCCCATTCCGCATATCCGGGGAAAAGGTCGGCGTATGTGGATAAGTCATTTCGCCGGTCATCCGGATGCCACGGGCCAATCAGGTCGATATTTTGATACACTGGCTCTGTTTCCGTCTCACAAGCCGCCGTGCTGTCGCTTTGCTGCTGTGTTTCCGTAACCTGCATTTCCGGCGCGGGCTGTTCTTCAGGCTGCTTATGACCACATGCCGCTGCCCCAAGGCACACAAATGCCAGCAGGCATATTGCAATGATTCTTTTCATAGATTTGGTATCCTCCGTTTAAATAATTTTACTGTACTGTGTCTTCCGAAAAGGCCATTTTGTATTTCGGAAGAACCACTTTCCAGAACAGCAGGCCATGAAATACCAGCAGTACCCCGAAAAGGATTCTTGCTGCAACTTCCGGAAGCAGCAGGGCAATTCCGTTCATATCACCGCCGCCGAAAAAGCCGCACAGGACACTTAAGTAAAGCGGGTCCAGCAGCAGCATGATGAGTGTGATGTAATACATACAGGCTTTGAATACTTTGGAAGGCGACTTGCAGATTTTTGGTGCGGCCAAAGTCAGCACGTAGGCTGCGATGGCTGTGGCGACAGCACCGGCCAGGCAAAAGATGCCCATCTGAAGATTGCTCATCTGCCCGGCATAGACATCGACCTGAACTCCAACCCCCATGAAGTTGATTTGACGGAACACGCCGATGGACAGCGCGTAGACAAGATGCGCCCCTTCGTGTGCCAGATAATAGGCCAGCACCGCCGAAAGCAGGCCGAGATATTGACGAATCTGTTTGCTCATAAGAAACCTCCCCATGTTTATTCTGAGGCATCGCCTCGAACTTTTTTGCTTTTGCCGCCGGGACATCCCATGGTGCCGCCGCGCAGATGGTTTTCCCTTCTGTGTGCTTCGGTTTTCGGGCACGCGGTCATTTCCTTTTGCAAATCAAATGATGTATAACACATTTTACATAACGTATGTTTCGATTATATTTCATTCGGAAGTGTATGTCAATACGTATTTTACAGCTTCAAAAAACCTTAAAGAATCATTTGCATTTTGGCAGTGCCTGTGATACAGTGGTCATGGGCAAATAAATCGGGATTGGGGAGGTCTGCACATGAAAAAGAATTTGATTCCCATCGCACTTCTTGTGGCTGCCATCGTTTTGGGTGTAATATGCTTCTTTCTGCTGCCGGATGTTGTGGCGGTGCAGATCGGCGCTGACGGGCAGGCTTCCAATACCATGCCGAAGGCATTGGCCATTGTGATTCCTCTGCTCATTTCGGCTGCAGGCTGCATAATGAATTTATCCGGCAAAGAAGAAAACCGCAAAAAGGGCTATGTTCTTTCCGTACTGGGTATCGCCCTGATGGTGCTGACTTTGTTTTTCAACCGATAATATTCCAAATATACAAACGGCGCTGAGAGGTTTTCTCTCAGCGCCATTTGTGATTCAGTGTATTTCCCCGGTGCTGCCGGGCCGGCTGTAAAGGTGAATCAGCAGCTCCTGCGCAGACGAGACTGCCCCAATGGCACAGGCCGCCCAGCAGTAAGCGATGCGAAACTGCGTTGCCAGGAAAAACGGGAGCAGAAACACAGCCAGACCTGTCAGCTTGTTCATCTTCGTGTGCAGTGACGCGAAGCAGCGGTATTTCACGGCCGCCACCAGGTAGGCCGAAAGGCGCACCGCTACAATGATCGCCACCGCGTACCAGATCTGCCGGGGCAGCAGGATCCACAACGTCGGGAAAAGCCGGAGGAGCATCAACGCGTAGAAAAGAAGATCCGCGGCGCTGTCCAGCTTTGCGCCGAAATCACTGGCTGTATTTGTTTTCCGGGCAATCCAGCCATCCAGCGCGTCCGTCACTCCCGTCAGGCCATACAGCCAGAAAAAGCTGGAGGTCAGCGGTTCCACCACCAGAAGCAGCAGGGTACCTGCCATGCGGATGAGCGTGATGATATCCGCGGTATTCAGTTTGTGTCTGTCTTGCTTCATAGGATTCTCCGTTCAAATACCGCCGATACCGGGAAGGGTGAAGCCGGCATCCCCTGTCGCGGTTCAATTCTGCGCAAACTCAATGCAGATTGCGCCGATGCCGCCGTCGATGTCAATTCTGTGCTCGCCGCCGCCATAGACCGAATCATCGCGCATGGGCTGCCCTTCCAGCTTTGCTTCACCGATGCCCTTGTCGATCTTGATTCTGTAATCGTCGCGGCTGCCCAGCAGGATCAGATTTGTTTCCCCCACACCGTAGTCCAGTTCGCTGTCTCCCTCGATGCGGCTTTTCAGCTTCAGCGCGCCCACACCCATGTCAAAGTCCAGATTGCGCAGCTTGCCGCCGTCAATGACCAGTTCTCCCGCGCCGCCATCAATTCTGGCGCGGCTGTTTGCCGTCAGATCATGGATTTCCGCTCTTCCGGCACCCAGGGACAGCTCCAAAACATCGCAGGACAGGGTATCGACGGAAACCTTGCCCGCGCCCGTGTCAATGCTTGCTTTGTCAAATACAAATCCCTTGGGAATGGTCAGGATCACCGTGACACCCTGAGGTGAGACGCCAAAGACTTTCTTTGTCTCATGGATGCGCAGCTTGCCCTGATGCGCGTTTACGTTAATATATTTGTGATTGCTTTCAACACAGAATTCATCCCCGGTCTGAATGATCAGCTCCGCGCCGCTCAGGTCGATGGACAGATCGGAGATCTCTTCGTCAATACCGTAGGTCTGCATCTGCCCCACAAGCGCCTCATCCCTGCCGGAGAGCAGGTAGGAAACACTGCTCAATCCCGTGATAATCCCGCCGATGATGGTAACGATGAGAAAGATGGCCAGTGCAACGGCCAGATACTTGATTACTTTCTGAAAGGTCGTCATTTAATATCCACTCCTCCAAAAATGCAGGTTGCATTTATGTAAAGGGTAACGGCGCCCGCATTGTCCGGGTTGTGCTTCTTCTCGGAGACACCGCCGAAAATGGAATTGGAGCTGACCTTCACGTTGACATTGTCGGGAACAAGGATGTCAATTCCGCCGAAGACCGCGCTGGCGCTGATGGCACAGTCCCTGTCAAACACCGCGCTTCTCAGGTCGCAGGTGACACTGCCGAAAATGGCATTGAGCTCCGCACCCTCAAAGGTTTCCCCGGCAAAATTCAGATTCTGCCCGGAAAACGTGGCGCAGCCGGACTTGATGTTGCCGCCGCTTTGCCGGGAATCGGTGATCATTTTCACTGCCCTGTCACCGAAAACAGCCGTCAGGATCAGCTTCAGGCCGATGATCACAATGATGGCAGGCACGGCAAGCTTCCACAGCATATCAAAGCGCAGCACATTCTGGCAGCACAGCAGCAAAAACACGCCAATGCCGATGCCGATGAGATTGCCGGTCTTTTCTTTTTCCCTGACAAGGCCAAAGGCACAGGGCACGATGATGAACAGTGTCCACCAGCCGTCGAAGAAGATCTCAATATTCGTCATGCCGGTGGCATTCAGCGCGAAAATGCCGCCCACCAGCACCAGTGCCACACCCAAGAGGATTTTCGTCAGTTTTTCCATAATCAATCAAACTCCTTCTATTTTTTACAGGGTACTGAAAATTTTCGAGCCTGCGGTGAACAGCCAGCGAAGCAGCGCCGCGATCAAAGCCAGCATCAGCACGCATACAAGCGCCATGTACAGAGCAGGGCTTATGACGGATTGTGCCAGATAGTAGATGCCCCCCAGAGCCAACAGAATCACCCAGCCGCCAAACAGCCCGACCATCACGCTCATGCTCTGCTTGATGGGTACAATCTCATTGGTCCAATTGAGGATCGGCATTTTCAGATTGACGGCCAGACCAAAGGCCGCCATCAGCACAATAAACAGAAGCACGGCAGCGGGAATCAGGAATACAAAACAGAGATCGGGCTGCAGCAGCCACAGAACTGCCGCCACCAGCGGGATTGCGGGGATCACCGTCAAAAGCAGCTGCAGCTTCAGTTTTGCCGCCAGCACCTGCTGCGCTCTGACCGGGAAGGACTGCAGCACCCACAAGTGCTTACCCTCCAGAGACACGGAAGCGGCTGTCATGTCATTCATCGTTGCAACCATACAGATGCCTGCGGCTGCCAGAAGCGGGATGTACTTTTCTAAAAACGGTTCGGTCAGAATCTCCCGCAGCATATCCGCCTTCCAGACCAGCAGCAACGCGGCAATGGGCATGAAGAGCATTCCGAGTCCGCAGTTGAGCATATAGTTCGCACTGCCCGTAAAGCGGAGCAGCTCCTTTTGCAGCAGCGCACCGGCGGCGGATTTCGCCTTCCGGTTTTTGTGCCTGTATTCCTTTTTGGCGCTGCCCCGGTTCGCGGTTGCCAGTCCCAAAAAGCTCCGTGACAGCACCGCATAGACGATCAGAAACAGCATGCCGGCGATCGCGGTAAACACAGCCATGGAAAGCAGATTCCCTTCCGCTGCCAGACCCATCTGGTACAGCGGATACAGCGCCGTCCTGATTTTCTGTCCAAAGGCCTGTGCATTGACAAGCAGTGTCTGTATCATGGAATAAGCCCGGCTGTAGACGTAGTAATAGGCAGCGATAAAGCCAAGGGACAGCAGCACCGTGATGATGTTTTTGTGCTTCAGCCTGCTTGCAACCAGTGCCACCACCCAGCCCAGCACCGCCGAAAGAACCAGTGCAAGCACCGCCAGCACAAAGGGAATCAGCAGCACACAAATCACGCCGGCCGGTGTGACGGGCACATTCAGGAACCACACCAGCACTGCCGGCACCATGATGATCAGCTCATACATCAGAGCCAGTGCATAGACACCCAGCAGACGCATCAGCAAAATGCGTGAAACCGGGATAGGAAGGGACAGCAGGAAGTCATTGTCCTTTGCCTGATACAGTGTGGTGTATGTACTGAACACACTGCCGACCACACCCAGAAACAGTCCCATTAGACCCAGCAGGCACCAGTAGACCCAGCCCATTTGCGCACCCACAAGAGGCCCGCAGAGCAATTGGGCCACGGGGAAAAAGCTGGCGCCCAGTGATACGAAAATGAACAGATAGAGGATGACATACATCAAAATTCCCTGTGCAGAGCGCATTTTTCCTGTTTTTCTGTCCTTATACAGCCAGGAAAAGACCTCCAGCATCTGTTTCTTCAGAAGCGCTTTGGTCATCATGCTTCCTCCAGCTCCAGGAAGACATCTTCCAGAGAAGTGTCACCCTTCACTTCCTCCATGGTACCCGAACGGATCAGCTTGCCGCCCTTGATGATGGCAACCTTGTCACACAGCTTTTCCGCCACCTCCAGAACATGGGTGGAGAAAAAGATGGCGCAGCCTTTGGCACACATATCCTTCATCATTTCCTTCAGAAGATGGGACGCCTTGGGATCAAGTCCCACAAAAGGCTCATCCATCATGATCAGCTTCGGCTCATGCAGCAGCGCCGAGATGATGGCGAGCTTCTGCTTCATGCCGTGGGAATAGGCGGAGATGGGCTGATTCAGATCGCCGGTGATTTCAAAAAGACCGGCGTATTTCTCAATCCGGCTTTTTCTGTCAGCGGCGCTGACAGAAAAGATGTCGGCCACAAAATTCAGAAACTGAATGCCGGTCATAAACTCGTAAAGATCCGGATTGTCCGGGATATACGCAATTTTTCCCTTGCAGGCAATGGGGTCACGTTTCATGGAAATCCCGTCCACCGTGATTTCACCGCTGTCATACTGCAAAATGCCGCAGCAGGACTTCAGGGTGGTTGTTTTGCCCGCGCCGTTGTGGCCGATAAAGCCGTAGATTTCACCGGGGCGGATGTGCAGGCTCAGATCATCCACTGCCTTCTTGTCCCCGTAGATTTTTGTCAAATGATCAATTCGAAGCATCGTCTTTTCCTCCTGAATTTCAGTTTAGCGGTTTCTTCTTTGGGATCGCACTCATGTCATAGTAATTTGCCATTCCATTGGCCTCATCCCAGCTGATACTGCCACTGCGCAGCCTCCGCACCATCACAGCACCGATGCACACCTGACTCAAATGGCGGCTGACCGACTCCTCGGAAAAACTCCGCTTGTCGGTAATGACAAATGCGGCGATGCCATTGGCAAAGATGATCATCTGGTTCAGCAGTTCTTCCGCGTCTTCCCCGGATAATTCAAAGCTTTTCCGGATCTCTTCCACCAGTCGTGCATAGAGCGTTCCGAATTCCTCCTTGAAGCGCAGGTACGGGCTGTGATTCTCCCGCTCGGTCAGAAACAGCATCCGGTACAGATTGGGTTCCTCTGCCGCGAATCTGACGCAGCGCATCCCATATTCCTTGAAAGCCGGTGTGTAGTCAAAAATATCCTCCATATACGCCTGATATTTCTGCTTTGCCAGCATCCAAACCTCCATTTTCAGCTCCTCCATGCTGTTCCACAGGGTGAAAATGGGGGAGGAGGATGTGTTCAGGCGCTTGCCCACCTCCCTTGCAACCACCGCATCGATACCCTTTTCCCGGGTCAGCTCATAGGCCGCATTGACAATTTCCTCTTTTGTGTATTTCGGTTTCGGCGGCATGGAACCATCTCCGTTTCATATCACATATTTCGTAACACTATTTACGTAACATCCGTTATGTATTATAACAGCTCCGATGTGCGCTGTCAATAGCTTTTTACTGCAAATAAAAACCGCTTTTCCAATCCGGCCTTGGCCGTGATTGGAAAAAAGCGGTTTGAGGTTATGATGGCAGCTTTGCCAATGGGCGGGTCATTGCCATGGCAATCGCCAGTCCCAGAAATGCTCCCGCAAATTTTCCGCCCAGCAGCGACAGAATCAGCTCCTGCCGGACGGCCGCCGCAAAGCCCATATGGGCGGCAAAGGCAGAGGCGCCGCAGACGAGAAACGCACCGCACAGCACCTTGCCCCGCTGATCCATATCCCGCACCATTGCCAATGCGGGCATCACGGTGATGGTGCCCACGATCAGCCCGGTGGTGCTGGCATCATTCAGGCCGGTTTTGCTGCCAATCCAGCGAAATACCCGGGACAAGCCTCTGCGCAGCAGCTCCGCCAGCGGAAGACTTCCCAGCATCACGATGGCGATGGAGCCCACAACGCCCAGCGCATCCCCGGCAGATGCCAGACCGGGCAGAACCGTGCGCCCCGTGATGTCCTGCACGGCGGCCAGAATCAGACCTGCCGTGGAGACGATCTGGATCAGCCGGGCAAAGCCCGAAAACAGGCGGATTGTCCCCTTCGGAAAGCGAATCAGTCCCAAAAGCAGGAGGGCAGACAGAATAAAAATCGGAATGCACTGATAGCAGACTGTTCCGGCAGGCAGTCCCTGCAGCAGTCCTCCAACCAGCAGTCCCACCGGCAGCGAAATCAGACCTGCCAGCAGGCCCTTCAAAAAGAAGGGACGATCCGCGTCCTTCAGCACGCTCATGCTCACCGGAATGGTGAATACCAGCGTACAGCCGAACATGGAAGCGGCGATGATGCCGGAAAACAGTCCGATCTGCTCATTTTGCGCCAGATCCATTGCCAGCTGGTAACCGCCCATGTCGATTGCCAGCACACAGCCAAACATGGCCGGATCAATGCCCGCGGCAGACAGCACCGGGCGGACAAGGACACCCAGCCAGTCCGACAGCAGCGGCGCAAGGCAGATGATACCGGTCATGGTCAGCGCCATGGGTCCCATCAGCAGAAAGCCGTCGTCAAATTTCTGTCCCAGCCCAAACCGGTTGCCCAGTATTTTGTCTGCGCCGCCCAGCAGCGCGCCTGCAGCAATGAACATCATCAGAACCCTGCTGAACATCATTTCCGCATGACCTCCTCAATATCGGAAACCGTTCTGACGATATTGGCGGACAGATTTTCACAGCCATTTTCCGTCACCAGGCAGTTGTCCTCCACCCGGAAGCCAATCCCCCACTGCTCGTGGTAGATGCCCACATCCACGCAGAAAACCATATTGGGTGCAATGATCTGCGGCGTTTCAATGGCATCATGGCAGTCAAACCCAATGTGATGGGCGCCGCCGTGCCACATATAGGTGCCGATCTCCGACACATCCTTCAGCACCCCCGCAGCCTTCAGCAGCTGCGCGTTATGGCTGCGGATGGTCGCATCCACATCCTTCATTTTCATGCCCGGACGGATGATGGAAAACATATAGTCGGAAGTCTGCAGCGCGCATTCATAGAGCAGCTTCTGCCTGTCCGTAAATCTGCCGTTGCAGGGGAAGCCCCGGGAAACATCGGTGATCAGATTGTCGTACCGGGCGCCCACATCGTTCAGTACCATATCCCCGTCGTGCGCCTGCCCGGTGTAGGAATAGTAGTGGATGCAGAAATTGTTGCTGCCCGCGGAAATAATGGGTGGAAAGCCGGAACCCCAGGGTCCGAACTGTCCGATTGCCCGGTCAAATTCCGCCTTATACTGGTATTCATACATACCGGGTCTGGAGGCTTTCATCATGGCCAGAATGCCTGCACCCGTGATTTTTTCCGCCTGGCGCAGTGCTTCAATTTCACAGGGCTGCTTGATGGTGCGAAGGGCGCGGATCAGGGGATTGGCATTGCAGATTGTCAGATACGGATACTCCTTTTGGACGTGCGATGCCATGAGGTGCGCAGGGGTATCCGGATCATCCGGGGCATAGCGAAACAAATCCAGATACAGATTGTCATAGGCTCCGGAAAGGGCCAATGCCTGCAGATCAGGCAGAAACTGCGATTCAAACCGAATGTCCGAAATGCCGGAAATCTCCTCCGCCTCCGCCCGGGTAAGCCGCCGGCCGGTCCAGCGTTCTGCCATGGCATCACTGGGCAGGATGTACAACCGCTGATGCACGGACGTGTCACTGTCCTTGCAGATGACCAGCACCGTTCTTTTCTGTTCGATTCCCGTCAGATACACAAAATTGCGCTGGGCGAAGAAGGGATAGTATTCGTCGTGGGTTTTGCGCAGCTCCTGTCCGGCAAACATAGCCGCAATGGAGCCGGGCTTCATGGATGCCGCAAACCGCTGACGGTTGCCCATATAAAAAGACTTGTCCATCTGTAACACACTCCATAAAATACAGTCAAAAGCTTCTGTTATTGCCGGTCATACGCGCACCCCATGGCAGCACGATTACGGCAAACAGCCATATCTTTATCCGTTTCGCCCGTATAAAAGCGGGCGCAGCGCTTTGAAGCTGTCCTTCCACTGCTCCGGGATGCGGAAGGAATCGCAGATCTTCTGAATGGCCTTGCCGTTGATATCATACCGCAGCCCGTTATCCGGCATCCAGCCATGAACCGTCTCCGGCTCAAAGATCGCCAGCTCCGCAATGAGCCAGGCCTGCGCCATCTGAACATAGTAGGCCTCATCATTGTGCATCAGCGGGAGAAGCTGCGCCGCGTGCCCTCTTCCCAGCCGGGAGATAAACAGCACATACCCCCAGCGGCGGATGAAGGGATCCGCATCGCGGATGTACTGCTTTGCAAGCATCAGCGCCGTATCAAAATCCAGATCCGCCACAAAGGAAATCAGCTGATCCGTGTGCCACCAGTCGGAAAACAGCAGATTCCCGTGGATAAACGCCATGCGCGCATCTGCGGTTTTCAGCTGCTTCAGGGAAACGTAGTAGTAGATTCTGTGAAACTGCTGCTGGGTGAGAATATGAGGGCGCAGCTGCGACACATCCGCCTTCTGCTTCACAAGATCCCGGATCACCCGATCCACATCCCCGGTTTTGTAGTTTTCCGGCAGCGCATCCAGCAGGCTTTGAATTTGTTCTTTGGTATATTTCATGTTTTCCCTCTCCTTGCGGTTGACGGAAGAAGTCGAGAATTTGGGAAGCTCTGATGAAATCGGCAAGAGCTGACGGCGAGAGATTTTGCGCCAAGCG
>SAMEA3663248__coassemble_551_pt1 | contig 13368 bp, 13 predicted proteins | sample SAMEA3663248__metabat2_low_PE_010 | metagenome-assembled genome bin SAMEA3663248 (sample SAMEA3663248) | pig gut metagenome | biome: pig gut; feature: pig-associated habitat; material: faeces | place: China | collected 2013 | reverse complement strand
CGGACGCAATGACTTCCATTGATGCAGATGCGTTTTACGGGAATCGGGAAAAACTGCTCACGCATTGGCTCTATGACGAAACGGATGCGGGCTTCTCCATGTATTCCGAAGCGGAAAAGCAGTATCTGATCAATCAGTACAGGCAATTACAGACACCCTACTATTATACATACTACGAAGGCTGGCATCAGCTTTTGGAAAACTCCGTGTATATTCCCTCCCTTGGAATCCTGATTCTGGGATTTCTGCTGGCAGGCATCTTTTCCAACGAGTTCAAGTGGAAAGCGGACCCGGTGTTCTTCAGCTCACTCTGCGGCAGGAAGAAGGCAAACTTTGCCAAAATCAAGGCGGGCTTTCTGCTGGTAACGGTTCTGTACTGGGGTGCCATGCTGGTCTACAGTCTGTTTACCCTGTGCTATCTTGGCTTCGGGGGTGCAAACTGCATCATCCAGTGGGAGATCTGGAAGAGCATCTACAACATCAATATGTGGCAGGCATGGGTGCTCATTCTCGTATCCGGCTACATCGGCAACCTGTTTCTGGGCTTTTTGACCATGTGGATCTCCGTGAAAACCAGATCCGCCGTTTTTGCAGTGACCACACCCTTTATTCTGATTTTCCTGCCGTCACTGCTGGAACGAATGCCGGGCTGGTTGAGCAAAATTACGGGGCTTCTGCCGTCCCATTTGCTGGAGCTCTATCAGAATCTGGGCATGTTCAAGCTGTTTCCCGCATTTGGTCAGGTTTTCCGCTCTTTGGATGTCTGCATTGTGCTCTATCTGGTGCTCTCCATCCTTCTGGTTCCAATGATGTACCTGAAATATCAGAAAATTGAAGCATAGCCAAACAGCAGAATGCCTGAAAGCGGCATCATAGCAAGCACCCCACTTGTCACGCAGACAAGTGGGGTGCAATTTCATACTAAATGATTCATTTCTTTGCGCCGGCAGCATCCAGAATCAGACGCACCAGCTCGTCCCGGCCATCTCCCTTCTCGGCGGAGAACGGGATCACGGGGCAGGCTTCCGGCAGCTCCAGATCCGCGCGAATGGTTTCCAGATTGCGAATCAGCTCGCTCTTTTTCAGCTTATCCATCTTATTTGCAACCACAACGAAGGGACAGTTGCTGTCTAAAAACCAACGGGCCATGGTGATGTCATTGTTCGTGGGTGGATGGCGGTAGTCCACGATCAGCACGCCCAAATCAATACGGCTTGCGGCAAAGTAGTCCTCCATCAACTTTCCCCAGCGCTCTTTTTCCTTCTGAGAAACCTTCGCAAAGCCATAGCCCGGAAGATCCACAAAATAGCACTGGCTGTCCACGGTGAAGTAATTCACATGGATGGTTTTTCCCGGCTTATCGCCCACACGGGCGAAGTTCTTACGCTGCAAAATCCGGTTGATCACCGAGGATTTTCCCACATTGGACTTACCTGCAAAGGCAATCTCCGGGAGCCTCTTCTGGGGGAAATCCTTGGGCGATGCGGCAGAAATCAAAAAATCCACTTTCTGAAAATTCATGCTTCTACCTCTTTACTGGCGGATGGACGGCTTTCTTGCCTTGGATTTCACACCGTCAGGAATGTCCGTCAGAATTGCAGCCGGGATCTCGCTTCTGCGGTTCAGCGCCGTTTCAAGGACGGTATCCACATGGGACGCAACCACAAAATTCAAAGCCTTGCGCACCGTCTGGTCGATCTCTTCCAGGTCACGCTCGTTGTCCTTGGGAATGATGACGGTGGAAATGCCGTGACGCAGTGCTGCCATGGTTTTCTCCTTCAGACCACCGATGGCCATCACACGTCCCCGCAGGGAAATCTCACCGGTCATGGCAACATCCCGCCGCACACTGATGCCGGTCAGAGCAGAGACCATGGCAGTGCAGACGGTAATGCCCGCTGAGGGGCCGTCCTTGGGCACTGCGCCCTCGGGGAAATGAACATGGATGTCTTTCGTCTTGTAGAAGTCGGCCGGAATGCCCAGCTTCAGGGCGTTGGCACGGATATAGCTGAGCGCCGCATGGGCGGACTCCTTCATCACATCGCCCAGGTTGCCGGTCAGCTCCAGCTTACCGGAGCCTTCCATCACATTGACTTCCACTTCCAGTGTTTCACCACCCACGGAAGTCCAGGCAAGACCCGTGACCAGTCCAACCTGATCGCTGCCGGGCAGCCGGTCGGGCAGATAGCGGCGGATCCCCAGATACGTTTCCAGATTGGAGCCGGTAACGGTGATCCGTTTCGGATTCTCCTGCTCCAGAATGGCCATGGCGGTCTTGCGGCAGATTTCCGCAAAGCAGCGCTCCAGCTTACGGACACCGGATTCGCGGGTATAGCAGGAAATGATCTCCCGGATTGCATCATCGGTAACACGAAGCTGGGTTTTCTTGATGCCATGCTTCTTCATCTGCTTGGGCAGCAGATGGTTCTTGCCGATCATCAGCTTCTCTTCGTCCGTATAGGAGTTCAGCTCGATGACTTCCATACGATCCAGCAGCGGCCGGGGTACGGTGTCCAGCGTATTGGCGGTTGTAATAAACATCACATCGGACAGATCATAGGGAATCTCCAGATAGTGATCCCGAAAACTCCTGTTCTGTTCCGCGTCCAGCACCTCCAGCAATGCGGCACTGGGATCGCCCCGATGGTCGGAGCCCATCTTATCGATCTCATCCAGCAACAGCAGCGGATTGGAGCTGCCAGCCTGAATCAGTGCAGTCAGAATACGGCCGGGCATGGCACCCACATAGGTCTTCCGATGGCCGCGGATCTCCGCCTCATCCCGCACGCCGCCCAGGGCAATTCTTGCCATTTTCCGGTTTAGGCTGTGGGCGATGGAATAGGCAATGGAAGTCTTTCCCACGCCGGGAGGTCCAACCAGACAGATGATCTGTGGCGGCATCTCGGGTGCCATCTTCCTTACAGCCAGGGTTTCCAGAATGCGCTGTTTTACTTTTTCAAGCCCAAAATGATCTGCATCCAGAATTCTGCGGGCAGCGGAAATGTCAATGCGCTCTTTGGTGCGCACGTTCCAGGGCAGTTCCAGAACCGTATCCAGGTAATTGCGCAGCACAGAAGCCTCGGAAGAGCCAAATGGCTGCTTTTTCAGCCGCTGCAAATCTTTCAAAAGCTTCTTCTCGGATTCCTCCGGCAGCTTCAGCTTCAGAATGTTCTTTTCATAGTCCGCAAACTCGTCAACGTCATCGCCTTCGCCCAGTTCCTCCTTCAGAACCCGAATCTGCTCACGCAGATAGTAGTCCTTTTGGTTCTGGTCAATATTCACCTTGGTCTTTTCCTGAATCTGCGTCTCAATTTTCAGCATCTCAATCTCACGGCGAAGGAATCTTACCGCCATTTCCAGCCGTTTGACCGGATTGAGCTGCGTCAGCAGTTTGAGTTTCTCGGAATAGTCAATGCCGGAGTTCTGCGCAATGGAGTCAGCAATGAAGCCGCAGTCCGACGAAGCCAGCATTTTCAGCTGAACCGCCTGAGCAGGATGCTCCAGAAGCTCACAGTAAAGTCCATAGAGGTTGTTGGCCTCCCGCCGCAGCGCATGTGCCTGGGTGGAATCCATGACCTCCGTTTCTGGAACAGCCTGAACCTGACCCGCCAGGAACGGTTCGGTCTGGGTCAGCTCCTGAATCCGGGCGCGGCAAATACCCGTGACCAAAATACGCAGATTCTCACCCTGGGGATGGAGCACCTGCTTAACCCTGGCAACGGTACCGATGGCATGGAGGTCTTCCAGAGAGGGATCATCATCCACAACGTCACGCTGCGGAGCAAGCATGATGTTCTGGTCGTGCTTCATGGCCTCTTCCAACGCTTTGACGGATTTAATGCGTCCCACGTCAAAGTGGACAGTCTGATCCGGAAAAACTGCCAGCCCGCGCAGAGCCAGCACCGGGAGTCTCCCGGAAATAAGTTGTTCTGACAAGGGTTTCTCCCTCCTTTGTTGAAAAAAGGGGGTAGAGAATCTACCCCCCCTGAAACTGATTGGTTATCGCCTGGAACCCAGCTTTTCTCTGGGTTTCGCTGTATCGCGCAGGATCTCAGGATCGCCGCCTTCCACACTCTCCGGTGTGATGATGACCTTGCGGATGGACAGATCAGACGGGATGCGATACATAATCTTCATCATGATCGATTCCATAATGGAACGCAGTCCTCGTGCACCGATCTTACGCTCCACTGCTTTCTGGGCAATGGCATCCAATGCATCCTTGCGGATTTCCAGATCCACATTGTCAAGGCTCAGCAGCTTTTTGTACTGCTTTGCAAGCGCGTTCTTCGGTTCGACCAGAATACGTACCAGATCGTCCTTCGTCAGACTCTGCAGGCAGGTAATCACAGGCATACGACCCACGAGTTCGGGAATGATGCCGAATTTCACCAGATCGTCAGGCTCCGCCTTGGCAAGGAGCTCCCCCACATCCCGATTCTGCCTGCTGCGCACCGGTGCATCAAATCCAATGGGCGACTTGTCAATGCGCTTTTCTACAACCTTATCCAAGCCGTCAAAGGCACCACCGCAGATAAAGAGGATGTTGGTGGTATCCACCTGAATCATCTCCTGCTGGGGATGCTTGCGTCCGCCCTGCGGCGGAACGCTGGCAACAGTGCCCTCCAGAATCTTCAGCAGAGCCTGCTGAACACCCTCACCGGAAACGTCACGGGTGATGGAGGTGTTCTCACTCTTTCGGGCGATCTTATCCATCTCATCGATGTAAATGATACCGCGCTCTGCCAGTGCCACATCGAAATCCGCCGCCTGCAGCAGGCGCAGCAGGATGTTTTCCACATCGTCACCCACATAACCTGCTTCGGTCAGGGTGGTGGCATCGGCAATGGCGAAGGGTACATTCAGAATCTTGGCCAGGGTCTGGGCAAAGAGGGTCTTGCCGCAGCCCGTGGGGCCAATGAGCAGAATGTTGCTCTTTTGCAGCTCCACATCGGAATCAGCACCGAAATAGATCCGCTTATAGTGGTTATAAACTGCAACAGACAGCGCGACCTTGGCATCCTCCTGCCCGACGATATAGTTGTCCATGAATGTCTTGATCTCGACCGGTGTCGGCAGGGTCTCCGGCGCCCGGAGGTTGCCGCGTTCATCGTAGACAATCTCGTCTTGCAGCAGTTCACTGCAAGCGCGCACGCAATCGCTGCAGATATACACACCGGGACCTGCAATGAGCCGCTGGGACTGATTCTCGCGCTTCCCACAGAAGCTGCAGCGAATCGGCTGTTCGGTATTTCTTGCCATGAACAAGCGTCCGCCTTTCTAAAAATTAGTGATGTTCCAGCACCCGATCCACAAGGCCAAAGGCCAGCGCCTCCTCGGCAGTCATGAAGTTATCACGCTCACAGGCGGCAGTGACTTCCTCGATGCTGCGGCCGGTATTCTCCGCCATGATGCGGTTCATCCGCTCCTTGATGGTCTGCAGACGCTTCATGTGGATGGCCATGTCCGTAATCTGGCCCTGGGTTCCGGCACTGGGCTGGTGGATCATGATCTCCGCATTGGGCAGCGCAAGGCGCTTGCCCTTGGTGCCTGCGCTCAGCAGGAACGCACCCATAGATGCTGCCATGCCCACACAGATGGTCGCCACATCGCACTTGATGTAGCGCATGGTGTCGTAAATCGCCATGCCTGCCGTGACGGAGCCGCCGGGGCTGTTGATGTAAAACTGAATGTCCTTATCCGGGTCCTGTGCCTCCAGATACAGCAGCTGCGCAACCACAAGGCTGGCAGTGGTATCGTTGACTTCCTCGGACAGGAAAATAATGCGATCGTTGAGCAGTCGGGAGAAAATATCAAAGCTGCGCTCTCCGCGGCTGGTCTGCTCCACAACATAGGGAATAAAACTCATGGTGATGTTCTCCTTTCAGATTTGTAAAGGTTTAAAACATTCTAACCATCATAGAGGAAAGTTATTCCTCGCCGTGAGTATGTGGCTGCTTGACTTATTCGGCCTTGGGCGCAACGGCAACCGCGGCGTCAACAATCACCTTGACAACCTTGCGATTCTCCAGCGTGGCCTTGACTTCCTCAGCGGAAACCATTTCCCTGACCTTCTCAACTTCCAGCTCGTAGTTCTTGGCCAGTGCCTCGTACTCTTCATTCATCTCGTCCTCGGACACGGTAATGCCCTCAACTTCGACGATCTTTGCCAGAGTGACGTTGATCTTTGCCTGCTTCTCGGCCTGAGGACGGAACGCATTGCGCATGGTGGAAACATCGCCGCCCATCATCTTTGCGTAAGCGTCCATGGAATAGCCGCTCATCTGCAGCTGATATGCGAAGCGCTCCATCTGGTTGTCCAGCTCAGCCTCGATGAGTGCGGCGGGCATATCGACAGTTGCGTTCTCCGCAACCTTCTCCACAGCGGCATTCTCAAATGCGGTCTTGGCCTGCTTCTCGGCAGACTCCAGAGCCTTTGCGCGGATATCAGCCTTCAGCTCCTCCAGCGTTTCGAACTCGGAAACGTCCTTTGCAAACTCGTCATCCAGTTCGGGAACGGTGGTCACGGTGACCTTGTTCAGCTTCACGTGGAACACAACGGGCTTTCCGGCCAGCTCGGGGGTGTAATTCTCGGGGAAAGTAACATCAATGTCCTTCTCCTCGCCTGCGCTCATGCCCACGACCTGCTCTTCAAAGCCGGGAACAAACTGGCCGCTGCCCAGCTTCAGGTCGAAGTTGTCGCCCTTGCCGCCATCAAAAGGAACGCCATTGTCGAAGCCTTCGAAATCGATGTTTGCGGTATCGCCCATCTGGGCTGCTCTCTCAACAACCTCGGTGGAGGCAACGTTCTGCGCCATGCGGTTCAGCTCAGCCTCGACCTGTGCGTCGGAGACTTCAACGGGCGCCTGCTCCACTTCGATGCCCTTGTAATCGCCCAGAGTGACCTCGGGGTAAACATCGGTAGTCAGGGTCAGGGTCACAATATGATCCTCGCTGATGTTCATATCGCTCAGGCTGGGGCGGCCAACTGCCTTCACATCCTGATCGATCACAGCAAACTGGTAAACTTCAGGGAAAATCTCTTCCAGACCGTCCTCATAAAATACATGAGCGCCGTACATGGACTCGATCATCTTGCGCGGTGCCTTGCCCTTGCGGAAGCCGGGGATCATAATCTGCTTGCGGGCCTTCATGTAAGCGGCGTTCACGCCCTTTTCCATCAGTTCTTTGTCGATCTCGACAACGATGGTAGCCTGATTGCCATTCTTCTCAATGCTCTTCACATTCATGTTTTTTTATCCTCCTGAAATCGGTTCACATAGTGAAACCATTTTATATTTTCAACCGTAACATTCTATCAAACAATTTGATGGTTGTCCACTCTTTTTTGAAAATTCTTTACAAAATCACCAATTGCGGCTTAAAATGGATGTAATCTGCGGCAACAAGGCGGAATTCTATGCCATCCCACAGGCCTTCCAGCGCAAGGCCGTGGCTGCCGCCGTGCAGATGTCCGTAATAGCACCGGCGCACCTGATATCGTTGCAGAAGCTCCAGAATCTCTCTGCATTCGTAGCCCTTATACCGGGGTGGGTAGTGCAGAAATACCATCTTGTTCTTCTCCCCCGCTGCCTTCAGGGATGCTTCCAGCCGGCACAGCTCCCGCCTGAAAACTTTCTCATCGTGCTGACCGCTGCGCTCTTCTTCAAAGAACCAGCCTCTCGTCCCGCAGATGGCCCAATCCCCATATTCAAAACAGTTATTGTTGAGGATGTGCATCTGTGCAAAGCCGTTGCTGTCACAGAACTTTTTGAATTTTGCAGCGGTACTCCACCAGTAGTCGTGGTTGCCCTTCAGAATGATTTTTCTGCCGGGTATTTCATTGATCCATGCAAAGTCAGGTGTGGCAGTTTCCAGATCCAGAGCCCAGCTCAGGTCGCCCAGAAGCACCGTGGTATCATCCGGGCCGATGACGCTGCAGCCCTGTTTCAGTTTATCCATATAGCCAGACCATGCACCGCCAAAAACATCCATGGGTTTTGGCGCGCCCAGGCACAGGTGTAGATCGCCGATCGCATACAGCGCCATGCATTCCCTTCTTTCCCTATGGCAACACCGCACAATTGCGTCTGCGGATCTCAGCGGATCTTTTGCACGCATTTCCGGAACTTTAAACTGGCACAAAATCTCTCGCTGAGCTTCCCTGCCGAATTATGCGGTATTGCCCTATTTTAATCCAGTATTTCCTTCATTTCCGCTGGCGAAATATCCATGCAGTCCGCCAAAAACGGAATCCAAAACCGCGGACTTTCCTCCGACATAATCAGCGAAGGCCTGCTTTCACCGGCAGCCGCGCGATAATCAATCAGTCCACAGTAAGCCAGTGCCGTGTAAGGGTCCGCCACAACGCCTTTGCTTTTATACAGGTTCGGAATTGCGGATGCCATCCGCTTTCCGCTGACAACGCTGACATATATCCCATCGCGCAGCAGGTTCTGCTTTTCCGCTTCCAGATCGTAGGTGCCTCCCGTGCGGCAGACTTCGCAAAACCGTTCCGTTTCCCTGCGTCCCAATGCGGCAAATATCAGCCGCTCCAAATCCGTGGGCACCGTGTAGTCGCAGTCCGGCGTATGGGTTCTGCGGGCAACCATATCCGTGCGCAGCTCCCCCTTGTGGAGCAGACTCCACATCCCGGAGTTTTCATTGGTGCAGCAAACAATGGTGCCAACGGGAAGCCCCATGCTTCTTGCATACCAGACTGCCATCAGCGCGGACAGGTCGCCACTGGGTACCGACACATCCATGGTCTGATTCTCAGAAAGCGTACCGCTTTCCAGAAGCAGTCCCACAATGCCAAACAGCACCGCAATCCGCGACGCAATCACCAGCCAGTCCGATGGTCTTTTGCTGATCTGATCCGACTGGCGAATCGCTTTCTCCACGCCGATGACCATCCGCTCAAACCGCCGGGCAGGGTTATGCCAGAGTTCCCCGATGGTGATTTTCCCGCCCAGGGGCGTCAGCTTCACCGGATACCGCCCGATACCAAACTCCACGTTCCAGCCGTCCAGTTTGGTGCCAAAGAGCAGGTTCAGAACATCGGCCATATTCTGGCAGAACGTCTTTTCAGCCAATTCCGCAATCTGCTGCCGCTCAAAATACGGCAGCTGCATCGGTACGAAAAAGCCGCCCTCCGGGCAACGGTTTTCTGACAGAGCTCTGCTGGCTGTAAAGGCATCCTTGCAGACTCTGGTGGTTACATAGAGCACTTATCGATCACTCCCAGTGCGTTGCTCCAGAAAATTTGCTTCAATGTTGCTTCGTCCAGGCCCCGCTCCAGCAGGCGCTTCCAAAGCTTGTGATAGTCCTGAACACCGGCAAAGCCTGCGGGCATATGAGAAATCCCGTCCAGATCACCGCCCAGGGCAATATGCGTGCCGGCAGGGTCCAATTCGAGGAAATGAAAAATGTGGTCGCAGGCCGTATCAACTGTGGGATTTTCTCCCACAAAATCCGCGCACAGATTAAAGCCCGCCACACCGCCGGTGGCACAAATGGCGCGGAACATCTCATCGGTCAGGTTGCGGCTGTTCAGACAAATCTTTCGACTGTTGGAATGGGTCGCAATGATGGGTGCGGCGGTGATATCCATGATCTGCCAGAATGCTTCGTCACTGATATGGCTCACATCCACCAGAATGCCCAGTCTCTGGCATTCCTTGACATATTCCCTGCCCCGCCTGGTCAAACCGCCTCCGGTTACATGGGAACCGGTCAGCGTGTTATTTTCATTCCAGCCCAGTGTGGAAATACGAAAGCCCAGATTGTGCAGTTTTTCGAGCTTTGCCGGATCAAAGCCAATTCCCGCGGCGCCTTCCAGCGTGAAGATGGCGGAGATGATGCCCTCCTCCAGATTTCTGCGCACCTCGTCTGCGCTGCGGGCCTGCCGGATCATATCCTGATTCCGGTCAATCTGATCCTGCAAGACACTCACTTCCCGCCAGAACACATCTTCCATCTTGATGCCCTTGGGCAGCGGAAGATCGGTGGTCGTCCAAAACGCAAAGCACTGTGCATAGCCGGGGTACTTCTTCATACGCTCCAAATCGATATGGAGCTGATTGCTGCGCAGCGGTGTACCGGCGGAAAGATCCTTTCCAAGCAGTTCGGTCACCGTATCGCAGTGCAGGTCAAAAACAGGTACATTCATTGGAACGCATCCTCCAAATGATAGATTTCAGGGTTTGGGGTCAGAGTCCCGCGGGGAGCATAGATTTCGATCACATCGAATCTGGGCTGCAGCTGTGTGGGATTTTCCGCCAGATACTTGGATGCGGTGGTGCGCAGCCTGTCCTGCTTTTTTCTGTCCACATATTCCAATGCTCTGGCAAAGTCTGCATTTTTGCGCAGCTTCACTTCCACAAAAACCAGATAGTTACGGTTTTTGACGATCAGGTCGATCTCACCAAATTTGCAGGAATATCCGGCGGCCACGACGCAATAGTGCTTTTTCCGCAGATACTGCGCGGCCAAAGCTTCGCCCCAGGCACCGGAAATATTATTCTTTCCCATAAAACTTCCTTAAAAACGTGGCGCGATGCACCGGGGAAGCTCCAAACCGGCGCAATGCTTCATAATGTGCTCTGGTGCCGTAGCCCTTATGTACCTCGAAGCCGTATTGTGGATACTGCTCAGCCAGCTCCAGCATCAGGTCATCACGGGTCACTTTCGCCAAAATGGACGCGGCGGCAATGTTAGCGCTGAGGCTGTCACCCTTGACCACCGTGCGAACCGGCAGTCCAAAATCCTTTGCCCGGTTTCCGTCGATGAGCGCAATATCGGGACACACGGAAAGCTGTGCCAGCGCACGCTCCATGGCAAGATACGTTGCCTGCAAAATATTGATTTCATCGATTTCCTCATGGGATGCAAAAGCGACACCATAGGCAATTGCCTGCTCCTTAATCACGGGAAAAAGCTCGCGGCGCTTTTTGTCGGACAGCTTCTTGGAGTCTGTCAGTCCCGGAATCTCCAGATCTCTGGGCAAAATCACCGCTGCCGCACACACCGGGCCTGCCAGTGGACCCCTACCTGCTTCATCCACACCACAGATTGTTTCAAAGCCCTCGCTGTAGAGTCCGTGTTCAATCTCCCACATATCCCATTTGCTCATACGGTGACCTCCGGCATTTCAAGCGTAAATCGACCCAGCTTGCCGCTGCGGTATTCGTCAATCAGCACCTTTGCCATGCGCTCTGTGTTGATTTCATTGCCCCGCAGCAGAAAGCCCCGTTTCTTTCCCGCCTGTGTCAGCAGATCGTAACCGGGGAAATCGCTTCCCTCCTCCGGCATCTGCACACCGTAACGCTCCCGGATGGCCTCCGGGTAGCGCTCCCACAGCAGCTGCATCAGGCGGCAGGCAAGCTCTTCCAGATCGATGACATCTTCCTTGACCGCTCCCGTATAAGCAAGCATCAGACCAACCTGTGGGTCTTCAAATTTCGGCCAAAGGATACCGGGCGTATCCAGAAGCTGCAGCGTGGAGTCCACCGTGACCCATTGCTTGCCCCGGGTGACACCGGGACGATTCTCCGCCTTCGCGCCCTTGCGGCCGGAGATCTGGTTAATCAATGTGGATTTACCTACATTTGGAATACCCACCACCATCAGCCGCACGGCGCGGTTCATGCCTCTGGCCTGATCACGCTGGATTTTCTCTTTGCAGGCAATGCGAACGGCAGGCGCAAAATCGGCAATACCTTTTCTGCTCTTGCAATCGGTGCAGACGACGCTCATGCCCTTGCTCCGAAAGTACTCTGCCCACCGTTTTGTCGCCGCAGGGTCCGCCAGATCCATACGGTTCAGCACGATCACACGGGGTTTCTGACCACAGATGGTATCAATGTCCGGGTTTCGGCTGGACATGGGGATTCGCGCATCCACGATCTCACAGACCGCATCCACCTGCTTCAGATCCGCTTCGATCTGGCGGCGGGTCTTGGTCATGTGACCGGGATACCATTGTATGCACATTTTATCTTCCATGATTGATTACTCCAATTCTGTCAAACGCTCTGTGCGCAGCACCGCGGTCACCGTCGCTGCCCGGAAACAGCAGAAAAACTGCCTTACCAAGCACCTGCCGTGTGTCGATCATGCCAATATCGGGGTTCCGGCTGTCTTTGGAGCCGTTGCGGTTGTCGCCCAGAACAAAAATGCAGCCCTGCGCAATGGTAATCGGAAATGCGTTGCCCTCCTGAATGTTTGTAGGGGTGTAGGTGTAGTCCTCCTGCAGCGCCACGCCGTCCACATAAACGATGCCGGCCTCAAAATCAATATCCACCGTCTGGCCTTCCGTTGCAATGACACGTTTGACGATGGGCTCCCCGTCATTAAAGGATTCCTTACTTGCCACGATGATGTCACCGGGCTGCGGATCATGATAGAGCACGGAGCTGGCCACAAGAATCCAGTCGCCGTCCAGGAGTGTCGCATACATGGAAGAGCCGGAAACGATCATAATGCGAAACAGCAGTAAAAAGAGAATCATGACAACTGCCAGCACATAGACCAGATCGTGCAGATACAGCATCAGACTTTTTATCGGCGGAAGCTGTTCATCCGCTTTCTTATTCTTCAGATATTTCGCAGCCATAGCGTCATCCTCCTCGTTCGCGCGCAGCAGCTTTTTCCTGCGCAAAATATATCAGGATATATTATACACAAAAATTTCCAATCTGAAAAGGGAAATTTCCCAAATTCCTTTCAGGCGCAGGAATATTGAATTCAGATCATGCAAAGAATCAGCTGTGCAATAAAAAAAGAGGGCAAAAAGCCCTCCTTTTCTATTGAGTTGCAGATTAAACTCTCTCCTTGATCTTTGCAGCCTTGCCGAAGCGGTCGCGCAGATAGTACAGCTTTGCACGGCGAACCTTGCCCTTGCGGACGGTTTCGATCATTGCAACGTTGGGAGAATGCAGGGGGAAAACCTTTTCGCAGCCGACGCCATAGGAAACACGACGAACGGTGATGGTCTCAGCGATGCCGCCGTGCTTGCGGGCAATGACGGTACCTTCGAAAACCTGGATACGCTCACGGGAGCCTTCCTTGATGCGCACATGAACACGGACAATGTCGCCGACCTTTGCTTCGGGCAGCTCTTCCTTCATGTACTGACTATTCAGTGCCTTGACTAAATCCATTTCTTTGTCCTCCTTATAGATTAGGCGTTCGTGCGAAGGCTTGCTCCGCAGAGGACTCACCTTGATTTCAGACCGGTTAAGTATATCATGGTGTGAAACAAAAATCAAGCAATTTTTATAAAAATTTTTACATATTTTTGTTATATTTCCCCTGCTTTGCGTTTATTTGGAATCACTCCGGATGCCGGAATCGTCCAATCCGCCT
>SAMEA3663248__coassemble_527_pt1 | contig 13816 bp, 11 predicted proteins | sample SAMEA3663248__metabat2_low_PE_010 | metagenome-assembled genome bin SAMEA3663248 (sample SAMEA3663248) | pig gut metagenome | biome: pig gut; feature: pig-associated habitat; material: faeces | place: China | collected 2013 | reverse complement strand
CGCCATAAAGGCTGGGCATAATGACGGTCACCCGATGGGCACGGCCGGCAACGGCCTGAATCAGACGCTTCAGATTCGCGAAATGGTCATCGGGAGACATATGGTTCTCATGACCGAACAGATTATAGGTCAGGCTGTAATTACCGGGATCCACAACCAAAAACACGTCATAACCGCGAACGGATTCCTTCACCAGACCCTTGGCATCGCCGCTCTGGAAACGGGGGCAATCACAGCCCACAATAAAGGTATCCTTCTCAACACCTGCGCTTCTGCTCCAGTTGATCAGGTGCTGGTCGATCAGCTGGGTCAATTCCTCCGCACCGGGGCAGGCAATGAGTGCCAGCAAAGCTTCCTGCCGCGCGGGGTTGAAGAACTCTGCGGGTGTAACAACGTTCTTAGACATGATTCTATTTCTCCTCCATCATTTTCCATAATGATCCATCAAATAAATTGCTTGCCTAAGGGTTATCTCCTGTATATTCTACCACATGCTTTCGGAAGGTCAAAAGTATTTTTCGACTTTTTTCAACTTTTCCCGACATGAATGAGTAATTCACTTTTTGAGACTGGTTTTCTGTTCAATTTCACCAACTGGCACATCCTCGGAAAGCTGAAATGCCCGGAAGGCAAGCCTTCCGGGATTCTTCAGCAATTGGTTTATGCGGTTTCGAGCGTGATGTGCTCACCTTCTACGCAGATCCGAATGGAAGAAATCGGTGACTCGAAGGATTCAATGATCTTTTCGGAAATGGGATCTTCCAGATCACGCTGAATGGTGCGGCGGAGGTTCCGGGCGCCATAGACCATGGAATAGGCTTTCTTCACCAGATACGCCCGGAGGCTGTCATCCCAGCTCAGTGCCAGGCCGCGTTCGGACAGGCTCTGCTGAAGCTCACGCAGCATGATATCCGCAATGCTCAGGAAGTTCTCTTCGCTCAAATGGTTGAAGGTAATGATCTCATCCACACGGTTGATAAATTCCGGCCGCAGGAAGCCCTGCAGTGCCTTCATGGTGCGCTCCTTGACCATATCGCCGGTGGTTCTTCCGAAGCCCATGCCGCCGATCTGACCCTCAGAGCCTGCATTTGAGGTCATGACGATGATGGTATTTTCAAAATTGACCACACGTCCCTGGGCATCGCTGATGCGTCCGTCATCCAGTACCTGCAGCAGAACATTCAGCACATCGGGATGCGCCTTTTCGATCTCATCAAACAGCACCACGGAGTAGGGCTTGCGACGGATTTTCTCCGTCAGCTGGCCTGCCTCATCATAGCCGACATAGCCGGGAGGAGAACCGATCAGCTTGGAAACCGTGTGTTTTTCCATGTATTCGGACATATCCACCCGAATCAGGGATTCCACACTGTCAAACAGGTCATCTGCCAGACGCTTCACCAGCTCCGTCTTACCAACGCCGGTGGGTCCTACAAAGATGAAGGACACAGGCCGCTTCTTGGGGCTGATGCCCACCCGGTTGCGGCGGATGGCTCTTGCCACCGCGTCCACAGCCTCGTCCTGTCCCACAATGTGATCTTTCAGTCGATCTTTCAGACCCTGCAGCTGCTGATACTCCTGCGCCTTGATCTTGGAGGCGGGAATCTTGGTCCACAGTTCAATGATCCGTGCCAGATTTTCCATGGTTACGGTTGGCTTGGGCTGCTTCTCCAGCGCCTCAATCCGGGGTGCGATCTGCATCAGCTTACTGCGCAGGATCGCAAGGCGCTCATAATTCTGGTTCTGTGTATCCTCATTGAGCATACGCAGCTCCAGCTCGTAGTCATCCCGTACCTTTTTCAGCTCTGCCAGTTCCGAGATTTCTTTGCAGCGCAGATTCACATCGGAGCAGGCTTCATCCAGAAGGTCAATGGCCTTATCCGGCAGAAACCGATCCGTAATATAGCGCTCTGACAAAACGACACACTGACGCGCGATTTCAGGCGGAATCACTACCCCGTGGAATTCGGCATAGGCTTTGGAAATTCCCTGCATAATCTGGCAGGCTTCCTCGATGGTCGGTTCCGCGACGGTCACCGGCTGGAAACGGCGCTCCAGCGCCGCGTCCTTCTCAATATACTTGCGGTATTCGGCGAAGGTGGTGGCACCGATCACCTGAATCTCACCTCTGGACAGGGCAGGCTTCAGGATATTCGCCGCGTTCATACTGCCCTCGGCATCACCGGCACCCACCAGATTGTGAACCTCGTCGATGACCAGTATGATATTGCCGCACTCCTTGATCTCGCCGATCAGGCTCTTCATGCGGCTTTCGAACTGACCTCTGAACTGGGTGCCTGCAACCAGCGCCGTCAGATCCAGCAGGAACACTTCCTTATCCCGCAGCTTGTAGGGCACATCCCCCGCTGCGATCCGCTGTGCAAGTCCCTCCGCAATGGCGGTTTTGCCCACGCCGGGTTCACCGATCAGGCAGGGATTGTTCTTTTGACGACGGTTCAGAATCTGAATGACCCGTTCCGTCTCCACATCGCGGCCGATGACCTTATCCAATTTCCCGTTTCTTGCGCGGCCGGTAAGGTCCATGCAGTAGCTGTCGAGGAATTTATGCTTTTGAGCCTTCTTTTTGGGGTGTTCTCCGGTGCTCTTCCCCTCTTCTTTTTTGGGTGCGGGACGCTCGGGCAGATTGTTATGCATACCCCCCGCACTGCCGAACAGCTGGTTCAGCAGTGGGAAAGTAGCAGTCTGGGAGTCGATCTCATCATCGTCGTGCTTCTCATCATCGTCCATCTGTCCAAAGAAATTGCCCATCTCATCGGACAGCATATCCAGATCCTCTTCCGAAATACCCATCTGCTTCACCGCCTGATCGATCTGGGGAATGCCCAGACTTCTGGCGCATTTCAGGCAGTAGCCCTCATTGAGGGATGCGCCGTTTTCAATTTTGGTAATAAAAATGACTGCAATATTCTTTTTGCATTTCGTGCAGAGCTTTGGCTGCATCGTTTGCCACTCCTTTCACAAGGAACTATCCTTTTGGGCAAAGTATAGCACATCCGCAGCCCAAAAAGAAAAACAAAATTTGAACATTTTCACGCCATGGGCGTACATTCAAATAATTCGATGCCATCGTCATACCACAGATGGCTCATATACAGGCCGCCGGGGGGAACCGTCGGGCCTGCCGCCGTGCGGTTGCCGGAGTCGAGGATGGCACTGATCTCATGAGGCTTGATCTTCCCTTCCGCTGCGTACACCACGGTACCCGCCATGGCACGTGCCATATTATAGAGGAATCCGTTGGCGCAGACCTTCAGCTCCAGGATGTCACCCCGGCGCTCCACGTTATAATAGTATACGGTACGCACTGTCGATTTCACATCCGTGCCCACACTTCTGACCGCGGCAAAATCATGGGTACCCACAAACTGGCTTGCAGCCTCCTGCATGATCTTCTCATCCAGGTGTCTGGGGTAAAACCATGCCCTGTTCACATAGAAGGGATTTTTCAGGCGGCTGTTGTATATCTGATAGGTGTACTCCTTGCGGGCGCAGGAGCCAATTGCATTGAAATGCTCATGGACTTCGAATGCTTTGGTCACCACAATATCGCAGGGCAGGTGGGTATTGAGGGCATAAGGCAGTCTGTCCACCGGGATGGTGGAGGCAGTGCGGAAATTGGCCACATAGCACTTGGCATGGACGCCGGCATCTGTTCTGCCGCAGCCGGTCACGTGGACATCGTGACCGACGATCATTTCGATGGCCTTTTGAAGAGTTTCCTGTACGGTAACCAGATTCTTCTGAATCTGCCAGCCGTGATAGCCCGTGCCAAGGTAGCTTAAAAACAGAGCAATGTTACGCATGGTTTCCCTCACAGACCAAAATAGCGCAGGACGCACACAGCTGCCAGAACCGCCCCCGCGGTCATGAAAGCGTAAAAGTCCCACAGGGTGTAGCGCAGCAGCTTCATCTTGGTTCGACCCGTGCCGCCCTGATAACAGCGGCACTCCATGGCAGTGGCCAATTCATCAGCACGTCGGAAGGCACTGATAAACAGCGGCACCAGAATGGGGATCAGTGCCCGTGCCTTATCCATCAGGCCTCCGCTTTCAAAATCGGCACCTCTTGCCTTCTGGGCGGACATGATCTTGTCCGTCTCCTCAATCAGCGTAGGAATAAAGCGCAGGGCGATGCACATCATCATGGACAGCTCATGGACAGGAACCCTGATAACTTTCAGGGGATTCATCAGCGATTCCAGACCGTCCGTCAGAGAAATGGGGGATGTGGTGTAGGTCAGCAGGAATGTGCCGCAGATCAGCAGCAGAATTCGCAGAACCATAAAAATCGCCCGCTGCAAGCCGCCTGTTGTGATGGTGATGATCCAAAAATCCACCAAAACCTCACCGTCTGTTGTAAAGAACAGGTTCAGCACGCCGGTAAAAATCAAAATGAGCAGCAGCGGCTTCATGCCGCGCAGGAAGGACTTGGCAGGAATCGTGGAAATCCTGATGACAGTCAGCAGAAATGCCGCCATCAGGGCATAGGATACCCAGTTCACCGCCAGAAACAGCGCAACAATATACACCACCAGAATGATCAGCTTCGTTCTGGGATCCAGGCGGTGAATCACAGAATTACCCGGGAAATATTGACCCAGTGTAATGTCTTTTAACATGATGCCGCACCCCCTTTGAGGGCAGTCAGCGCATCAACTGCCTGCTGCAGGGTGTAGACCGGCTCCACATCCAGGCCCAGCTTCTGAAGCTCCAGGAACACCCGGGTCACCTGCGGAATATTCAGACCCATCTGTACCAGCTCCTCCGCCCGGGCAAATATCTGGGCAGGCGTCCCGTCCATGGCAAGGTGAGAACCGTTCAGAACCAAAAGGCGGTCCGTCAGCCGCGCCACATCGTCCATGGAGTGGGACACCATCATGATGGTTGCATTGTGGGCACGGCGGTAGTCTTCAATATTTTTCAAAATTCCCGCGCGCCCGGCAGGATCAAGCCCTGCTGTGGGCTCATCGAGAATCAGCACCTCCGGCTGCATGGCAATCACGCCTGCAATGGCGACCCGGCGCTTCTGTCCACCGGACAGATCAAAGGGAGATACCTGCAGCTGCTGCTCCGTCAGACCCACAATGGCTGCGGCTTCCCGCACACGGATGTCGATGTCATCCTCCTTCAGACCCATATTCTTTGGGCCAAAGGCAATATCCTTGTAGACGGTTTCCTCAAAAAGCTGATACTCCGGGTACTGGAATACCAGACCAACCCGAAAGCGTGCCTGCCGGGTCAGGTTCTTGTCGGACCAGATATCCTGCCCATCCAGCAAAATGGTGCCGGAGGTAGGCTTCAGCAGACCGTTCAGCTGCTGCATCAGGGTGGACTTGCCGGAACCGGTGTGACCGATGACACCGATGAATTCTCCGCGATGGACGCAAAAGGACACGTCTTCCAGCGCCTGATGCTGGAAGGGCGTACCGGCACTATAGATATAATTCAGGTTTTGAACCTGCAAAATAGGCTCCAAATCACATTCCTCCAGTGGGTCAGGCCTTCACCGCATTGTAAAGTGCCTGCGCACATTCTTTCTCATCCAACCGGTCAAGGGGCAGCGCAAAGCCCAGCTTGTTCAGCTCGTAGCACAGCTCCACCGTTTCCGGTGCGGCCAGACCAATCTCGTGGAGCAGCTGCACCTGTGCAAAAACCTCCTGCGGTCTGCCATCTGCAGCCACGCTGCCCTTGTGCATTACAACCACCCGCTGGCACTGGGCTGCTTCATCCATGTGGTGGGTAATCAGCACAACTGTAATTCCCTTTTCCCGATTCAGTCTGATAATGGTTTCCATGACTTCCCGGCGGCCACGGGGATCCAGCATGGCTGTGGGTTCATCCAGCACAATGCACTTTGGCATCATTGCAATGACACCGGCAATTGCGATGCGCTGCTTCTGTCCGCCGGAGAGCAGATGGGGTGCGTGAAGCGCGTACTTGCTCATGCCCACCTGTGCCAGTGCCTGATCCACCCGGCGGCGGATTTCCGGGCTTGCAATGCCCAGATTCTCAGGGCCGAAGGCCACGTCCTCCTCTACCACGTTGGCAACGATCTGGTTATCCGGGTTCTGGAACACCATGCCCACGTTGCGGCGGATGGCAATCAGCCTGTCCTCATCTGCGGTGTCCATGCCGCAAACCCATACCTTGCCGCCGCAGGGCAGCAGGATGGAATTGAAATGCTTGGCAAGAGTCGATTTTCCGCAGCCATTGCTGCCGAGAATCGCAACCAGACTTCCCTCTTCGATTGTCAGATTCATGTCTTCAAAGACAACCGCGCCGGGCACATCGTCAATGCCCGGATAAGTAAAGCTCAGATGCTCCGCTTTGATGATCTCACCCATGATATACCTCTCCTCCCGGTGTCCATCGGCCGGTGGAGCCGCAGGGCAGCATCAGACCGGACTGACGTACCGGCAGCCCCAGTTCCCCGACGGCGGTGTGGCCGCCGAAGGCTCCGCCGAACACCACATCCGATGCATAGCCCACTGCGGAAGGCGCAAGACCGGTGGTATACGAGTTGATGATGACAAACAGCGGATCATCGGACAGGATCTTCGCAACCTCCAGCAGGAAAGGATAGAAGCTTGTCTCCATCTTCCAGATTTCACCGCTGGGGCCCCTGCCATAGCTGGGCGGGTCCATGATGATACCGTCGTAGCGGCGCCCACGGCGAAGCTCCCGCTGGATAAACTTGGCGCAGTCATCCACAATCCAGTGGATGGGTCTGTCTGCCAGACCGGAGGCCTGAGCATTTTCCTTTGCCCAGGCAACCATATTCTTCGCAGCATCCACATGCCAGACCTCTGCGCCGCCGGCTGCGGCAGCCAGCGTCGCGCCGCCGGAATAGGCAAACAGATTCAGCACCTTCACCGGGCGGCCGGCTCCCGCGCATTTTTCCCGGATGAAATCCCAGTTGGCTGCCTGCTCCGGGAATACCCCCGTGTGCTTGAAGTTCATGGGCTTGACATTGAATGTCAGATAATCCCGATACCTGATCTGCCAGCGATCCGGCAGCCGGTGATCCGTCCAGTGACCGCCGCCGGTGTTGGAGCGGACATAGCGGGCATCATATTGCTTCCACTGGGGCGCCGTATGGGGGGTATTCCAGATCACCTGCGGATCCGGGCGGACGAGGATATACTTCCCCCAACGCTCCAGCCGCTCTCCGTCAGATGTGTCCAGAACTTCGTAATCCTTCCACTGATCAGAAATCCAAATCATTGGCTTTCTCCTTTATTCTCTTTATCCTGCTTCTTCAACAAATTCTCCCTCGGTTGCTTCAGGGGTTGTCTCACCCTCTGTGGGCTGGCTCATAAAGTACGCATCCCACGACTCCGCGGTGTGTTCCGAACAAATCACATATGGTGCGCTGAGGCCGCTGTTCGCGTTGCCGGAGAAGCCATGCCAATCCAGAGCGCTGCCGTTTTCCGAAATATAATAGACATAGCGGTCATCACCATGAGCGCTTTTCAGGCCGGCACTCAGTGCGTCCCGAATGACCTGCACCTCACTGGGGGTCATTTTCAGCAGTGCCCGGGAATCAATACTGGTCTGGCCGATTTCCGCAAACATACGGCAGTACTCATTTGCCACACCGCCGCCGGCGCTGCAGAATTCCACCAGTACATGGCGGTCGCAGGTGCCGGAAGGGCCATCGCCCTGATACGCGTAGGCAGACGCCGTGCGGGAGGTGCCGCTCAGGTAATAGCGCACATCCCGTTCGCAGGCAGAGGTTGCGGCTTCGCCTGTATCCAGACAGACACTGTAGCCACGGAAATTGCTGCTGCTGTACAGAGAGCGCTTTTCAAGGCCGTTGTGCAGCGGCTTCAGAACCTTTCGGAACAACACAGCCGCAGGGTTCTTCTCGCCGCTGGTGATGCGAATCACTTCGGGGTTGTAGTAGCCGCACCATACCGCCGCGGCATAGTACTTGGAGTAACCGCAGAACCAGCGGTCGCGGTTGCTGGAAGTGGTGCCGGTCTTACCGGCAATGTTCTGACCGCTGATGGCAGCCTCGCCGCCGGTACCGTTGTTGACGGCGTTCTGCAGGCAGTAGTTCATATAGTTGACGGTTTTCTCGCTGAGGATGGTTCTGGAATCCTGCGTATTGTCCAGCACAAGATTGCCTTCCGAGTCATAGACTTTTGTATAGGTTCTGGCTTCGCGCCACACACCATCGTTCGCAAAGGTGGCATAGGCAGCCGCCATATCCCGGACAGTCGCGCCCACAGTCAGGGCGCCCATGCCCAGAGGCGAATCGCCCAGATCGGACTTGACAGAGCCATTGGCTGTGACATAATGATCCGTCAAATCCGCCAGACCGAATTGTTCTTTGGCAAAACGGTAGCTGTAATCGTAACCGATCATGCGAAGAGTGCGAACCGAAACGGCGTTGACCGAGTTGGTGATGCCGCTCAAAACCGTTCTGGAGAGGGAGTAGGTTCTGTTGTCATTTTTGGGGAACGCGCCGCCGGAGTAGCTGACCGGCAGATCCTTCACAACCGTGGCCGGACTGATGGCACCGGATTCAAAGGCGGGTGCGTACACAGCAATAGGCTTCATGGCAGAACCGGTTTGCAGCTTGGAGTCGGTTGCGATATTCCAGCCGTTGTGGGTGGTTTTTTCGCCGACACCGCCGGCCATGGCCACGATGTCACCGGTGGATACGTCCACGATGACCATGGCGGATTGAAGCTGCTGCTTGCTGCGGGTCTTTGCCACGTTGGCAGGGTCATTGTAAATCGCATCCACCTGATCCTGCACGGTCTTGTCCAGCGTGGAGTAAATATGATAACCACCCCGCTGAATCTGCAGCATATAGTTATCCTTTGCCGCCTTATCCAGCGATTTCCAGTCGATGCCGACCTGTGCGGCCAGGTCGGCCGCCACATCTTCCAGAACGGTATCGACGAAATAGGAATACACAACCTGTGAGGAATCCGTGGCCACGGAGTTCAGGCTTCCGCATCGGGGGCAGTAATAATTGGATCCCTTCATCTCGTAGGTGCCAACGGTACCTTCATAGGTACACTGCTTGTTGTCACATACCTTCCACCTGTCGGCCTGGTCAATGCCCTCCTTGAAGACCAGCTCCTGATTCCTGGCTTCCTCATATTCGGCATCCGTGATCCAGCCCTGCGTATTCATCTCGTTCAGGACATTCAGCTGACGCACGCGGTTACGCTCCGCGCCGTTGCGCTCCTGTCCTTCCCACATATAGACACTTGTGGAATAGGGATTGAAAATAGAAGGGTTATTGGTAATACTGATCAGGCTGGCGCACTCTGCCACCGTCAGTGTCCGAAGTTCCTTGCCAAAATATTCCGCGGCCGCGCTCTTGACGCCGTAACAGCCACGACCCAGATAGATGGTATTCAGGTACCACTCCATGATAAAATCCTTGTCGTATACCTTTTCGTAGCACTGGGCTGTCAGAATCTCCTGTACCTTCCGCTGAACCGTGACACTGTCCTCACCGGTCAGATTCTTCAAAAGCTGCTGGGTAATGGTGGAGCCGCCGAATTTGTCATCGCCGCCAAAGAACAGGTTCGCGCAGGCCTTCACCGTCGTGATCCAGTCCACGCCCTGATGTTCGTAAAACCGTTTGTCCTCAATGGCAACGGCCGCATGGATCATGGCCTCCGGAATCTCGTTCAGGGATGCCCACTGGCGGTCTGCGGTGGTATGAATCTGCTGCAGCAGCTGAATATTTCCGTCGCCATCCACATAGTACACAAAAGAGGTCTGATCAAGATTGGCATTCTCCATGTTGTAGTAGGCCTGAGGCAGAATATCCTGCTGCAGGTAATTGCCCAGAATTCCCACAAAAACAAATCCGCAAACCAGGCAGATGAGCAGCACCGTCGCAGCGGCGCCCAGCGCAATCTTCAGGACGGACCAGGCGGTTGTCCAGATTCCGTAAAGAAGCTTCAGTGACCAGTGGGGATTCCACTGTTGGCGCGGTCTTCCTTTTTTGCGATTATTTGACGATTTATCCATTCGTAACCTCCATAAACAGCGGCAAAATGCCGGTATGGTAACCTGTTTTTGAAAAATGGCACAATGCCACTTCATAGTATTATAGCATACCCCAAAGAAAAACGAAAGACCTAAATTATTAATAATGATTAAATTCGCTGCAAATACTACTGCCGGGAGGCGATCACAATCAAGCGAATACGGTATTTGTATTTTACCCTCATATTCGGATTTCTCCTGGGCGTCAGCGATGGATATATTGCCCTGTGGAAGGATGGAAATGCGCAGCCTCTGCGCGTGTTCCCGTACCGGGCGGAGCTTTTGCCCGTTGCTGACCGGCAGGCGCTGGAAAGAGGGATTCCCCTGACCGATGAGTCAGAGCTGATGCGGCTGCTGGAAGACTATCTTTCTTAAGCTGCGCCGATATTTCCTCTTGATTTTGCGCGGTAAAGGCATTAGAATGAAAGCAGGAATTACCCAGTCAGGAGGAATTATCAATGGAAGATCAATACGGTTCCGACTTTATGACCATCGTCGATGAGGATGGTGCGGAATACGAGCTGGAAGTACTCAGTACACTGGAGTATAACGGCTGCACTTACCTTGCTGTCATTCCCGCCGGGTCAGATGAGGAAGAAGATCTGGAAGTGAGCATTCTCAAGAGCATCGAAGAAGACGGAGAGCCGATTCTCTGCGCCATCGAGGATGACGAGGAGCTGCAGGCTGTCTACGATCTGATCATGGATGAGCTTTACGCGGAAGACGACGAGGAAGACTGATATAATCAGACTTTCCTGCTTGGTGCGTGGTGTGTCCTTTTGGACCCACATTTTTAATTCGGGGCGTTAGATTTCCTGCTCTGTTTGCAGACCTCCCGTCCACGCTTTGACGATGGATGGATGTTGGGAGCAGTAATGACCAGGAGCGGCATCCCACCTGCCTTTCGTGCAGGTCATAATCGGATGCAACACGGCCAAAGCGGGGTTGGCATGGGGAGCTTCGGCTCCCCATGTTTTTTTGCGGTTTGTGATTCCGGTTCTGTCAGGTTTCACTGTACCATTCGCATTGCCCGAAATAATTGTAAATTTTTATAATTATACTGTTTTTCCCACCTGAAGCACTTGAAACCCACGTCAGAATCGGTTATAATAGCCGGGTCTATCCGCAATTTTTCAGTTGTGCGATGAAACCAATAGGACAAATGAGAGGAAATGATTTACCATGAGTGCATCCAGCAAGAAGAAGCTCCGTCGTGCTGAGCAGGCTGAAAAGATGACCGAAAAGCAGCTTGCCGAGCAGAAGGAAGCAAAGAAACTGAAGCTTTATACCACTTTGGCAGTGGTTGTTCTTATTGCGCTGCTGGCCTTTGCTGCTTACAGCGGTATCAGCAGAGCCATTACCTCCAGCGGCATCCGTGAGCGCAGCACCATCGCCCTTACCATTGGCGAGCATGAAATCAGCAACGCAGAGTTGAATTACTTCTATACCGACGCAATCAACAAATTCATCTCTCAGTACGGCAGCTATGCAAGCTGGTTCGGTCTGGACACAACCCTGCCTCTGAACGAGCAGATCTACGACCAGGAGAGCGGCACGACCTGGGCTGACAACTTCCTGGAGTCCGCGATCACCAACGCAAAGTCCGTCTACGCACTGGCTGACGAAGCCAGAGCAAATGGCTTTACCCTGCCTGAGGACTCCGCAGCAGGCGTTGACAGTGCAATGGCTTCCATGGACGCCTATGCCACCGCATACGGCTATACAAGCACTGCCTCTTACCTGAAGGCTTTGTACGGCAACGGTGCTACCGAAAAGAGCCTGCGCGCATACTTTGAGACCACCGAACTGGCCGGTGCCTATCAGCAGCATTATTACGACTCCCTGACCTACTCCGACGAGGAGCTGCGCGCAGCCGATAAGGTGGACCCCAGGCAGTACAATGCCTATACCTACAACTACTACTATCTGAGTGTCAACAGCTTCCTGGAGACAGCGGACGATGCCGAACCCACCGCCGCGCAGAAGGCTGCTGCTCTGGAAGCCGCCAGAGAAGCTGCCGAATCCCTGACCACCGATATCACCACCGTGGAGGCCTTTGACGCCGCCATTGCCGCGCTGCCCATCAATGCGGAAAACACTTCCGCCGCATCCACCCTTTCCGAGGGCTATTCCTACAGCAAAATCAACTCTCTGTACGCGGACTGGATCACTTCCGATGACCGCAAGGCAGGCGATATGACCTTCATCGCAAGCACCTCCACCAGCACCGATGAAAACGGCAAGGAAACCGAAACCGTCAATGGCTATTATGTTCTGCTGTTCGGTTCCATGGACACCAACGAATTTTCCCTTGTGAATGTCCGCCACATTCTGGTCTCCTTCGAGGGCGGCACCTACGATTCCACCACCGGCGTCACCACGTATACCGATGAAGAAAAGCTTGCCGCGAAGGAAGCGGCCGAGGCGATTCTGAACGAGTGGAAGGCCGGCGCAGCTACCGAGGATAGCTTCGCTGCGCTGGCAAATGAGCGCTCCGATGACGGAGACGGCACCACCGGCGGCCTGTACGAGGACATCCGTCCCGGTCAGATGGTCTCCGCCTTTGAGGACTGGTGCTTCGCCGGTCACAAAGTTGGAGACACCGGCATCGTGGAAACCCAGTACGGCTACCATGTGATGTTCTACAGCGGCGACAGCGATATCACCTACCGTGATTCCCTGATCACCGAAGCACTGGCCTCCGCTGACTATGAAATCTGGTACACCGCGCTGGTCGAAGGCGCTGCTGTCACAAAGCAGGACATCAAGTATCTGAACATGGGTCTGGTTCTGTCCGCTTCCTGAAAAAGTGAATAAAAATGCCTCCTGTGGTGAACAATCCCACAGGAGGTATTTTTATGCGAAAACACCGATTACTGGGCATGATTCTGGCCGGAGCAGGCGCCGGTGCCGTCAACGGTCTTTTCGGTGCCGGAGGCGGTATGGTTCTTGTCCCCCTGCTGCATCTGCTGACCGATGTGGAGGATACCGAGATTTTCAGCGCATCCATCGCCATCATTGCGCCCATTTGTATTGTTTCTCTGACCTGTACCGCATTGACCGGAACCATCGCGTGGAGAGAGGCGCTTCCCTATCTCATAGGCAGCGCCCTCGGTGGACTGGCAGCCGGGCTTTGGGGTCAGAAAATCCCTGTCCCATGGCTTCACCGGGGGTTGGGCATTCTGATCCTTTGGGGAGGCATCCGATACCTATGCTAGACACACTTCCCGTGGCGCTGATTGCCGGCACAGTCCTGGGCTTTCTTGCGGGGCTGGGCATTGGCGGCGGCAGTCTGCTGATTTTATGGCTGACCATGGTGCTGCACATGGATGCCATGGCCGCCCGGAGCATCAATCTGCTCTTTTTCATTCCCTCGGCAGCGGTTGTCTGCGTGCTGCGCCTCCGGCAAGGGAATCTGAAAATCCGGCCGCTCCTTCCGGCGGCGCTGGCAGGCTGCGCAGCCGCTGCCCTGTTTTCCTGGATTTCCACCGCCGTGGATACGCAAATCCTTAAAAAGCTCTTTGGGCTTGTGCTGCTCTTCACCGGTCTGCGGGAGCTGTGTTACCGGCCGCGAAATGCCAGATAACCCTCCAGAATCAGAGAGGCAGCTACGGCATCGACGGTATTTTTACGCTTCTGTCCATGGTAATTATGGGCAGAGAGGATGTTATGAGCCTCCACCGTGGTACGGCGCTCATCCCACATATTGACGCTTAGACCCGTTGCCTGGCGGAGCTTTTCCGCAAACGCACGGCACACATCGGCACGGACGCCCT
>SAMEA3663248__coassemble_471_pt1 | contig 14731 bp, 15 predicted proteins | sample SAMEA3663248__metabat2_low_PE_010 | metagenome-assembled genome bin SAMEA3663248 (sample SAMEA3663248) | pig gut metagenome | biome: pig gut; feature: pig-associated habitat; material: faeces | place: China | collected 2013 | reverse complement strand
AACTCTAATATTGTATTGGGTGGTATTGATGGGGATACCATTTGTTTTGAAGCACGGCTTCGCACCGATGCGACCAAGACCTCTGATGAATACTGCATTGACCTGAAAATGATTCTGGAAGTGTATGACATTTCCAAATCTGATGTGGAAGGTGCCATCATTGCATCCGTTGTGCCACAGGTTCTCAATTCCATGAAAACTGCAATCAGGAAGCTGACGGGAAAGATTGCGCTGGTGGTCGGCCCCGGGCTGAAGACGGGACTGAATATTCAGGTCGAGAATCCCGCCCAGACCGGCGCGGATCTGGTGGTGGGCTGCGCTGCGGCACTGCGGGAACATAAGGCACCCATGATTATCGTGGATATGGGAACGGCCACTACCATGACTGTGGTGGACAGGAGCGGCGCCATGATTGGCGGCTGCATCATGCCCGGCGTGAAGATCTCCATGGATGCGCTGACGGAGCGCACGGCGCTGCTGCCGGGTCTGCAGCTGGATCAGCCCAAAAAGGCAATTGGCAGAAATACCATCGACTGTATGCGCAGTGGTATCATGATGGGTGCTGCCTGCATGATCGACGGCATGATCGACCGAATGGAAGCGGAGCTGGGCTATGAGACCACGGTCATTGCCACTGGCGGCATTGCAAAATTCGTGCTGCCCATGTGCAGGAAAGAAATCATCTATGATAAGGATCTTTTAATCAAAGGCCTTGCGGCGCTGTACCGGGAGAACAAGCGTCCGTAACACTTGCATCAATTGTAAAATTGTGATATAATGGCGAAAATCCTTGCCCGGAGGCAGAATATGAGAAATACAGATGCTTTTTCCGAAACATTCAAAACTGCATACGGAAAGGTGCGCGCTGCTTGCGGCCAGATCGGCGATGTCATGGGTGTGATTTGCAAGTGGATCTACCGGCTGCGAAAGGTCATTCTGGCAATTCCCGTGGTATATGTGGCAATTTCCATTGCGGTCAGGAACGCGCAGCGGCTTCCGGAATACGTGGGACTGAACCTGCAGTCCAGCGGCGAGTTTGCCATGATGGTTACCCGCGGCTATGCGGTGTTTGGCCCGCTTCTGGTGACTGGCTTCTGCCTGCTTCTGATGTTTTGCTCCAGAAAAGCCCTGTTTCCCTGGGTGGTCAGCATTTTTTCTCTGGTGCTGCCGTACCTGATTTATTTTACGAACCTTTATCCCGGTTGAATTCAAAGCCGCCCTTGGGCGGCTTTTTTGTAACTATTTTGGTCATAGATTATTTGGACGCAGGCCAAGGATTCTTCACCAATCTCCATTTTCACATGCTATAATAAAGATGCAATACACAGCAGCGTGGGGAAAGCCGATGCCGTGGAGGATTTCGCGGATAACCCGACGGCGGACTCGTGACAGACGCTGCTTTGCGAAAGAGAATCAACCAATACGATGGCAGCGGCATTTTGTGCCGCTGCCCGACCTTTTGTATGATGTAAAAAGCAGCCCGTTTTGACGAGCTGCTTGTTTTTTTATTTTTCCATATCCTGAACCTTTGTGTTTTTTCCAAAGTAGGCAAAGACATAGGTGATAAACGCATAGGAAAGGAAAAAGGTATCCACCACAGCAATCGCAGTGATGAACGATTGCTTCAAATCGGGCATCAGAACCAAGATAATCAGACTGACAAAAAGAACGGTGGTGCAGATCTTTCCGGCCAGAAGGGCGCCCGGGAGCATTTTGCCCCTGCGCAGATTGATCAGTCCAACGATGCCCTGAAATCCTTCCTTGATGACAAACAGAGCCAGCACAAAACGCAGCACGGGGTATTTGACGGAAAGGCACAGCGTCAGGGTGAACTGAGTCAGCTTATCGGCGATGGGGTCGAGAATTTTGCCTACGGTGGAGATCATATTGAAGTGACGGGCAATTTTACCGTCAATCATATCGGTCAGGCAGGATACTGCGAGAATTGCACCCGCGATAAAATAGTCACTGGTTTCCGTTGCACCCAGATAAATGGTCACATACACCGGAATGAGAATAAGCCGGAACAGGCTGAGAAAATTTGGAATGGTGAAAACTTCTTTTTTCCAGTCTTTTATGAACATGCTTTTTTCCTCCGTGGGAGATGGCGCGGGAAGCGCGCAAAGTCATTATGGTACATTATAAGTAAATTCTTCCTCTGAATCAAGTCTAAATGGGTAAAATGTGCAAAAATAATCAGGTGGCGTTATCCTGACCGACCGTCATGTTGTGCTTGCCCCTGCGCCAGATTCGCAGCCAGGGGGAAGTGGAGCGCCAGATGCTTCCATGTCACCTTGTCAAGATTGCCGGTCATGGGAAGTCCGATCAGTGCCTGAAAAGAGGAAAGGGAGTCGGCTGTGGAATCGTCCAGAATCCCGCTCATGGTGGGAGCACCGATGCTTCCATAGACCTGAGACAGCACAAGCAGCAGCGACTGCGCCACATACAGACAAGGATTGGAATCACCCGAACAAAGAACCTCACTGGAATTCAGAATGATTTCCACAGGCTGGGCTTGCTGAACATGGACAAGTGCATATTCATAGCGTGGAACAATTGCCTCCCATGTCTGCTGATCGGTCACTCCGGTTACGGGCAGACCGTGATTGCGCTGAAACTGCGCCACAGCACCCATGGTCTGTGCGCCGTAAACCCCATCTGGGATGACGACTTTGTAGCGGTCATCATGCTCGGCCAGGGTGCGAAGCATCGTTTGCAGACTCCGTATGGGCTGAGAAACAAAGGATTCACCGGGTCTCATCGTACCACCTCCTGACTGACGGGATCCTGATTGCCGACACGCAAATCGTTGCCGGGGAATTGGGTCATTGTGGTTGTTCGGGCATAGCGGCTTCGCGGTTGGGTCTGCCCCTGCACGGCTTGCGTGTAGGGGAAGGTTTCCTCACTGCGCAGTGTGGCGTTTTCAATGCCGGAGAACTGGTCGTAGATCTCATCCCATGTGGCAGCATCCACGATGCCCGTCTGGGGCAGTCCGAAGCGGCGCTGTGCGGCAATGACAGCGGTCCGGGTGGCATTGCCAAAGACACCGTCAATGGCCACAGGCGGAATCTCCGGGATATAGGCGGACAGGATCGACAGCATATATTGCAGATGTTCCACTTTAATGCCCCTGTCGCCCTGTTCAATGGGGTCGGTGACTGCCCAGGAGTTTACGTAAAAGCGCTGCCCCTGACTGCGCAGCTCCGCCAGATTTGTGACTGCAACATAGATGCGAACCAGTGCATACCAGGTCGCAGGACCCACAATACCGTCAGGGGTGAGATTGAATATTTCCTGAAATTTTCGAACGGCGGCTTCTGTCTGGCTGCCGAAAATACCGTCCACCGCAGGTATTTTGGGAATCGCCGGGTAATTCTGAGAGATACGATTCAGGGAAACCTGCACGGTTACCACGCTTGGCCCGGTGAAACCACGACGCAGGGGTGTCCCCGGATAAGAAGAGGTAATGCCCTGAATTGGCGCGTTTGTGACAATTTCCACATCCCCATAGTAGCTCTTCAGAATTTGTGTGGAGGTATAACCCCGCTGTGCCAGATTCTGACTGCCCCACTGGCTCAACCCCTCACAGGTGACGGTGGTGCCGTTGCAGAACTTCGCCGCCAGAGGCTCCACAAAGCCGGGACGGCGCAGGTAGTCGTTAAAAAGCTCATCCACCAGCCGCGCTACATTGTCAAAGTAGCTTCGTCCATTGACAAAAAACTGATCATAGGCGGTGGAACTGGTGATGTCAAAGTCATAACCGCGGCTGCGGTAGAACTCTGTGTAAACCCGGTTCAGGGCAAAGGACACGATGGCAAGAATATTTGCCCGCAGAGCGCTTTCGTCCCAGGTGGGATAGATCTCGCTGGAGGCGACGTTTTTTACATAGTCGGAAAACGAGACGGTGACGTTTTCAGCGTTGGAGTTTGGGGCGCCCAGATGTACGGTAATGCGCTGGGGTACATAGGGAGTGATGGTAGGCATAGGTCACCTCCTACAGGTTCTGCCTGGGGGTATCAAAGATCTCGGTCTGGTTCCATGCTCCGGGGAGCTCGGAAAGCGGGATCATTTCCAGATTTTGATTGGTGGTCGTATCTGCGAAAACCTGCAAATTCATGATTTCAATTTGCTCGTAACCCCGTAAGCGTGCGAAGAGATTCACGGTCGTGAAGGGTGTTTCCCCGGAATTTGGGGTCAAAGAGGCGCTCTTGGCGGGAACGGGAACTTCAATTGGCCGGATCAGCCCATTGCGGTCCGTCAGACGCATGGCGATGGCGGTGCCATCGGGTGCTGTGACAGATACGGCAACGTCTTTCAGCGGCAGGTATGCATAGCTCGTATAGGCATGAACGGTTATGTAGCCTGTGGCATTCAAAAGAGTCACTCCTTTCATCATTCAGACCATGATATGCCGCAGAGGCGGAATATGTGCAGACGGAACCGCTTCCGGTTCCGTCCTTTTAAAGAAATGTCTGCAGCTGACGAATGTTGGCCGTTTCACAGTCCAGAAGTCTTTGACACAGGCTGCTGACCTGACAGTCCTGCTGCTGGTACTGGTGCAGGTTTTTCATTCCGCTGATCATGCCGCGGGTGTTCCCCTGAATCATCATGTCGGCTATTTTGGAATCCGCGTTGCCGTGGCTGAGTTTCATGCGCGTCATCATATCTGCCAGCAGCCGCTTGCCAGGCTGTACCTCCTCCAGCTCCCAGCCCCGCTGGGAGGCCAGATAATATGCCTCCGATTCAATGGAATCGTACTTCTGAAGCTGGGACTGCAATGCCTTCCGAAGCCCCGGGCGCATGGAAGTATCCAGCACGCTTCGAATACCAATTTGACCCATCTGCGTCGTTTTCAGAATGGAGCAGAGCATTTCCCGATCATTTTTCATGTTCATCACCATTTCCAGTATAACCAGATGCAGGAAAATCATGCATGACCAAAAGAACCGGGGCAGCATAGAATACATGGATGAAAGGATGGGATGACGATGTGTGCAATTGCAGGGATTCTGTCTTTGGAGGCAAGGCGTGAGACACTGGACAAAATGCTTGAAACCATGGCACGGCGGGGGCCGGATGACAGGGCCTACTGGCAGACGGATGGATGCAGCCTGCTGCACAGCAGGCTGGCAATCATTGATCCGGAGGGCGGCAGACAGCCCATGGCGTTAAACTTCGGAGGAGAAAGCTATGTTCTCATATACAATGGAGAGCTATACAATACACAGGAGCTTCGCCGGGAGCTGGAACAGGCTGGTCACAGCTTTGCCGGGCATTCCGACACGGAAGTGCTGCTTCATGCCTATGCCCAATGGGGGGAGGACTGTGTCAACAGATGCAACGGGATTTTTGCCTTTGCGGTATGGGAGGAGGGGAGAAAGAGACTGTTTCTGGCACGGGACAGAATTGGAGTCAAACCGCTTTTCTATATGCGCCATCAGGGAGGACTGCTCTTTGCTTCAGAAATGAAGACGATTCTCCAATACCCAAACGTGGCGGCACAGCTGGATGAACAGGGGGCGGCGGAAATCATCCTGCTGGGGCCGGGAAGAACGCCCGGCTGCGGTGTTTTTTATGGGATGCAGGAGTTGGAACCGGGCTGCTGTGCATACTTTGAGGAGAAGAAACTGCGCGTGCGCCGTTACTGGTCGCTGAAGGATCGGGAGCATCGGGAGAGCTTTGAAGAAACGGTTGACAGGGTGCGTTACCTTGTACAGGATGCCATTTGCCGTCAGATGGTGTCCGATGTTCCCATCGGCACGTTCCTTTCCGGCGGACTGGACTCCAGCCTGATCAGTGCCGTCTGCGCCCGGGAAATGGCGAAAAAGGGGCAGCAGCTTCAGACCTTTTCCGTGGACTATGTGGATCAGGAGAAATACTTTTACCCCGGCAAGTTCCAACCCAATTCGGATACGCATTACATCCAATTGATGCGCAGCGCACTGAATTCCGATCACCATTGGACTGTGCTGAGCCCCGAGGATCTGGTAGGTGTACTGGAAGAGGCAACCGTTGCCCGGGATTTACCCGGTATGGCAGACGTGGATTTTTCACTGCTTGCTTTTTGCAGAGAGATTCGCCAGTTTGGTAAAGTGGCGCTGTCGGGAGAATGCGCAGACGAGATTTTTGGAGGATACCCATGGTACCGCGATCCGCAGGTGCGTGCCATCGACGGCTTTCCATGGGCGCAGAATGCGCAGCAAAGGGCGGGACTGCTTTGCGGCGCGGTGACGGATCGCATTTCCCCACTGGACTATATTCAGGACAGGTATCGGGATACCTGTGCCCAGAGTGACATCCTTCCCGGTACATCACCCCAGGAAAGACGCATGAAAGAGATGATGAACCTGAACTTTCGATGGTTCATGCAGACGCTTCTGGATCGGAAGGACCGTATGAGTATGTACAGCGGTCTGGAGGTCAGAGTACCGTTCTGCGATTACCGCATTGCGCAGTATCTGTATGCTGTTCCATGGGAATTCAAGGATCATCAGGGAAAGGAAAAAGGACTGCTGCGGACAGCCATGGCAGATTTTCTGCCCCCGGAGGTGCTGTGGCGGAAGAAAAGTCCGTACCCCAAAACCTTCGACCCACGCTATGAAACGCTGGTTACAGAGCGCCTGGAGGCGCTGCTCGAGGATCCGGCCGCACCGCTCTTTCAGCTTGTTGGCAGGGGTACGGTCCGTGAGCTCCTGCACCAGGATTTCCAATGGCCGTGGTACGGCCAGCTGATGCGGCTGCCCCAGACAATTGCATACCTGCTGCAAATCGATTTTTGGCTGCGGCACTATGATGTGCAGTTCCTCTTCTGACTTTTGTATTGACGGAAGTAGGACCATGTGCTACAATGGAAACGTCAAAACGAACAAATTCAAATTATTCAAATTGTTATAAATAACCAAAACAGGAGGTTTTACTGTGAGAAAGACCAAAGTGATCTGTACCATTGGCCCTGCCAGTGAAAATGAAGAAACCCTGACAAAAATGATGGAAGCGGGTATGAATGTTGCCCGTCTGAATTTCTCCCACGGAAGCCATGAGGAACATCAGGCAAAGATTGATCTGATCAAGCGTGTGCGCGAGAAACTGAATCTGCCCATTGCCATCATGCTGGATACCAAGGGGCCGGAGTACCGCATCCGTACATTCAAGGATGGAAAGGTGACCGTGCAGGAAGGTGATACTTTTACCTTCACCACGGAGGAAACCGAAGGCGATGCGACGAAGGTGTCAGTCAACTATAAGAATCTTGCCAGAGATCTTTCTGTGGGCGATCAGGTGACTGTCAACAACGGCATGGTGGTTTTTTCCGTCAGAGAGCTGACCGATACCGATGTGATCTGCACGGTGGTTACCGGCGGCGTGCTCAGCAACAAGAAGAGCATGAGTTTCCCCAATAAGGTCATGTCCGGTCCGTACCTTTCCGAACAGGATAAGGAAGATCTGCTGTTCGGCATCCGCAATCATGTGGACTTTGTGGCGGCTTCTTTCGTATCCACAGCGCAGGATGCCCGGGATCTGCGTGAATTCCTTGACCGCAACGGCGGCGAGGATATTGAAATCATCGCCAAGATCGAGAACCGATCCGGTGTGGATCATGTGGAAGAGATCTGCGACATCTGCAACGGCATTATGATCGCCCGGGGTGACCTGGGTGTGGAGATTCCCTATGTGGAAGTGCCTGCGGTTCAGAAAAAACTGACACGCAAATGCCGCATGCTGGGAAAGCGCGTCATCACTGCCACCGAAATGCTGGAATCCATGATCTACAATCCCCGCCCCACCAGAGCGGAGATCTCCGACGTTGCCAATGCTGTCTATGACGGCACCTCCTGCGTGATGCTCTCCGGCGAGTCCGCTGCCGGCCATTATCCGGTGGAGGCAGTCAGGGCTATGGCGCAGATTGCGGAGTACACGGAGCAGCATACGGATTACAAGCATCGCTTCCTCTCCACCGAGTACATCGGCAAGGATAATCTGGACAGCATTTCTCACGCGGTTTGCTCCATGGCAATGGATCTGAATGCAAAGGCAATTGTGGTTTGCTCCGTCTCCGGCAAGACCGCCATGCTGGTCAGCCGCTTCCGCACGCCCGTCGACATCATCGGCATGACCACGGATGTGAAGATCTGGCGCCGCCTCTCCATGAGCTGGGGTGTTACACCGGTTCTGAGTGACTCGTATCCCAATATGGAAGTGATGTTCTACTGCGCCAGGGGCTATGCGGAAAAGGTATTGAACCTGCAGCCCGGCGACAATATTTTGCTGACCGGCGGCCCCATCACCGGACAGACCGGCAACACCAACACAATCAAAGTGGAAACCATCTGAATGTATGACCGCCGCAGCGCAAAAGCGTTGCGGCGGTAGTATTTTTCATAAATGAAACACGGAAAATTTGGCACTTTTACCATATGAAATTCATGGTTTTTTGTGTTAATATTATCAATGTAGAGGTGTTTGTGGCTGATTTGCGGCTGATTTGCGGAGGGATCGGAATGTATCAGGTTGGAGATTGTGTCCTGTATGGTGTTCACGGTATTTGCCGTGTGGTTGGCACGGAAAAACAATTGATCAATCGAAGGCGCACGCAGTATCTGATCCTGCAGCCGCTGAATCAGGCAGAGTCCAAATTCTATCTTCCAACCGAAAATCCCGCTGCCATGGCAAAACTCAAAGCAATCCTTTCCAGAGAGGCATTGATTGCCCTGCTCGCTTCCGAGGAAGTGCATCAGGATGGATGGATTCATGACGAGAACCAGCGAAAGCTGTACTATCGGGAGTTGATAGGCAGCGGCGACCGCATATCTCTCATGAGAATGGTCGCCACACTGTACCGCTATAGGCAAGCCCAGGAGAAGGCAGGGCGGAAGTTCCATCAGTCCGATGATAATTTCCTGCGCGACGCGGAGAGACTACTGGTATCTGAGATTTCTCTCGTGCTGGAATTATCCCCGGAGGAAGCAAGAGATTACCTCCGTCAGCAGTTGAAACGTGTATCCTGAACATCAGAATAATCGCCCGGTGCGGTCGCACCGGGCTGCTTTTATGCGGTGATGGCTGCTTTTAACTGACGTACGACCGCTTCATCAGTCTGCTGTATGGTCCATTCATCCAGCCCCGGCAATCCCATGGGAATATCAGCGCGCCGGAAAACCATACCGCTTTCGACAAGCCTTTTGCAGCTGGCATGGAAGGCTGTTGCGGTGGGCAGCGCCGTGCGAATGCGTTGGATGTTGGACGGATTCACACCGGCACCAATGAGGATTTCGGGTCCGCGCTCCTGATCGCGCAGCATCAGAAGCGTACGGATCGTGTCAAGTCCCTCTATGCAGCTGCCTGCGCTGCCGCTGGTCAGCACCGTGTCGATTCCAAGAGCCGCAGCCGTGCGATAGGTTGACACGCAATCCCGGGACACATCGATACAGCGGTGCAGGGTGAGGGCAGAAGTACAGGCGGCACCCATCAGCGTTTTCATGGCAGATTCGTCCAGATTGCCGTCTTTGGTCAGACAGCCGATGACGAAGCCATCGGCACCGGCGGATTGCAGAGCTTCAATCTGATGAGCCATCAGATCAATCTCTTCGGCGCAGTAGAGAAAATCTCCGGGTCTGGGGCGCATCAGGCAGCGAATGGGAATGCTGCTTTCTCCACGAATCTGCTGCAGCAAGGCGGTGTACGGCGTCAGACCGCCCAAAGTCAAGGCACTGCACAGCTCAAGTCGGTCGGCACCGCCGCGAATGGCTGCCCGGGCGGAGGCAAGGGAGTCAATGCATACTTCCAGAATACGTGCCATAATAACCTCTCATTTCAGAAGCTCGTAGAGCTGTTCCATGGAATGGGCTATGGCAATGGCACCGGCATTTTCCATGTCCGAAACCACTCCGTAGCCCCAGGATACGCCGATGGTGGGGATGCCGTGGGCTTTTGCCCCAAGCACATCATAGACGGTATCGCCGACCATGACGGCATGGGTCTGCATGCCGCATTTTTCCAGCAGATACGCAATGACGGCTTCCTTGCTGTTTCTGGATAAATCCGTAGCAGCACCGCAGATGATTTCAAAATACTGTGCAAGGCCGAAATGCTCCAGAATATCGATGGACATCTGTTCCGGCTTGGAGGTGGCAACATAGAGCCTGTGACCGTCAGCACGCAGCTTTTCCAGCAGCTCCCGGATGCCGGGGTAGGGGTGGTTCTCAAATTTTCCGATGGGGATATAGCGGCTGCGGTAGAGCTCCACAGCTTTGGAAAGCTGATCCTGCGGCACACCGAACCGTGCAAAGGAATCCGTCAAAGGGGGACCAACAAAGGTGCGAAGCTCGGTTTCGGAGGGAGCCTCGATACCGAAATATGACAAGGCATGGACGGCAGATTTCATGATGCCCTCGCCGGAATCGGTCAGCGTACCGTCCAGGTCAAAGAAGATTGCTTTTTGCATAACATTGCCTCCGTGTTTTGATAAGGAAAGCATATCATAGTTTTGCGTTTCTGACAAGAAGCGGGGGCTGGGAAAACGGGACGGGAAGTGAAATATCCTTCGGATGTCATTTCAAAATCCCCAAAGGGATTTATTTCGTTGAAAAGAACCCACACTTGTCGTAGACAAATGTGGGTTCTTTTCTGCCAAAGAGCGACCAAACGGTGTATCAGTTGGGGTAAAAACGACCAAAAGTTGTGTGACTACTCTGTTCGACAAATTGGGATTTATCGGTCTTTTTTGAAGCGCAGGTGAAAGCCATATTTGCTGCTGTTTTGGCAAACAAGTATCAAGCCCGCTTCTAAGCATATTTCTGTGATGCTAAGTTTATCTTGTGTATCCTTTTTTACAATGCCGTAGGTAGTGAAAATGTGTTCATCGGGTAATTGAACCGCAACATCCACGCAAAACGGTTCCGGGTATGCAGAAAGAATATCACAATCCCAAATATGAACTTCCCCACCATTTACCAAAACCCGTGCCGCTTCCGAAATTGCACGTTTTTGGTCTTCTGCACTCATAAACATCAATGTGTAGAATGATGTTATATGGTCAAAAGAATTATCTTTGAAATCCAACTGCGTTGCATCCATCAAGATTTTTTCAAATCCTGTTGGCGCTTCATCCAGTTCGTCTTGGCGAATATCTATGGCAACAACTTGGTTTTTGTATAAACGCCCAATTACACCTTCTCCACCTCCGCCAATATCCAATATTTTACCATTCAGTTCCCTATTAAGCGTAAGCATCTTTATTTACCTCATACGTCAATTTCAAGTGTATTGAACTGATTATACAGCAGAAAAAACGGATTGTGAAGTGAAATATCCTCCGGATGTGAAATAATGATCTGCGATCATTGTGAAATTTTCCGCTTGCGCGGAAAGTGAAATGAAATAAATCCACCAACGCCCGCAGGCATTTCACATTGCGAAGCAATATTTCACGCTCGGAGAGCATTTCACAAATCCCGAAAGGGATTTATTTCACTTAAAAGAAACCGCCTTTGTCTGGTAGACAAAAGCGGTTTCTTTTCTGGTGGACCTGATCGGATTCGAACCGACGACCCCTACAATGCGAATGTAATGCGCTCCCAGCTGCGCTACAGGCCCGAAGTGCGGCATTTGCCGCAAGAGAATTATATGACGGGGATGGTTTTTTGTCAAGAGGTTTTTCTCAACGCTTGATCGCGTACGCAACCGGGGTATCGGCAGGCAGCTCCAGCAGCTCCGGATGTGCAAGCAATTCCTTCACCAGTGCGACAGTACCGGAATAATAGTAGCCGTCTGCAATGCGTTCATCCAGCGTAATGCCGACAGGAATCACTTCGTGCAAATCGGACGTGCCGTCCTTTTGATATTCCATCTTCATGTACTTTTTCCCAAGTACAACAAAGCAGGAATTGGTGCCCCAGTTGACAAGATGGTGATAGCCGCCCTCCAGACCGATGGAACCCAGATTCGTCAGAAAAATGGATGCATGATTGGGATCCGAGCCGATCAGGGCATCCGGCGCCCAGCCCCGCTTGTCCAACCAGAGAACGGTTTTGACGATGGCATTGATCAAAAACTGCGGCAGCTTGGTAATCACTTCCATAGCGCCGGAGGAGGTGTCATGGGCACCTTCTTTTCTGGTCTGGTGAATGACACCCATGATTTTCTCGTGGAAGGATGCAATGGAATCCGTGGGCGCAAATTCCAGATATGCAAGACCTTCCTCGGAATGGTCATCAAACTTCTTTTTGACCACAAACGCAACCGTCACATTCCTGCGCTGGTATACACGGCAATTGCAGATGAAGCGGTTCATTCTGGGACGCAGAATGAAGGCCTTTCCGATGGCAGCACAGATCAGGTGAAAATACGTGACCTTGTCCTCGGTTCTGCCGGCGTTCACCTTCTCCAGATAGCGATCCAGTGGGCGCAGGTCGATGTCCACATTGATGTATGCTTCATTATCTGCACGATTGGGCATCAGCCCGGGCATGATGCGGTTTAAGGGGGGAATATCTTTCAGCCAAATACCGTCTTTGCGGTCACCTATTTTTTTCTGTTTCTGCGACATGGGTAGCCTCCTTGTCGAATGATAGGACAATCGTTCTTATTATAGCAAAAGTTGCACATGATTGCAAACAATTCTTTTGACAAGATATGAAAGGCAAAGCTGTTACCATGAAATCCGGGAGGGAATGCTATGAAGCAATTTTGGAAGGACATGGGCATTGCGGTGATTTTGGGATTGATCGTCCCGGCGGTGCTGCTGTCTGCTGCGGTCAGCCTGCTTGCACAGGAGCGGGAACCGGCGGAGGATACAGAGCCTGATAAGGAAACAGAGCTTGCAGCGGCGACGGAAGAATATGTGCCCCGGATGCAGGTTTCCGTGCTGGCAGAGGATGGACAAGTGGTGCAAATGGCGCTGGATGAGTATCTCACGTGCGTGCTGCTGTGCGAAATGCCGGTATACTTTGAAGAGGAGGCGCTGAAGGCGCAGAGTGTTGTGGCACGGACCTACATCATACGGGCAGCAAGGGGTGCTGCCAAGCATGAACAGGCAGCGGTCTGCACCCGGTCAAGCTGCTGCCAGGGCTTTTTGGCAGTGGAAGAATACCTTGCTGCCGGCGGACAGCAGGAGGATGTTCAGCATATTCGGGATCTGATCCTGGAAACAGACGGTCAGGTTCTGACCTACGAAGGGAATCTGATTGAAGCAACCTATTTTTCCTGCTCCGGCGGCAGTACGGAAGATGCGGTGGCGGTCTGGGGCACGGACGTTCCTTATTTGCGCTCCGTCGCAAGCCCCGGAGAGGAAAACGCCGCGCACTATACCGATACGGTTACCTTCTCTCCGGCGGATTTTGCATCAAAGCTGGGCATCACGCTGTCCGGGGAAGCTTCGGATTGGTTTGGAAATGTGACGTACACAGCAGGTGGCGGTGTGGCTGCCATGGAGATCGGGGGACAGGCCTTCACGGGAACAGAGCTTCGGAAGCTCCTGAATCTGCGTTCCACGGCATTTGATATGACAGCCGTGGACGGCACAATCATGGTTGTTACCCGGGGGTTTGGCCATCGGGTGGGCATGAGCCAGTACGGAGCGGATGCCATGGCAAAGACAGGCAGCAACTACAAAGAAATACTGTCATACTATTATCAGGGCACCCAATTGGAACAGTGCACGGATTGACAAAGGGGGAACTTTGGGATAAAATGGGGCAAACGCCTGAAAGGAGAACGTCATGCCCATTCGGATTCCCAATGATCTTCCGGCAGCCCATGTGATGCAGGAAGAAAACATCTTTATCATGAAGCACACAAGGGCCATCACACAGGAAATCCGACCTTTGGAGATCGTGGTTTTGAACTTGATGCCTACAAAAATTGCCACGGAAACCCAGCTGACGCGGCTTCTGGGCAACACACCGCTGCAGGTAAATCTGGAGCTGATGCACACCAGTACACACCAATCCAGAAATGTGCCGGAGGAGCATCTTTTGACGTTCTATAAGACCTTTGAGGAACTCAAAGACCGCAAATTCGACGGCATGGTCATCACAGGCGCACCGGTGGAGCAAATGGATTTTGAGGACGTGGACTACTGGGGCGAACTGTGCCGGATCATGGAGTGGAGTAAAACCCATGTCCACAGCACCCTGCACATCTGCTGGGGCGCGCAGGCAGGACTTTACTATCACTACGGCATCAGAAAGCATCCTCTGGAGCGGAAGCTCTTTGGGGTTTATCCCCACCATGCGGATTATAAGCGTTCCATTTTGCTGCGCGGTTTTGATGATACGTTCTATGTACCCCACTCCCGGCACACTACGGTGCGCAGGGAGGACATTGAAGCGGTACCGGGACTGAAGATCCTGGCTTCCTCGGAGGAAGCGGGGGTTTATGCCATTATGAACAAGAACGGCCATCATATCTTTATCACCGGCCATTCGGAGTACGATCCGAGGACACTGGAAACGGAGTATTTGCGTGACAAGAAGCTGGGCAAACCCATCAGCGTGCCGGAGCATTACTATCCCGACGATGATGATACAAAAGAGCCAATTGTCCGCTGGCGCGGTCACGCGAATCTGCTGTTCTCCAATTGGCTGAATTACTTCGTCTATCAGACGACACCCTATGACATCAAAACGGTGGGCTTTGCCAGCACGGAAGAATCATCGTGAGAGACCGCGTTCGCGGTCTCTTCAGCTTGTCAAAAAAGTATTTTTGACAAGCTGCCTACGATTTTCAAACTTTT
>SAMEA3663248__coassemble_445_pt1 | contig 15150 bp, 14 predicted proteins | sample SAMEA3663248__metabat2_low_PE_010 | metagenome-assembled genome bin SAMEA3663248 (sample SAMEA3663248) | pig gut metagenome | biome: pig gut; feature: pig-associated habitat; material: faeces | place: China | collected 2013 | reverse complement strand
TGCAAAGATGGCGTAACCTGCATTCACACGTTTGCGATTGTAAAGTGGGGATCGCTCCCCACCGCCATACCAAAATAAATGCCGCCTATTGGCGCTGAAAAAGCCGACAGTTCAACTGCCGGCTTTTCATTTTGAAATGATTATAACGGAGTATATTCCGTGTTTGAAGTTAATGCTGTTATCATTTCTGATAATTCGTTTTCCGAAATAATAACATCGTCTTCATCCATAGTTTCCAAAACCTCCAGCACACTGACAATGCTATCCGCGTCTTCATCATCGAACACATAAAGCTCCGTAAACCAAACCACATTGACCCATTCTACCAAAGCATCTTTGGAAATTGCGCCATTTTTATAAAGCTGAATGGCGTTAACAACATCACTGCGTTTGATGCAGTATGCTTTTTTGCACTCGACATTATGAAGGTCTTCACCGATCGCCTGCTGCAGCTCGGATTTGCTGATCTTCAGTTCGCAATATAAGCTAAGATACTTTTCCATAACTATTTCTCCTTTACATGTACCAAATTTCCGTTGGGGTCGTATGTTTCTTTATAAACGCGCACCGTTCGTCCCTCGGAATCAACTATTTTATAATATACAGCCTTTGATCCTGGGACCCTTCCCGGATTCTCCATTTTTATCTGATAGTTACCATCACTAAGTCTTTCAACTGAAAAACTGTTATAGTGATTGGATCCGCCCTTGAAAAATGACTTAGCGCTGCTTTGAATCTCTTTTGGCAAGGAGGACACCGAACTCAATGCTGATGATTTCGAAGTACCCTCATAAACAGTTCGACCACCCTTTGTTCCGCCAAAACCGCCGTGAAATCCTGCTCCCATCAGGCGTTCACCGCCTTCTTATGCGCGATCATATAATCACTATCAAACTGCAGTATTGTAATGCCTGCTTCCTTATATTTTGAAAAGATAGCATCCGGGGCTGTTCCGTAAACAATAATTGTTTTCGGTTTCAGCCTGTTCACTACATAATCAAGGCCCTGTATAAAATACTTGCGTTCCTGCAAAAGCTTAATGCAACCGTGAGACCCGATTGCAATTGTCGAATTGGTCGGTGCACCCGTACAGCACAGTTCGTATGTCCGATCGTCGCTCCAGCGCACATTGGTTATTACCGGCAAACCGTTTTCTTGCAACCAGTGTCCCATTGCTCGGCTGCGATAAATATTCCACTGTTGCATTACAAGCGGCATATCACGGTACACGCTGAAGTCGGGCGAAATAACGCCTGCGTATTTTTTGAGGATAGGCAGATATTTGTTTGGCTGATTCCACAGTCTTTCAAAGCTCACATCGTCCTCATAGAAGTGCGCCCATGCGTCGTAGTCTTTACTCCCGAACGCTTTTGAAAAAGGAATAAGTCTCGTAGGCAACCGGTCCTCCGCCTTGATGCAAGGAATTTCCAAGTCACCTTCATAGCGCGCATTTTTTACTAAAAAAGCACGAAAAACATCTTTGCACCCAGTTCGAGTGCTATTTTCCTTGGACATATTCTGTCCCTTCTCCGCTTTGCCCGAAGCAGGTCCTATCCGGGCGGGCTGAAATATTGCCCGGACGGATTGACAAAAGGGCAGAAATATGTTATACTCTTTAAACCACTAAGAAGTATGAAACATATTTCTGCGAAAGCCACATGGATTTACTGCGCCAACAGTTTGTCCGTGTGTCTTTTGTTTTTTACGACACCCAATACGCATCACTCCTTCGGTAGATGTTTATACTGCACACAGGCGGCATCGTAAGAAACGCCACACTGATCAGCAATCTCGTATGCGTCCATGCCTTTGACGCGATGCGCCGGCACCATCAACTCCCCTGCAAAACACTTTGCCTGCCACTCAGGATCGCGAAATGCAGGAATTTTTCCTCCGCTGAAATTACGCTCCAATCTGAAACCGCAAAAGCACAGGGTGAAATAATGGCCTATCTCATGCGCGATAGTCATTCTGTCTCTGCCTTCACCATTGCACGCACCCTCATAGACACTCTCTTTGATGCGGATATGCCCTGTGCGGATATCTGTGTCTGCATGAACTTTTTTCGATAAGACCTTATCCTCCACTACTTCGTAATTGAAGTCGTCAAAAAGCTCGGTCATAACATCGAGCAGCTCCACGATTGGAAAGTACAGTACATCATCAAGGTGCAAATGCTCTCTGAGTACGCGTGCAAGGCTTCTGAGATTCGCGCGCGATTTCGCTTCAACCATATAATTGCTCAATCAGTTAATCCCCCTTACGTCGTTTCAGGATTTCAAAAATCTTTTTGCTCGTTTCGTCGTCAAGGGAATCAAACTCTCTGGCAAACGAAATTGCAAGGGCTCTGTTGCCGGGTGTTGCATTTTGCAGATTAAGCTCCACCGCATCATTGGTATCAATAACTGCAGCTTGCAATTCTTCTGCCTGTTCTGCTGTGAACGAATAAATGGACTTGAGTTTTTCGATCCAGCCCTCAGGCATTTTCTTCTTGCCGTTTTCAACTGCGGATAAAAATGCAGAAGAAACCCCCAACGCTTCCGCCATGTCTTTCAAGATTTCTCCATTGTCTATGCGGAGTTTTCTTAAAAATCTTCCTATACTTGTTAGCATAGCAAATCCCCCTTCTTAACCTTCAAGGTTAATATGATTATAACTCACAAGATTTATTTTGTCAACCCTTTTGGTTAATTTTATATAATTCAAAAAAATCGGGCGATGGCCGTTATGGTCATCGCCCTTTGTGTTGCGTTATTCGAATAGCTGCTCCAGTTTATCTGCTGCCGTTTTATCGGAGCTTTTTAGGAAGTGGCTGTAGATGTCCGTCGTGGTACTTGTTCGCGCGTGGCCTGCTCTACCGGCCACTGTGACCAGCGGTACGCCTGCTGCTATCTGCATGGTGATGTTGGTATGTCGCAGAGAATGCACCGTTCTATGAGGCAGCCCTGCCGCGTCACACACCTTATGCACCCATGTGTACACGGTGCCGGGATAGATCTGTGCGCCGCACTCCGCAATGAACAGCCGGTCTGTTTCTTTCCACCGATCACCCATGTCGAAGCGGTACTGATCGTACCATACTTTGTATTCGGTCAGCACCGACAGCAGCTTATCCGATATAGCAATCATGCGTTTGCTGCTCTCGGTTTTAGGCTCCTTATCTACAACGCCGATGCCTGCCACCGTCGTGACTGATCGCTCAATGGTAATGGTAGCCTCTTTGAAGTCGATGTTCGACCATTCCAATCCGCAGAGCTCACCGCGCCGCATGCCTGTCAGCAGCAGAATCATCGCCGCCGTTTTGTATCGTATATCCGGATAGGTGTCTGCCGCTGCGTAGAATTTCTTTGCGTCTTCATCGTTCATGTAGTCGATCTCCTTGGATGGCCGCTTTGGGAAAGTCAAGCAATATTTTCACTTTCGCCTGAGGCGTATGTTCCATCCATCGACCTTTTCTCATTTTTTATTGAATTAAAGCAAAAAATGTGGTAAACTAATAATTGCCAAACCAATTGAATATAAAAAATAGGGCAACCAGGAGGGCGAAATCTGCATTACGGGTCCCAACACTATGGTTGGTTATTACAACAACGAAACCGAAACAAACAATGTTATAAGAAAGCACGACGACGGTTTGATGTGGGTGCATAGCGGTGATGTTGGCTATATTGATGAGGATGGTTTTGTGTTCATTAAAGACCGAATTAAACGAGTGATCATTCGCCACGACGGTTTTAAGGTGTTCCCGTCGCTTATTGAAAAGACAGTTGATACAAGCGATAGTGTTGTTTCAAACTGTGCTGTTGGTGTGGCCGACACTTCTCACAGCCAAGGCAAATTACCGATTGTGTTTGCGGTTTTGAAAGATGGCTGCAATGCAGAAGCAGTAAAAGCAGAATTGTTTGAATTGTGTCAAAAAGAATTGCCCGAATATGTGCAACCGGTTGACTTTGTCTTTATTGATAAAATGCCATTAACCCCCAATCGGCAAAGTCGATTACCGAGCACTTGAAAAAGAAGCAGAGAAAATATAAGGAGAAAAACTATGGCTACACAAAAGAACTTGACTGGTTATCCGTCTATTGACAAGCCTTGGCTGAAATTCTATTCAGAAGATGCAATTAGGGTTACTATGCCTGAATGTTCCATCTATGAATATCTTTGGGAGAATAACAAAGAACATTTAGAAGAATTTGCCTTGAATTATTTTGATAGAAAGATATCCTATGGGGAACTATTTGAAGAAATCGACAAAGCGGCAAAAGCCTTTACTGCATTGGGAGTTAAAGAGGGAGATATAGTTACCTTTGCTGCACTTTCGTGTCCTGAAACTGTATTCTCTTTATATGCACTTAATAAAATAGGTGCTATACCTAATATGGTCAATGTGCTTTCTTCGGCCAATGATTTCAAACGATACATAAACGAGGTGGATTCAAAAGTCTTTATCTGTTGGAATGTGTTCTATAATACTGCAACGGAAAAGTTAAGCGAGACCTCTGCAAAATCTGTTGTTGTAATCGAACCAAGCAACTATTTGCCGAGCATTAAGAAAATGTTGTTCAAACTAAAAAAATCCCCAAAAATCAATTATAGCAATACTGTACTTAATTGGAATGATTTTATCAAGCAAGGTGAGCCCGTGCAGTTAGACAATATTTCTGTTTCTGCAGATTCTACTTGTGTTATTGCACACACAGGTGGAACAACAGGTGAGCCCAAAGGAGTCTTGCTTTCCAATAAAGCAATCAATACAGTTGCATTACAGTTTGACAAAGCAAGTGAGCATTATCGCCAAGAAGTGTATATGGACTTAATCGTTCCGTTTGTAATTTACGGAATCGGTGTAAATCTACATATGCCATTATGTTTGGGAATGACCGTTGTTCTTATTCCATTCTTCAAACCCGAAGAAGTACCGAACTTCTTTTTGCATTTTAAACCCAATTTGGTAATAAGCATTCCTTCCTATTGGTCACCCTTATTGACTAGCAAAAAGGCAAAGAAAGCAGATTTTTCTTTCCTGAGAATTGCAGGTGCAGGCGGTGACGGACTGACAGTTGAATTGCAACATCAACTTGATGATTTCCTAATTTCTCATAATTCCAAAGCACTCATACATAATGGATATGGAATGACCGAGGTTTGTGCTTCGGCAATTTGTGCTTGGGATTATGCAGTACGCGAAGGAAGTATTGGAATCCCTATGCCTTACAATAACGTGAAAATCGTAGAACCCGAAACAGGCAAAGAACTTGGTTATGGGGAAGTAGGCGAAGTCTGCATTGCTTCTCCTAGTGTTATGTTGAGATATTATAAAAACGAAGAAGCAACCAACGATTTAATAAGGGTGCACGCTGACAATAGCAAGTGGGTACATTCAGGAGATTTAGGATATATCGATGAAGATGGTTTTGTCTTTTTGACTGGTCGAATTAGAAGAATTATTTTAACCTCCTATACAGAAATACCCTCAAAGATATTCCCGGACCAAATTGAAAAGGTTATTTTGAAACATCCCGCAGTTTTCCAATGTTGTGTGGTTAGTGATCCTCATCCCCAGTATAAGTCTGTAACCAAAGCACATATTGTTCTAAAAGATGATTTTTCAAATCATGATGAAATTAAAAGACAAATCGAAGAACTATGCAAACAAAATCTTCCCGACTACTCAATTCCTTTTTCGTATTGTTTTAGAAATGAATTGCCACTCACCGCAGTAGGCAAAGTGGATTGGCGAAAACTAGAAGAGGAAGCCAAAATAATATAAAAAGGTATTAACGATAATACCGTAATATTCCGCACGCTTATTACCTCCACCCTAAATTCACTTTCTTTGCTAATTGTCTGCTAATCAAACAAAGCAAAACAGCATAAAATCAGCAGTAACAGCGAAACACAAGGTAACACATAGACACTAAAAAGCCCCTGACAGCAAGGGATTTTTAGGTATTACAAGGGATGTCATTATCGTTTCCCTCGTTATCTCCTAAGCGATAGGTCGGAGGTTCAAGTCCTCTTCAGGATGCCAAAATGCCGAATTTTCCTTGCTTTTGGGAAATTCGGCATTTTTGCTGAAAATATCGGAATTGAACAAGGAGCCATTATTTCTTTCCGGTTTGTGGAATATCACCGTACGCAATCGTTCCTGCTTTTTGAAGTTATAAAGATTCTGCTGATAGAAATTTTCATATCTGTGTGTTATCATATTCATAAAGCAGGAAAAGAAGATCCTATTTCATTGTTTATTTTCAGTTTAGAGAATCGCTGTAAAATCGGCACAATCAAAAGAAGGGGTGTGATAATCGTGTTCCATATTCTCGTGGTAGATGATGATAAAAATACAAGGATGTATTTCGACGCTGTACTGAAAAACAACGGTTATACCGTCAGTGTTGCCGAAAACGGCGAGGAAGCACTCAGCGTGATGGATTCTGCGCATATCGATCTTGTGGTTCTTGACATCATGATGCCAAAGATGGACGGATATGAGTTTACAAAGACCCTGCGTGAGTGCAATAATACACTCCCAATTCTGATGGTGTCCGCTAAGCAGACGCCACGGGATAAGAACAGAGGTTTCGCGGTCGGTACGGATGACTACATGACAAAGCCTGTGGATCAGGATGAATTTCTGTACCGTATCAAGGCACTGCTGCGCCGTGCGAAAATTGCAAATGAACGCAGAATCGTTGTGGGTGACGTGGTGCTCGACTATGACTCTTTGACCGTCACCAAGGGCGATGTTGTACAGGAGCTTCCGCAGAAGGAATTTCTGCTTCTGTACAAATTGCTGACCTACCCCGGGAAAATTTTTACCCGCATTCAGTTGATGGACGAGATCTGGGGTGCGGATAGCGAAACGGGATGGGAAACCGTTACCGTACACGTAGGCAGACTCCGCAGGCGCTTTGAAGGATGGGATGAATTTGAGATCGTGTCTGTCCGCGGACTTGGATATAAGGCGGTAAAAAAGGTATGAAGAAATCACCGCAGTTGAATATGGAAAAGCTAAAGGAAAGAACGTCAAGAACGTCCCTGACCTTTGCCTTTTCCTCTTTTGTATTTGCCATTCTTCTTGCGGCAACCGCACTGACCGCGCTTGGCTTGTGGCTGCTGACCATAGCCGGTGTGATCGTTGATGTAAACGGCGCGCTGCAGATTGGTCGGGTAATCCCCTTTATGCTGCTGATCAGCCTGATTATCGGCGGCGTGATTGTTTATTTCAGCAGCCGCATCCCGCTCAAGCCCATCAATGAGATCATTAACAAAATGAACCGGCTTGCGGCGGGAGACTTCAAAACAAGATTAAAATTTGGGAATACCATGTCTGCGCATCCTGTTGTAAAGGAGCTGACAACCAGCTTCAATACGATGGCAGAGGAACTTGAAAACACGGAGCTTCTGCGAAGTGACTTTATCAATTCCTTTTCCCACGAATTCAAAACACCAATTGTTTCGATCATGGGGCTTGCCAATTTGCTTGAAGCAGCAAATCTTACAGAAGAGCAGCGGCTGCAATATGCCCGCGCCATTCGCGAGGAGTCCATGAGGCTATCGTCCATGGCCAGTAACATATTGAGCCTGACGCGGGTGGAAAATCAAACCATCCTTACCGATGTATCGCAATTCAATCTTTCCGAGCAGGTGCGATCCGCCGTTTTGTTGCTCGAAGAAAAATGGACGGCTAAAAATATCGATCTACAGCTTGACTTCAATGAGTTCTATATTCAGGCCAACGAGGAAATGCTGATGCAGGTTTGGATCAATCTCATCGACAACGCCGTCAAATTTGTTCCACGGTGCGGAACCGTTTTGCTTCAGATTTCGGATACCGGACATGATCTGTGTGTGACAATCAGCAATACAGGAAGTGAAATTCCCTCTGACAAGCTGGATAAGATCTTCCATAAGTTTTACCAGGCTGACGAGTCTCACGCAACGCAGGGCAACGGCATCGGGCTTGCCATCGTAAAGCGAATCGTAACGCTTCACAGCGGAAGCATCACTGTAAACAGTGCAAACGGGATTACCTCCTTCTGTGTAACGCTGCCTAAAATGCAATAATTTGTCTGCGATACTTCGGTGTAAAGACGATATGATATTTGCAATTCCACTTCGTGTGTGCGAAACTGTTGTTGTCCATTTGGATCACCTCCATTGATTTTGTTTGCAGCGGTTGCGAACCTGCTGCCATTCTATCACTGGAGGTTCTTTTTTCCTGCGCACAAGTTGAACTTTTTCCGCCTCACCCGCATAGCGGGTGGTAGTCTTTCTGCGAAAGCATCCCCGGTATGGCAGTTTCGGCTTCCGCAGCCGGTCAGCATGGTTGCTGCTATGACAAGGGTCAGCAGCAGGGAAAGCATTTTTTTCATAGATAATCTCCTTTTCTATCTCTGATTCATATTATCTCGGATCGTCACCATTCCCGCTGTCAAGGTACACTCACAGCAGCTTTGCCAGGCAGGAAAGCATCCGGTCTGTATTCACCGGCTTCACAAGAAAGCCATCCATACCCACCGCAAACGCCCTGTCGCGATTCTCAGCAACCGCATTGGCGGTAAAAGCCACAATCGGGGTATTTGCCCGAATCCGGTTGGGAAGCTTCCGGATCCGCAAGGTTGCCTCGTATCCATCCATCTGCGGCATTTCAATATCCATCAGAATAAAGTGAAAATAGCCGGGTTCATGTTCATTCACAGCCGAAAGTGCTTCATTGCCGTTTTTTGCTTTGTCAATCAGCAGTCCGTGATCGAGAAGAACTTCTTCCAGAATCTCACGATTCAATTCGTTGTCTTCCACAAGAAGAACCCGTTTTCCCTGCAATTGCGCAATCTTCGCAGGATCGGCTGTATCCGTCTCATCGTTGACGGACTCCCCCAGCGCAAAGGAAATCGTTCTGTTCATGCTGCCGTGAACGATACGGAGTTTATCCAAATACAAATCCAGCTGCGCGCCGCGACTGCCGCAAAGCTCGGCATATCCCACCGCGCTGTTAAGCTCTGTTCGCAAATCCCGCAAGGATTTTTTTCGGAACTCATCAACCTTTTCGGCAGCTTCCAGTTTCTTTTCCAGAATGTTCAGCCGGTCAATAAGCTGCTCATGGTTTTCCCGGGAGCTGAAGGTATTTCCATCGGGATACTTGAATTGCAGCTCAAGGGAAACGCCCAATACATCAAGGCATTTCTGAAGCTCTTCAAAGGTCATGCTGTCTCTGGAAAGCTTTCTGTACAAAGAAGAAGGAAATATCCCCATCCGCGCTGCCAGATCTGCTTTTGCAATTCCCAGATATGAGCAAATATTGTTGATTATTTCTGATGTTTTCATGTTCTAAGTCCCATCAAATACAGCTGTTGTAACATTTTTGTCATCATAACATAATTGTTATAAAAATCAAGAGCCAAAGAGACATCGGAGGGAAAAATTATGCGCAAAAAACGTGATCCTGCCTGATTACCGGATCAGGAATGACCTTAAGGTGCGCTTCAGCAGCGCGGCGTCCAACGGTTTCGCCAGGTGCGCGTTCATGCCTGCTTTCATGGACTGTTGCACATCCTCCGCAAAGGCATTGGCGGTCATGGCGATGATTGGAATATCTGCGGCATCGGCGCGTGTCAGTGACCGAATTGCCCGGGCAGCCTCATAGCCGTTCATCTGCGGCATCTGAATATCCATCAGAACCCCGTCATAATAGCCTTCGGGCTTACTCCGAAACAGCTCCACTGCGGCGCGGCCGTTATCCGCGCGCTCACTCAAAATACCCTCCATATCCAGCAATTCCATCAGGATTTCGGCGTTGATGTCGTTGTCCTCCGCCACCAGCACCCGAAGTCCGTCCAGTGAAACATCTGCCTCGTCAGAACGGGATTGGCTTACGCATTCCGAAACGACTTTCTTCAGAGTAGACATGGAAAAGGGTGCCGGCAAAAAGCCGTTTGCGCCGGCTCTGCGCGCGTCTTGCTCCTTGCCAATCCAATTGCTGTCGATCAGAATCAGCTTCGGTCCATTTCCGTAATGGGTCCGGATGCTTCGGATGGCCTCCGGCGTATCCATGCCCGGCAATGTGTGATCCAACAGGATCAGGTCGAAGGCGGTATCCTCCGGCCGCTTCCAGGCGGCGGGGCTTTCGGTGGCACACTGTACTTCCACACCGGTTCCCGCCATCAGGCTCTGAACGGATTTGCAGATTCTTTCGTCAGATCCCAGAGCCAGTGCTTTGTGGATGCCTTGTTCCTTCCAAAACTGCGAATCCGCATCTTCCACGGCAGGGCGCAGCTCCAATTCCACCTGGAATGTGCTTCCCTTTCCCGGTACACTGTCCACGCGGATGGTTCCGCCCATCAGGTCAACGATGCTCTTGGCAATGGTCAGGCCAAGTCCCGCGCCCTGGATGCCGCTGACCGTACTGTTCGTCTCACGGACAAAGGGGTCAAACACATGGGGGACAAAATCCGGGCTCATACCAATGCCGTTGTCCGTGACCTCGAAAAGCAGGTGCACATAGCCCGGTGTGGTCTGGGCAAGCCCGTGGACAGTCAGTGCCACTTCCCCACCCCGATCGGTATATTTGACGGCATTGGACAGGAGACTCCCCAGAATCTCGTTCAGGCGCAGCTTATCACCAATCAGACGCTCCTGCGGCACACCAAACGCGTTGATCTTCAGCGTTTGCCCTTTCTCCTGAGTCTGGGGCAGAAATACAAAGGTCAGCTCTTCCAGTAATTCCGAAAGGGAGAAGGGCGACAGAATCAGGGAAGTGTTCCCGCTTTCAATCTTCGACATATCCAGGACTTCATTGACCATGGTCAGCAGGTGCTGGCCGGATGCTCTGATCTTCCGGCTGTAGGAGCGTACCCTGTCAGGGTCCGCGGCATCCCGATCCAGCAGGCCGGCCAGGCCGATCACCGCATTCAGCGGCGTGCGCATATCGTGGCTCATGTCAAACAGGAAGGTACGCTTTGCCTCGTTGGCCGCCTGTGCTGATTGATAGGCATCCTCCAGCGCAATCCGGCTGCGCTGCTCCCTTTCTTTCAGCTCCGATACATCCTGCACGGCCGCCAAAACCGACGTCGCAACACCGCGCTTGCGCTTCAGGCACAAAACGGAGATTTGCCACCATTGGGTGCTGCTGCCGCGGATTCGCTCCTCGTATTGCAGGTAAGGCACATCCGCTGTCAGATGCTCCTGAATCGACCGGACGCTGAACCGCTCTCTGTCGTAGCTTTCCGCTTGCGTATCCACAATCCGGTCAAGCCAGTAATTGCGCAGGTCGCTGTATGTACCCTCAACCGGAAGCGGATTGTTACCGGACTTGTCGTTGTCCTCCAGAATCGTGTAAGTGTCGTGCTCCAGATCAACCAGAATGAATCTGCGGAACAGATGGGATGTGGTGTCTACAATATCCCGCATCTCCTGCTTCTCCCAGGTGAGCTTCTTCGTCTGCCTTGCGTTCTCCAGAAGCAGCAGCACAACATACAGCGCGGCAAGTATCACCAGCCACACCATCAGATAGGTTGCGGCTTCATTGGATTCACGCAGCATTTCGTTGGTAACGCCAATGGGAAAGACCTGGAGCAGCATCCAGTCGCTGTGGGGCAGCTTGGTTACATAGGCGGCGCTGGAGCCGTAGGAATTGGTATAGGTAATGCTGCTGGAACTGCGGGTGGACAGGGCGTTTGTCAACATTTCCAGCGCATCCTTATCCGCACCGTCATTCTGATTCAGGGTATCCAGAATATTTTCCGGCATTGTTTCCTTTGAACTGGCAATCACCGTTCCGTCGGAAAGGCACAGGTAGGTGTTGGCAGGCTCTCCAAAGTAGGTGGAGGTGATGAGTTGACGCATCTGCTGCTGCCGGTAGCGTCCGGTGAGGAGGCCGACCACCTCTCCATTCTTTTGCAGAGGCGCATAAAAAAGCACCAAGTCCTCACCACTGACACGGCCATTGAAAATAAAATCCACACCGGAATTGCCCTGCAACCCATCCTGCGCGTATGCGCGATCGGTCACATCTGCCTGAAGACCCCGGTTATCCGTGTAGATACCATTGGCATCTACAAAGCCAATGTAGTCAAATACCGTAGACTCTGTCAATTTTTCCAGCACTTCTACATTGGCAATCGACGGGTCCAGGCTCTGTTCATACATACGTGCGATTGCGCTGATGCTGTCTTCCGCGCCAATCAGCAAATCATCAATACGCTTTGCTGTCTGCGTGGCCGCATCCGCAATGTAATTGGCATTGCGTTCCAGTGTCCTCCTGCGATTTGAACTGAGATAAACAAAAAAGCCTGTCAGGATCAAACCAAGCAGCACAGCTGCCAGTATGATTCGTCGCCACAGGGCGTTGTTTCCTTGCATATGCGCACCTTCCGTTCAGAATGTATTACTGCAATCGCAGTTTATTGGAAACAAATCAAATATCAAAGCATTTGTGCCGCTCAAAAAAGGCATACGCCGCGAAACGTTGCCTGTCCGAAGAAGACGGGTATACCCTCATTGGCTTTGCCGCTGCGGATTTAACACTTCCTGAACAGGGGCAAATCCTGTTCGATATCCGGTGTTTTCATATTGCAAATCCGGCTTTTACAGCTCTGATAACGTTTTTTATATTATAACATATTTGTTATAGCAAATCAATAGCAACAATCCACAGCAGAAAACAGGATTCTATCTAAAAAATGTGGAATATTGCCGCCTTTTGACTGTGACCTTTTCGGAGCATACGCAGGTGTGCGGCACATTGGGCAGCCGCAGTTTGCAGGGGCGGATATTCCCCCATTCATTCAAATAGTGGTTGACAGAAGCATCGGTCCGTGCTATATTCTTTATTGTTCAAAAACGAACGATTGGGGGCATTCTTTTGGAATCCATCAGCAATGCACGAATTTTTGACATTCTGGCCAAATCACAAAAGCACTACGCAAAGCAGCTGGAGCCCGTCTGTAAGAAGTGGGATCTTACCCGAAACGAGATGGATGTGCTGCTGTTTCTGCACAACAATCCCTGGTTTGACCGTGCAGCGGACATCGTCAGCCATCGGGGCATCGCCAAGTCCCATGTGTCCTTATCGGTGAATCATCTGGAGCGCCGCGGGCTGTTGGAACGGCGTTTTGAGCCTTCTGACCGTCGAGCAGTCCATCTGGTGCTGACGTTTCAGGGCCGCGCTGTCGCAGCAGAGGGGTGTCTGGCTCAGCGCCGGTTCTTTTCGGCGCTCTACGCCGGAATTACCGAAGAAGAATTCGCCCAGTGGAAGCATACAGTCGAAAGAATATGCGCAAATATTGATAATATGGACATTTCGGAATAAATGAAAAGGAGCTTTCTTATGGCAGCAAAAGCAAATCGTGATCTGGGAACCGGCAGCATCAGGAAATTGATGGTGCAGATGGCGGTTCCTGCGGTCGCGGCGCAGATCATCAATCTGTTGTATAATGTGGTAGATCGCATTTACATCGGTCACATTCCCCAAATCGGCGGACTGGCGCTGACAGGCGTGGGTCTGTTTACACCCATTCTCATGCTTCTGACCGCGTTTGCTATGCTGGCAGGCACCGGCGGCGCACCGCGCTCAGCCATTGCCATGGGCAAGGGTGACAAGGAAGAAGCAGAGAAAATCATGGCAAACTGCTTTACCGTGCTTCTCCTTCTGGCAGTGGTTCTGACTGTCGTGTTCTACTTCTCAGCGCCGATGCTGCTGCGGCTATTCGGTGCCTCGGATGATACCCTGCCCTATGCCCTGCAGTACGGACGTATTTATGTTCTGGGCAGCTCCTTTGTGCTGATTGTCATGGGCATGAATACGTTTATCACCACCCAGGGCTTCGCAAAGATGAGCATGATGACCACGGTCATCGGCGCGGTCATCAACATCATTCTGGATCCGATCTTCATTTTTGTTCTGGATTTGGGTGTATCCGGTGCAGCGTTTGCCACGGTGCTGAGCCAGATGGTCAGCGCAGTCTGGATTCTGCTTTTTCTCACAGGCAAAAAGACCATTTTAAGGCTGCGGGCGCGGAATATGAAACTGATTCCCGGTGTGATTCTTCCCTGTCTAGGGCTGGGTATTTCCAGCTTCGTCATGGTGAGCACCGAGAGCATTCTCTCCATCAGCTTCACTTCCTCCCTGTCCCGCTACGGCGGTGATGTGGCCGTCGGTGCCATGACCGTGCTGACTTCCATCAACCAGCTGGTATCCATGCCCCTGAGCGGCATCTGTCAGGGTGGGCAGCCTCTGATCAGCTACAACTATGGTGCAAAAAAGCTGGACCGGGTAAAGGAAGCCTTCCTGTGCCAGTTTGTGGTCTGCGTATGCTACACGGTGGTGTTCTGGGGTCTGCTGATGCTGGTACCCGGTTTCTTTGCCGGCATCTTCACCAACGATGCCGCATTGGTCGGCTATACCACCTGGGCCATTCGGATCTTCCTGGCAGGCGCATTTTCTGTCGGATTCCAAATCAGCTGCCAGCAGTCGTTTTTGGCGCTGGGTCAGGCAAAATACAGTCTGTTCATGGCCTGCCTGCGAAAACTCATTCTGCTGATTCCGCTGATTTTCATTCTGCCCAACTTCTTTGCGGACAAAGCCTTTGCTGTGTTTCTTGCAGAGCCCGTGTCGGATATACTCGCAGCGATTGTTACCGTGATCACCTTCTTCACTTTCTTCCGGAAGATGCTGAAGGAAGGCAAGGTGCAATCCTGACATGGGCAGCAACGCGGCTTACGTGAAACATATCTTGTGCAGAGGAATGGGGACTGCCCACGGAGCAGTCCCCATTTCCTGTATGTAGTTGCCTCAGGAGCGTTTGCGCGCCTGCGAACGCAGCGATTGGAGATATGCTGCGTTCATCGTTAGGCGATAGCGCAGAAGCTTCCCGTCCACACCGTCTTTCTGAAATCCGCAGGAACACACGGAGCGGATGGAGCGTTGGTTGTTCGGAACAATTTTCGCAATGATCTTTTCAGCCCGCCATTCCAGAAATGCCTTTGCCAGCGCGGCGCGGATCGCGCTCTCTCCCAGTCCCTGCCCCCACAGCGTCTCCTCGCCACAGTTAATAATTCCATAATCAGCAATGCGAATTACCAGGGAAGCTCTGATTAAATCGGCAAGAGCTGACGGTGAGAGATTTTGCGCCAGGCGAAAGTACGAAAAAT
>SAMEA3663248__coassemble_430_pt1 | contig 15478 bp, 13 predicted proteins | sample SAMEA3663248__metabat2_low_PE_010 | metagenome-assembled genome bin SAMEA3663248 (sample SAMEA3663248) | pig gut metagenome | biome: pig gut; feature: pig-associated habitat; material: faeces | place: China | collected 2013 | reverse complement strand
CCGCAGGCTGGCCGCCAATTCAAACTCCAGATTCTCAGCTGCGTCCAGCATCTGCGTGCGGATTTCAGCCGCAACGGATTTATAATTCCCCATCAGAAGCTGACGAGCCTGCTCCATGCGTGCACGGTATTCGGTACTGCTCTTCCCCTCCTGACACCAGCCCGCGCACTGATTCATGTGGTAATTCAGGCAGGGCCGATCCTTTCCAATATCACGGGGAAATTCCCTTTTACATCCGGGCAATTTCAGCGTCAATTGAATTGCCTCCATCAAGTCCTGTGTCACACCACGGCTGCCGTAGGGACCGTAGTAGGCTGCGCCATCATCCGCAATTTTACTGACCATGGTGATGCGCGGATAAACCTCCCTCATGTTCAGCCGCAGATAGGGATAGCCCTTGTCGTCCTTCAGCAGAATGTTATATTTTGGCATATAACGCTTGATAAGACTGCATTCCAGTACCAGTGCCTCGAATTCCGACGCTGCAACGATCACATCAAAATGATCAATATGGCTGACCATCAGACGCGTTTTGGGAGAATGAGACACCGTGTTGACAAAATACTGGCTGACGCGGTTTTTCAGTTTTTTTGCCTTTCCCACATAAATGACATTGTTATGCTTATCCCGCATGATATACACACCGGGGCTAAGAGGGAGCGCGGAAGCTTTTTCCTTTAATTCATCAAAACTCATAATCCACCAAATAACCGCCCCAATGCAGCGAAATGGCTTGCATTGAGGCGGTTGTTTCAGAAAATATCAATAAACATCCCGCTGGAGCAGCGCTTCAAGAGCGTTTACAGCCTCCTCAGCATCGGGACCCATGGCAGAGATGGTCACGGTTGCACCGGTAATAATGCTCAGAGACATAATACCGAGAAGGCTCTTTGCGTTCATTTTACGGTTGGCAGATTCCAACCAGATGCTGCTCTCGAATTCATTAGCCTTTTGCACAAAGTATGTAGCCTGGCGGTTGTGCAGACCGGATTCACAGCGGACAATGACCTCTTTGTTAAACATAATTAACACTCCTTCTAAGTGCAATTACACGGGAGTCATGCACTTGAATATATGATAGCCAATTTCACCGAAAATGTCAATCATTTTTAGCATATTTACACAAAGAACCGTCGCATTTACTTTTTTCAGATCGTGGGAACGTTTGCAACCAGGAATAACTTGTGAATTTAGCCGAATTCTGCGATGGTAACACCATCCTCACCTTCCCCGTAGACACCCAGCCGGAATTTCTTAACGTATTTATTCTTCCGAAGTGCCTGCTGCACCGCTGCGCGCAGCACACCGGTTCCCTTCCCGTGTACGATCCGCACCTGTTTCAGACCGGATCGCATTGCCTCATCCAGATACCGCTCCATCACACTGATTGCTTCGATGGAATCCATACCGCGAAGATCCACTTCCATGGGCATGGCTGTCACCTTCATCTCACGTCCGGAGTGCTTGGGGCGTGATGCCTTTTCCTGATAGGGATGATTGTCGTCCAACAGATAGATCTCATCCGCCTTGGCCGTCATCTTCAGAATACCTGCCTGCAGCTGGTAGGTTCCATCCTTGTTGATGGAAATAACACTTGCTTTGGTACCAAGCTTCAGCAGTTCCACCGTATCACCGACCATGACCCCACGTTTGGGCTCCGGACGCTGCACCTTTGGCTGCCGGGCACGGATCTGGCTCTCCATTTCATTCAGGCTGCGGCGCACCTCCGCTTGCCTCTGGTTGATATTGGTGGCATCGGCACTATCCTGCAGCTGTTTTCGCAGTGCTTTCAGCTCTTCGGAGGCCAGATTTGCAGCGGCGCGGGCATCCTCGATGATTTTCTGCGCTTCCCGCCGGGCAGACTCCATGGCCTTGTCCTTTTCCCTCTGCAGCTGCACGGAATATTCTTCACTCTGCTGCTTGATCCTGGCTGTTTCTGTTTTCAAGCGCTCAGCTTCCCGGCGGGCAGCTTCCATCTGCTGCCGCTGTGCTTCCAGCTGTGAAAGAACATCCTCAAAGTCTTTATCGGACTTGTCCACAAGATCGTCGGCTTCTTTCAAGATGTCTTCCGAAAGACCAAGCTTCCGCGAAATCGCAAAGGCATTGGATTTACCGGGAATGCCGATCAGAAGCTTGTAGGTGGGGCGAAGCGTTTCTACATCAAATTCACAGGAGGCATTGATGACGCCTTCCGTGCGCATGGCATAGAGCTTCAGCTCAGCATAGTGGGTGGTCGCAACCACGCGGCTGCTCATCCTGCGGCAGAATTCGATGATTGCCGTGGCAAGTGCGGCACCTTCGGCAGGATCTGTGCCGGCACCCAATTCGTCGAACAGAACAAGGGTTCGATCATCACACTCGGCCACCACGTCTACGATGGTTTTCATGTGACTGGAGAAAGTGGACAGGCTTTGTGCGATGGATTGTTCATCACCGATGTCTGCAAGAATTGCATGAAACGTGGATAACTCACTGCCGTCGCCCGCGGGAATGTGCAGACCACATTCTGCCATCAGGGTCAGCAGGCCAATGGTTTTCAATGTCACAGTCTTGCCGCCTGTGTTTGGGCCTGTGATGATCATGGAGTCGAAATCCGTACCAAGGCGCAAGGATATGGGCACAACTGTTTTGGCATCGATCAGCGGGTGACGCGCTTTTCGCAGATCTATCCTGCCCTGATCGTTCATGATCGGTGCCCACGCGCGCATCCGGTAGGCAAGCTTTGCTTTTGCAAAGATGACATCCAGCTGCACCAGCATCCTGAAGTTCAGGTCTATGTTTTCCCGGTGGGCAGCGGCTTCCGCTGAAAGCTCCGCTAGAATCCGCTCAATTTCCTTTTTTTCCTTGATTTCCAGTTCCCGGAGGGCGTTGTTCGCATTGACTGCGGACATGGGCTCCACAAAATATGTAGAACCTGTGGAGGATACATCGTGTACCAGACCCGGTACGTCGTTTTTGCACTCACTTTTGACAGGTACCACATAGCGGCCCTGCCGAATGGTGATGATCGGTTCACGCAGATACTTGGAATAGGCCGGTGAAGAAATGATCTTTTGCAAACTGTCGCGAATTTTTCCCGCCTGAATGCGCATGTGGCGGCGAATATCAGCCAGAGCCGGGGATGCATTGTCGGCGATCTCTTCTTCCGACAGGATTGCGCCAAAGATTTTATCCTCCAGGTACTTGTTGGGGGTCAGTGCTCTGAAAAATGTATCCAGGCAGGTAGGGGCATCGTCTTCTGACACATAGCCCCTGATATTGCGGGCACAGCGCAGGACGGACGCAATGTGCAGCAGTTCCGCAGGCTGCAAACTGCCTCCCCGGTCGGCACGTTCCAAAGAAGCAGATACGTCACGCACCTCTGAGAAGCCGGGATTCCCTTTTTTGGTGCACAGATCCGATGCGGCCGTAGTCTGGTCGAGCATCATCTGCACATCGGTAAGATCGAAAGATGGGTGCAGCCGCCGGCAGGCTTCCTTGCCCTGCAAAGAACCTGCACACGCGGCAAGCATTTCAAGGACCTGATCAAGTTCCAACTTGATCAGAGATTTTTCGTATAATTCAGACATGGTTCGTCTCCTAGATAAGTAACGATTTATAAAAATCAAGCGTAGAAAACCCACGCTCCAGCTGGGCGGTAAAGTAAGCTTCCGTCAGATTGGAAAGTATTTCAAGATTGGATGCGCCAATCTGAAAGGAGAGAACTTTCTTCGGCTCGCACATACATATGTAGCGCATGGCTTCCAGCACACCGGCTGTCACCGGCATGCGGATGCCGCCGCCGATCCCGCGGCAGTTCTGACATTCCAGACATCCCATGGAAATATCAAAGCGGTCAGGATTCTGATTGCCGCAGCTATGGCAGCCAAACAGATCGGGCATATAGCCCGCCAGGCAGGCCGCGCGCAGTTCGAATACTGCCTTGACCTTCGATTCCGGTTCTTCCAGTCTTGAAAGGGCGTAAAGGCAGTTGAGCAGCAGTGACTGCAATTCCGGGTTCGGTATATCCTCCTGAGAAATCACTTCTGTCGCCTGGGCGAAGTACGTTCCAAGACTCAATTTGGTAAGATCACGGCGCAAGGGACTGAACAACTCGATGCTGTGGGCTTCGTTGATGGTATATTGTCCCCTGTATTCGAAAAGTGTGAATTCTCCAAAAGCGAGAAGCTGGCAGGGTGCTACAAGCGGGCTGTTTTTTCGACGAAGTCCCCGGGCCTTCACAGTCAATTTACCGTGGTTGCGCGTGAGCACCGTCAAAAGTGCATCCCGGTCATTGTAGTCCGCAACCCTGAGCACAATGGCCTGGATTGTCAAGTACATGGCTGCCCTCCATTTTTAAGGCATTCTGGTATAGGAGATAGTATTCCGGTGCGCCGGTTTCCATAAAAAAGTTCCAATAATCCGCTGCATTCATACGCATCCCTCCTGCTGTTAGGGTTTGCAGAAACAGGAGGGTTAGCCATGGAAATTATTCGCTGTAGCCGAAGTTGCGCACCAGAAAGTCGCTGTCACGCCAGTTCTCCTTGACCTTCACCCAAGTGGTCAGGTACACCTTTGTTCCCATAAACTTTTCGCAGTCTGTACGTGCCATAGAAGAAATTTTCTTCAGCATGGCACCATGCTTACCGATAATGATGCCCTTATGACTGGCCTTTTCACAGTAAATTGTAGCATCAATGTCAATTACACCGCTGTCGCGCTCTGAAAAACGGGTGATTTCGACAGCGGTGCCGTGGGGAATCTCCTTATCCAGATTCCACAGCAGCTTCTCGCGAATAATCTCAGCCATTACCTGACGCTCGGGCTGATCGGTTGTCAGCTCCGTATCGAAAAGAAACGGTGATTCCACCGCGTACTTTTGACAGGTTTTCAAAAGATCATCTACCCCGTCACCGGTTTTGGCGGAAATGGGAATGATTGCATCAAAAGCACCCACTTGCGCGTACAGTGCGATTACTTCCAGCAGGCTGTCCTTTTCCACCGTATCAATCTTGTTAATTGCGAGAATCGCGGGACATTTGCTGCCTTTGATTTTTTCAATCAGGGCTTCCTCCTGGGGACCGATGGATGCGATAGGCTCCACCACAAGAATGGTGGCATCCACATCCGCAATGGATTCACGCACGGTATTGACCATGTAATCACCCAGCTTCGTCCGGGGCCGATGATATCCGGGCGTGTCCACAAAGACAAATTGGGTGTCATCGCGTGTTACAATGCCGCAAATGCGGTTGCGGGTGGTCTGTGGTTTGTTGGAAACAATGGCGATTTTCTCGCCAACCAAATAGTTCGTCAATGTGGACTTCCCTACATTGGGGCGTCCGGCAATGGTAATCATAGCAGTCCTGGTATTCATAGGTATCACTCCTGTTTTGTCATTTGCGTTCCATACCGGGAATCATTCCGGCAATTGCCTCTTCCCGTGCGCGCATCTGGCGCTTCATTGGGCCTTCATCCAGATGATCATAACCCAGAAGATGCAGCATGGAATGGATGGTCAGGTAGCCCACTTCCCTTTTTACACTGTGACCGTATTCCTTAGCCTGCGCAATAGCACGTTCCAGAGAAATGCACATATCGCCCAAGGGACACATATCTGTTGCGGGATCAAGATATTCATCCCATTCTTCCGGCGCATTGCCCGGCTCCAGCTCGAACATGGGGAAGCTCAGCACATCGGTGGGCGCGTCAATCTGACGGCTTGCGAGATTGACAGCATGGATTCCTTTGTCATCAGTCACCATCACATTGATCTCACAGGGGACTGTGATATGCTCTGCAGCAAGGGTGGTTTCGATGCATTTGGTGATGACGCGGGAGATGATGGGCTGCCGCCACGTCAGACACTCGAATGTCATATTGATCTTTAAATTCTCCATTCTCAGTTCTTCCTTTTGTAACGTCCTTTGTAATTGGGATTTGGCTTCTTAAGATCCGGCCTCTGGGAATCCTTTTCATAAGCATTAATGATTTCCTGAACCAGCGCGTGGCGGACAACATCAGCCGCAGTTAAGCGGCAGATTGCAATGTCCTTGATGCCGTCCAGCACACGCACCGCGTCCTTCAGACCGGAGGTCTTGTCATCCGGTAAGTCAATCTGGGTTACATCACCTGTGATGACAATTTTCGATCCAAAGCCCAACCGGGTCAGGAACATCTTCATCTGCTCTTTGGTTGTATTCTGTGCTTCATCCAGTATGATGAAGCTGTCATCGAGTGTGCGACCACGCATATAGGCAAGAGGTGCCACTTCAATAGAACCGCGCTCCTGATATTTCTGGAAGGTCTCGGCGCCCAGCATTTCATACAGCGCATCATACAGGGGACGCAGGTAGGGATCAACCTTGTTCTGCAGGTCGCCCGGCAGAAAACCCAGGCGTTCGCCTGCTTCCACAGCCGGACGCGTCAGAATGATCCGATTGACCGTCCGTTCACGGAATGCGGCTACGGCTGCCGCCACAGCAAGATATGTCTTGCCTGTACCTGCTGGGCCGACACCAATGGTAATCGTATTCTTCTGGATCGCTTTCATGTATTTCTGCTGACCGACGGTCTTTGCCTTGATGGGTTTCCCTTTGGCCGTGATGCAGACCACATCTTTTGCCATTTGCGTGACCTGATCCTCATTTCCCTCACGGACAAGCGTGATCAAATAACGTACCCTCTGTTCGTCAATAATTTCACCCTTGGCAGAAAGCGCCAGCAACCCTTCCAGAGCGCGGATTGCCTTATCCGCATTCTCTTCCTCCCCGGACACCTTTAAGTCTGTACCCCGGTTGACAATCTTTACCTCCAGAGCTTCTTCGATGCGTTTCATATTCTCATCAAAAGAGCCGAAGACCGCAATCAGGTCTTCCACCCGTTCCACGCTTAAAATACGTTCAACCATTTTTTTCATGAAATTCTCCAATCTGTTCAGCCCGTTCCCGGCCGATCATTTCCGTGCAGTGATAATACCCGTGGAAGAGAAAGCGTTTCTCTTCGGCAGTCAGTTCCTCTTGCGCATTCAGGACGACAAGCGCGACCAGATGATCCTGCAAATACCTTTCTGCAAAATCGGAAAGCTGCTTTTTAACCACTGCGTCGCTGCGCTCACAGGGCTTTAAATCATACGTCAGGACCGTCTCCTTCACCAGTGAGATCGGAAGGCGGTGGCCGCCTGGCAGCGTGAGTTGATACTCCTGATACATTTTAACACAAGTACCATCAGAAATTCCACTACCTTTCACGAAATTTATACGTTTTTTTCCGATTCGAAAGCCATAATATGTCCTCTGACCCCGCAATTCCTCCCGTACCATTGTTTCTGACGGGGTTACGACGGTCAGTTCATGACGTGTTAGGGCAAAAATCTCCCCCTGTGAGCGGGTCACAGTAATGCTTTGACCGCAGTCTACATATCCGGAAATCAGCACCTGACCTTTTTGCACAGCCTGCCCAACGGCGCACAAACCGCTTCCTCTGGTTACGGTGCAGGATGTAATCACACCGTCGCAGGAGGCGACAATGCTGCTGAATGGGTATTCTTCTTTTGTCTCCTGCTCCTGCGCACGTTCCCGGACTGTGATCACTGCTGTGCAGCCGTAGGTGTTCACGCCCGCCCATTGAAGCTGCGGCATGACCCCCAGCAGACGATTCTTTACCTTTTCGCTGCGGACTGCCCGGCGGGACGCACCAAAACGAATTCCCGCATCCTGGGCAGCTTCCAGAATCATCTCGCCCGGCACTGCTGCATTCCCCTCCACACGTACAAACAGTACCCTGCCTGGCACAAAAATTGCCAATGCAAAAAGAAAGGCCATCCCCAAAACCAAAACAGGCCGATTCCGCAATCCCATAATTGGCCAGAACAGACCACTCCGTCCGATGACGTTCAGCCGTTCCCCTTTTCTTTCCGCAATTTTCTCAATGAATCGAATCGATTTTTGTGATGCTGTAAACTGTACGGTCAAGTCTCCAACAATCCGGACGTCCCAAACCCGAATCTTTGCAGCATTGATGTCCCGCAGTGCAGCACTTACATCCGCACTGGTCAGCTCCAGTCTGGCTGATCCGGCCAAAGATCTGAAAATCCCCATTAGCGTCCCTTTCGCTGCAGCTGCACACAATCGATTCTTCCGGTGATCACCAACTGCTCACGGGTCATTCTCGTCAATTCCAGAGCACAACCACATACACATACGAATCCGTAAGAAACTTTCACCGTAATTCGCTCCCGGCTGTATTCGGTCATTCCAGCGTGCCGTTCAATCAGAACTCTGCGCTCCCCTGCCAACTCCACGATAGGTACGCCCGGCAGCGGTTCTGAGGAAAAGTCCGTCTCGTCAGCAAGCTTTTGCAACCAGTTTCTTTTCTGCACCTGTGCGGCACCTCCTTTTGTATCAGTATATGGACACGCAGGACTAAGTTTTCACGCGATGCATACGATTCTTATGAGGTGAGGAAATTGAAAAAACAACGTCTGCCGACAGCTGTTTCCGCAGCAATTGGGATGCTGGTTCTGATTCTGGATGGCAAAACTACGCTCTCCGGGGCATCGGAGGGGGTGAATCTTTGCATAAAAACGTTGATTCCATCGCTCTTTCCGTTTTTTCTCCTGTCAACAATGCTCACTGGTGCATTATCCGGACAGACCATCCGATTGCTTCGACCCATTGCATCTGCTTGTAAAATTCCGAAAGGAGCAGAATCACTGCTCGCAATTGGGGTGCTGGGTGGCTATCCGGTGGGGGCACAGAACGTGGCACAGCTGCACGGTTCGGGTCAATTATCCGGTGAGCAGGCAGCGCGCATGATCACATTCTGCAACAACGCCGGACCTGCGTTCCTTTTCGGTGTACTCGGTTCCATGTTTTCAGATTCAAAATACCCGTGGCTTCTTTGGCTCGTCCATATTTCCAGTGCATTGCTTGTCGGCATGCTGCTCCCGGGAAGCCGTACTGAAGGTGCGGTACGGCCTCTTTCAAGGTCTGTCACTGTTACTGATGCACTGGCACAGGCCGTAAAAGTCATGGGTCTCGTGTGCGGCTGGGTGGTGCTGATGCGGATGATGCTTGCCTTTCTGGAGCATTGGTTTCTTTGGCTGCTGCCGCCTGTCGCCCGGGTTGTTATTGCCGGTGCTCTGGAGCTATCCAACGGATGTGTCAGACTGCCATGCATTGAAAACGAGGGGCTACGATTCATACTTGCGTCCGCGATGCTCGCTGCCGGAGGTGTCTGCGTTTCGCTGCAAACTGCATCCGTTGCACAGGAAATCCCTTTGCGGCTGTATTTCCCGGGAAAGCTGCTGCAATGCGGTATCAGCGTTCTTCTGTCCTGCGCACTCCAATTCCTGTTTCCGGCTCAAATGCGGCAAAATTGCAGCGTTATCATGCCGATCGCGGCAGTTTGCAGCTTTCTATCTTTTCTGATACTGAAAAAAATCGAAAAAGTACTGGCATTTCATACCGTTGTAGTGTATAATGATCACATTCATGCAAAAGAGGTGCGGTCATGCTGTTTCGCAAAAAAATAGAGCCCCGCTGCAGTTATTGCCTGTACTGTGCAAAGCTTGGTAACGAGCAAGTTCTGTGTTCAAGGCACGGCGTGATGCCGATGGAGGGAAAATGCTTTCGATTTTCTTACGATCCCTGTAAACGGGTTCCAGGTAAACCAAAGGCACTGGATTTGAGCAAATACGAACACGAGGATTACTCTTTGTAATCCGAAGGAGCTATTGTGGAAAACGATCAGAAGAAGAAACTAAATTGGAATGTAATCTTAGCAATTACAGGGGGGTTCGCCTGTGTCTGTATCTGCGTGCTGCTTTTTGGAGTCATTCCACAAGCGTCCCGGCCAGAACCGGAGCAGCCAACCGAGCCCACAGAGCCTGTCCAATATTCCATCATGGACACCTTCGATGATATGATTGATGATTCTCTCTCGCAGGCACATGATGCGGCGCTCTGCGTCAAAAAGGTCTATTGGATTGAAGCCGATGCCCCAATCGCACCTTTGCCCAATGCAGACTGCTATGGTGAAGCAGGCAGCGCGGCCGAGTTGCAGTGGCTGCTCGACGAAGCTGCTGAAATACTGGACGGTCAGGAAACGCTCTTTTCCACAGACACCGAGATCTACCCCGATTCTACCATCACCTACTATCTGGACGAGTCCATATTTGTAATCACCTGGCAGCAGATCAAGGACAATTTTGTTTACACCTTCTCCGAGGTAAAGATCACACATCCGTCCCAATTCCGACGGTATCTTGCCAATAATGAGTTTGATTCCGATTATATGCATCCTGTGTCACGCATGAGTACCATGGCCAATGCGGTTATGGCTTCCAGCGCGGATTATTACCGGGGTCGAAACCACGGTGTTATCGTTTATCAAGGTGAGGTGAAACGCGCCACCTACACGGATCTGGTGGATACCTGCTTTGTTGACGATCATGGAGATTTGATTCTGGCTCCGGCAGGTACATTTACCGGTGCGGAAGATGCCCAAAAATTTGTCGATGAACATCATATCGACTTCAGCCTCGCTTTTGGCCCAATTCTGGTGGACGACGGTGTGCGTTGTGAACCGCAATACTACTATCTCGGTGAAGTCAATGATAAGTATCCGCGTGCTGCCATTTGTCAGATGGATGAACTGCATTATATTGCTGTGGTCTGTAATGCGAAAGACGCCTATTGGACTGCTCCGACCATTCACGACTTTGCAAAATGCATTGATGAACTGGGCTGTCAAAAGGCCTATACCCTGGACGGCGGGCAGACGGGAACCATAGCCATGAACGGAAAGGTTATGAATCCGCGTCAGACTTATGAGCGCTGGATCAGCGATATTCTTGTCTTTGCAACCGCCATTCCCTCGAATGAACCCACAGCAGAAGAAGCAACATCATGAAATAACGGGAAACGATTTTTCGTCGTTTCCCGTTGCTCTTTATTGAATCATTTCCAGAAATTCATCCTCAGACAGGATTGGAATCCCAAGCTCCCTTGCTTTGCGCTCTTTGGAACCTGCATTTTCACCAACTACCACAAAGCTGGTCTTTTTCGAAACACTGCCGGATGCCTTTCCTCCGAAAAGCTCAATCTTTTCGGTTGCCTCATCGCGTGTGAATTTACTCAGCGCACCGGGGAGCACAAATACCTTTCCGGCGAATCTCGTGTCGGAAATAACACGCTTGCTGTCGAAGTTCACACCGGCATCGCGCAGCCGCCGGATCATTTCCCCGGCTTGAGGCTGTGAGAACCAATCCTTGATATTCCGTGCGGTGATACCACCCACATCCGGGACAGCCGTCAATTCTTCCAGTGTTGCGTTCATCAGTGCATCCAGATTGCCAAATGACGATGCCAGGACTTTAGAGGCCTTTGCACCAACCTGACGGATGCCCAGCGCGTAAATCAGACGGCTCACATCCTGCTGCTTGCTGCTTTCAATGGCATCAAGCAGCTTTTTTGCTGCGGCTTTGCCCGATTTCCACAAACTTTCAATTTCATTCTGCTGCAGATAATAGATGTCCGCAGGGGTCTTTATCAGCCCTTTTTCAATCAGTGCATCTACAATCGCACCGCCAAGACCCTCAATATCCATGGCATCGCGGCTGACAAAGTGGGCAATTTTACGGCTCAGCTGAGCACCGCAGGTGGCGCCTGTGCAACGCATAAATGCGCCATCCTCATCACGTTCCACTTTCGCGCCACACACAGGGCAGGTATCAGGCAGCAGATACGGAGCCGCATTCGCCGGACGTTTTTCCTGAATCACATCCAGAATCTCCGGAATGATCTCACCGGCCTTGCGAATGTGTACCGTGTCACCGATTCGAATATCCCGTTCGGAAATAAAGTCCTGGTTGTGCAGCGTGGCATTGGTCACCGTTGTGCCAGCGAGCCGAACCGGACGCACCACGGCTTTTGGCGTCAGTACACCGGTTCTGCCTACCTGAATGATGATATCCTCCACAACGGTCTCTTTAATCTCCGGCGGATACTTATAGGCCACGGCCCAGCGGGGGAATTTTGCGGTTGTGCCAAGACGCTCACGCTGGGTAAGATCATTGACTTTGATAACCGCACCATCAATATCGCAGGGCAAATCCCCTCGGTTTTCATTGATGGACAGAACGAAATCGTCAATCTCCCGGATATTGCGCAGCATCTTGTGTGGAATCACTTTCAGGCGCAGCGCTTTCAAATAGTCCAGCGTTTCGATATGCGTTTTGAAGTCCAGACCCTCGCAGAGCTGGATGTTAAATATATAAATATCCAATCCCCGCTGCGCACAAATCTTCGGGTCCAGCTGCCGCAGAGAGCCTGCCGCGGCATTTCTTGGATTCGCAAAGAGGGGCTTTCCCTCTTCTTCCTGCCGGGCATTGAGCATCTCAAAACTCTTTTTTGGCATATAAACCTCGCCACGGATGATGAGACGTGGCGGCGCATTCTCTATGGACATGGGGATGGAACGAATGGTCTTCAGATTCTCCGTTACATCCTCACCCACAGTACCGTCGCCGCGCGTTGCACCGCGGACAAATTTCCCGTCCACATATTCCAGCGCGACGGAAAGTCCGTCAATCTTCGGTTCCACGGAGAATTCCGTTTCCGGCTCCGCCGACAGGATTTTCTCCAGAAACTCATTGAGCTCCTCAAGGGAGAATACATCCTGCAAGCTCATCAGCGGAACAGGATGGTTATATTTCTCAAACGCACTGATGGCGGCACCGCCCACACGCTGCGTTGGAGAATCCGCGCGCAGCAGTTCCGGATTTGCTTTTTCCAGATCCTCCAGTTCCCGCAGAAGATGGTCATATTCGAAATCCGGCATCTGCGGATCATCCAGCACGTAGTAACGGTAATTTGCCTCCGTCAGAAGCTTCGTAAGCTCGGCTACTCTTTCTTTTGCGTCCATGTTACCCTCCGATTTGTAAATAAGTCTGTGGGACATCCCCCACAATCACGGTTTCTGCCACCACGACTTCACTGCTGACGGTGAAGCTGGCTGTCTGCCCCAGCACAAGCACCGCCACATCGATGCTCACTTCCATATTCAGCCGGTGCAGTGTCTGATTGATACCTGCCTGTGAAAAATCGCTGACAAAGTTGGCATCGCTGTTGCGTATCGACAGAATACGCACCGGGATCGCTGGTCCCTTCCCGGACAGAAGCTCCGGAAAGAAAAGGCTGCCCAGTGGAATTCCAATATCAGAATTGTCCAGCGCCAGGATCTCGTCATTGATGATATTCAGAATGTCCGTCTTCAGGCGGTTGACCTCACTCATATTGGTCTTCAGCGCCGTGATCCGCCCATCCAGATCCTTTTCGAAAAAAACAATTCGGTCGTATTGAATATCTCCCTGAGCGATTTGCCTGGCAATCGCATCGTTCGTCAGATCAGATGTGGTATTCATCACCTGCGTCCTGGCAAGATCACTGATCACAACACGGTATTTACTGCGCAGGGCGAAAAACAACGCCAGCAGCAGGATGAACAGCACCAAAACCCGTTTCAGCCACTTTTGAATCCATCGGCGCATACACATTCCCCCTGTGGAGTTTATGCGCCCGGTCAGAGAAGATTACAGCTTCTTCATGTGTACCGATGCGGTTTTTGCCATCAGCTTCTTGGTTCCAATATCGTCAAAAGCGATTTCAAGCAGTGCATCGCCTCCCATTTTCATAACGGACAACACCATTCCCTTGCCAAAAGCAGCATGCAGGATCATGTCACCCTTGTTCAGTTCCAGATACGAAGCGCTCCCGCCCTGCTTGGGGCTGTCGTTTTGAATGCTGTATCGGGGCGTTGGCTGTTTTTTCTGGTAGTGCGTATGATAATCAAAGGAAGTGCCGTAGTTGCTGTAACCAAAGGTATTCTGCTCTGTTCTTGCGCGAACACCGCCCCTATGTACCACACATTCATCCGGGATTTCACTCAGGAATCGGGATTTCAGCGCTGCACTGGTGCGTCCGTAGAGCATACGCTGCTTGGCATAGCTGATGGTCAGGCTTCTTTTTGCACGTGTAATCGCAACATAGCAAAGCCGCCGCTCTTCCTCCATCTCCTCCTCATTGCCCATGGCACGGTTGCCGGGGAACAGACCGTCTTCAAAGCCTACCAGAAAAACATTGGGAAACTCCAACCCCTTGGCAGAGTGCATGGTCATCATGACTGCCGCGTCATCCGTATCGTCATAGGTCTCAAGATCGGTATACAGGGCAATTTCTTCCAGAAATCCTGCTAGGGTTGGAAATTCCGCATTCTCCACATAGGAGTTAATACTGGATTTCAGTTCGCGGACATTTTCCAGACGAGTTTTGTTTTCTTCCGTGGGTTTACTCTCCAGCATGGCGGAATAGCCACTGCGAAGAAGCAGTTCATCATAGAACTCGGGAAGTGTGATACCCGTATCCAGCAGTTCTGCCAGTCCTTCAATGATGGCAGTAAACTGCATCAGTTTCATGGCGGACTTTTCAAGAGGGCCATAGGAGTAAGGATCGGAAACAACACTGTACAGGGACTTCCCTTCCGCAAGAGCCAATCGCTCCGCTGTATCAATGGTTTTGGGACCCAACCCTCTGGGCGGGTTGTTGATGATGCGCTTCAGACGCAGATCATCGGATCGGTTGTTGATAATACACAGATATGACAGCATATCCTTGACTTCCGCACGGTCAAAAAAACGCATACCACCGATGACACGGTATGGGATTCCGTTGCGCTTGAACGCAAATTCCAGTGCATTGGACTGGGCATTGGTGCGGTAGAGCACCGCATAATCCTTGAAATTCTTACCTCTGGAGCCGGAGATAATCTGATTGGCCACATAGTTGGCTTCTGCGCCTTCGTCGAAAGCCTCATAGACGGTGATTGGATCACCGGCTCCGTTGGCGGTCCAGAGGCGCTTGCCCTTTCGGCCCAGATTGTGGGCAATCACCGCATTGGCCGCATTGAGGATGGACTGGGTTGAGCGGTAGTTCTGTTCCAGGCGGATTACCCGGGTACCCCTGTACTGCTTTTCAAAGCTGAGAATATTTTCGATGGTGGCACCGCGGAACCGGTAAATACTCTGATCATCGTCACCGACCACGCAAATATTTTCATAACCGCCAGCCAGCAGGCTGGTCAGCAGATACTGCACATGGTTTGTATCCTGATACTCGTCTACCAGTACATAGCGGAATTTTCGCTGATAATAGGCACGAATATCTTCATTTTCCTGCAGAAGCCGCACGGTAACACAGATAATATCATCAAAATCCAGTGCGTTGTTATCCTTCAGGCGGGTCTGATACTTCTGGTAGGCTTTGGCAATATGCAGAAGCCGCAGGTCGTTGGTCTGCTCCGCCCGCTCCAGCAGATCCTCCGGCGTAGTCAGGTTGTCCTTCTCCCTGCTGATGGCGCTCAGAACCACCTTCGCAGGGAATGTCCTGTCATCCAGACCCATATCCTTGATGATATCCTTCATGACCCGCTCAGAGTCAGA
>SAMEA3663248__coassemble_414_pt1 | contig 15845 bp, 14 predicted proteins | sample SAMEA3663248__metabat2_low_PE_010 | metagenome-assembled genome bin SAMEA3663248 (sample SAMEA3663248) | pig gut metagenome | biome: pig gut; feature: pig-associated habitat; material: faeces | place: China | collected 2013 | reverse complement strand
TGTCACTTGTTCTGCTTTCATCCGCTTCCGATAAAAACTTTTGCAGCAAGCCCAAATCGCCGGAGTAATGGAGCTCAACAAGTTTTGCCCCGTATTCAAGCTCCGCCGGGGTGATTCCCGGGAATTGTTTCATATCTACGGTGTGCTGTGCTTCGTGCTTCAGAAGAGAAACGAGAAACCGCTCGCCTTCAAAATCATACGCCTGCTCAATGCAGTTGATCGTGCCATCGGGCGAAGCCCAGCCACGCGTACCGTACATGCCGAAGGTCAGATAATCCATCCAACTGCGGAATACAAAGCCTTTGAGAATGTTGACTGTATATTCCGCCGTTCCGCTCGGCAGCTCGACACGGTAAACAGTCGGAACGGTATCCCGCCAGATATACGGGCCGTAATACCCCTGGGTTTTCCCGAAAAGCGCATGATAGCCCTTCGCTTCAAACACCGATTGAAGCTGCTCAGTCAGAAGTTCTTCTTCTGCATCCGGCACATCCAGGAGCACTTTCAGCCCAGTCAGCAGCTTGTCTGCGGCCTCTGCCTCCGGCAACCTGCAATAAAAGGTATCACGGAAATAAATCTGATACAAACGCAGGATACCGTTGAGTATGTCCGGTATATCAAACGTGCGGTATTCACAATCTTCAAAAATCGCGACATACGCAGGAAGAATATCTTTGAATTCCTCGTGATTGCGCATGTATGCAATGGCACCTTGCAAGTCTCCATTCAAAAAAAACTGGCTGATTTGCATGCCTACTCTCTCCTCCATAAAAATCGATTTGCAGGTCTGTTTGATTCCATGTTATCACATAGCCGAGAAGAACAGCCATAACAGTTCAAACCAAATTGCTGTGGCTGTCAATTGTCTTATGACCACTGCGCTTTTTGTCCGGGCTTTGTTTTACAGGGGTGTCACCAGCAAAAACGTGGTGAAGATGGTATTCAGTCCCAGCACGATCATCAGCACGATTGTACCGGCACAGGAAAAATAGCATCCCACGTATGCGCCTACAAGGCGATTGTTTTGCAGCCATGCGGCAATCTCTTTTCGTTTCACAATCAGGAAAATCACAGCCATCACTGTAAAGACAAGAATAATCCCAAAAACAATCAGATTCGCTGCATCTTCCGGCAAACTTCCGAGAACGCGGTACAGCAGATCACCAAGCAGCAGATTGTTGATCATGTGCAGAACCATAGCCCAGACAATGTTGTACTCCGCGGCCACATATCCCAGCACAAGGCCAACCGCAAAGGCATACGGTGCCTGAATCAGATTGCCATGGAACAGGCCAAATGTAAAAGAGGATACGATGATTGCAAATCTCTTGCCAAAAGGCAGCATGGTGCGCTGAATCAGTCCGCGGAACAGGATCTCCTCCGTAATCGGTGCCAGAATGCCCGCGTAGAGGAACATACTGAAATTATTCGGATCCGTCTGCAAGCTCTCTATTCCTTCCATAATGGTATAGCCAAAGCCATTGAGCAGCATTTCCAAAAGAGAGCATCCCAGCTGAAAAATCATCTGTCCGCTGATGAAAACACACAGAAGGATAAAGAAGCTGCCTGCTTTCATCGGCGTGCCTTTTGTAAAGATCTCCTCTTTGAAAAAACGGGGCTTTTTCCAGAGCAGCAGAACCAGCAGTCCCACCGCCGCAGCAAGAAAATATCCCCAGGCACTCTCGCTCGATGCCATGATTGCGCTTTCAATGTCTCTGTAGCTGTGCGCGGCGAGATTTTGGATCAGCCGAAAGATGGCTTCCAGAATCACCCAACCCATAACCGCCACATTCATGATTGCATAATAAATCAGCAGTGCCCATCCGGGGACGCTGAGGCGGCGGCGCATATCCTTCTTGGCCGCCTTCCATTGTTCAAAAGTCATTTCCATCAGAATTCCCCCATAATCGCATCGATCACTGCTTCGGCTGACATGATGCCGTCAATGGCCGCGGACATGATGCCGCCGGCATAGCCAGCCCCCTCACCACATGGATAGAGCCCTCGCAGCTCTGATTGTCTGTCCGCTCCACGGATGATACGCACAGGTGAAGAGCTGCGGGTTTCCGGGGCAGTCAAAACCGCGTCGGCCTGCGCAAATCCGGAAAGATTCTCATCCAGCCGGGGCAGTGCCTCTTTCAGGCAGCGGCTGATCTTCTCCGGCAGCACTTCGTTCAAATCACACCACACCACGCCGGGAGAATACGTGGGCTGCACCGTTCCCGCGCCGCTGCTTGCCTTGCCCGTGAGGAAGTCTCCCACTCTCTGTGCGGGTGCCCGATAGCTGCCGCTGATGCGGTAGGCCGCTTCTTCAATGCTGCGCTGCCACTTCATGCCGCCAAGGGTGCCCTCATAGGGGAATTCCTCCGGGTTTACCGTTACCAGCAGCGCCGCATTGGCGTTCTCCCCGTCACGGTCGGCATTGCTCATACCATTGGTAACCACGCTTCCCTCTTCCGATGCTGCCGCCACAACATATCCACCGGGACACATACAGAAGGTATATACCGTCCCGTCGTCCAGATGCTTCACAAGCTTATAGTCCGCAGGGGGCAGAGCCGGGTGGGCGCTTCCGTACTGCGCCGCATTGATGACAGACTGTTTGTGTTCAATTCGCACACCCATGGCAAAGGGCTTCGGCTCCATGGGAATATGCTCGCCTTCCAGCATTTCAAAGGTATCCCGGGCGCTGTGGCCGATGGCAAAGATCGCATGGTCGCATTCGATGATCTCGCCGCTTTCCAGCTTCAGACCCGTCAGGCGTTCCTTTTCTCTGCAAATCCCGGTGACCTGTGCATGGAAGCGAACCTCTGCCCCAAGACTGATCATCCAGCCCCGCAGATTCTGCACCACATTCAACAGCACGTCGGTACCCACATGGGGCTTGGCGTCGTAGAGAATATTCTCTCTTGCCCCGCATTTGACAAACTGCTCCAGAATCCAGCCGATTCTGGGATTGTTCACGCCGGTGTTCAGCTTTCCGTCGGAAAAGGTTCCCGCGCCGCCCTCACCGAACTGCACATTGCTGCGTATATCCAGCTGTCCGGTCTGCCAGAACCTGCGCACCTTTTCGTGGCGGGATTGGGCATCCTCACCACGTTCCAGAACAATGGGTCTCAGCCCGGCGCGGGCCAGAATCAGCGCCGCAAACATACCGGCAGGGCCAAAGCCCACCACCACCGGACGCTTTTGGGGTATCTTATCGCATTTGGGGACCTTATAATGGGAAACGGGTGCAATGCTTGCCCGCTTGCATCCACTCTTGCGGATGATCTTCTCTTCATTCCCGTCCACCGCCACATCCACCGTGTAGATGATTTTGACGTCCGGCTTCTTTCGTGCATCCACGCTGCGCCTGACAAGCTTCAATCCACGCACCTTGGAATTGGGTACTTTCAGCAGCTGCGCCGCCTCAAACTGAAGCTGATTCACATTATGCTCCGGTGGCAGCGCAATATCGCGAATTCTGATCATGTATTTCCTCCTGCATGGAAACCGGCCAGTCTGCCGGAGCTCCATGCCCACTGTAAATTATAGCCGCCGCAGGCGCCGTCAATATCCAGCACTTCGCCGCAGGCGAAGAGACCCGGCACGAGGCGGCTTTCCAGGGTATCCGGGTGAAACTCCGATGTGCAGATACCCCCGGCAGTCACCTGTGCCGACTCCATACCCATGGTTTCCGTCAAAGCGGCCTCAAATCCCTTCACGGCACTGCATACGGCATCAATCTCATCTTCCCGCAAATCGGCAATCTTCCATGTGCCCCTGATGCCCACGCTTTGCGTCAGCACACGGCCCAGTCGGTTGTGCAGAATGCCGGTCAGCAGATCTTCCGCATTCCAATTTGTTTCTCTTCTGCGCAGAAGCTCTGCGCGGAGGGTATCGCGCTCCGTTTGGGGCAAAAAATCCAGCTTTGCAATCCAGCGTCCGCTTCCCTGGCAGACATCTCTGGACACCTCGAAGATTACGGGGCCGGAAAGACCGTAATCCGTAAACTGCAGTTCCCCCCGGCTCTGACTGAAAATCTGACCGTCCCGCAGGATCTGTACATGGCAATTGGCACGCACACCCTTCAGAGATCCGCAGCCATCCCAGGATGACTTCATCTGCACCAGTGCAGGCCGCAGCTTGGTGCATTTGTGGCCCAGACTGCGCAGCAGCTGATAACCGGACATGGAACCGCCCAGCTTCGTACCGGCAAGACCGCCGCAGGCGATGATGAGCCTGTGGCAGAAGATCGTTTCATCCGCGCTCTCAGCGGAAAAACCACCTTCCACCTTCTTCACTTTTTTCACTTCAAAGCCGGTCAGCAGCTGAATGTTCGGTTTGGCCAGTGCAAAGCGCAGCACATCCACCACGGAATTTGCCTGGTCGGAGTAGGGATATACACGTCCCGACGCCTCCGCAACCGTATAAAGTCCAAGGGATCGAAACCAGTTCAGCGTGTCCTGCACATCGAAACGATTTAGGGCCGGCGTCCAAAAATCGGGCTCCGTGCCGTGGTAGCCTCCCGCATTTGCATGAAGGTTCGTCAGATTACACCGGCCGTTGCCGGTGGCAGCAAGCTTTCTGCCGACTCTTGCCTGTCGCTCCATCAGGATCACCTGCACATGATCCTGTTCCGATGCCGCCAGTGCTGCGGCCATGCCGGAGGCGCCTGCGCCAACAATTCCGATGATCATATCCTCACCTGCTTTCTTATCTTTAGGTAACACCGCATAATTCGGCAAGGAAGCGCAGCGAGAGATTTTGTGCCAGTTCAAAGTTCCGAAAACGCGGGAATACTGTATGTATTTCCCGTTTTTGGAACTGCAGAAATGGTGCAAAAGATCCGCTGAGATCCGCAGACGCAATTGTGCGGTGTTGCCTTTATATTATAACCCATAAAAAACATATTTGCAATAGAGCGAAGATGTGCTATAATGTCATAGGTGATAAGATGGATCGCAGTCATATCGATAAAATCTCGGGCAGTCCGGAAGACCGTCTTCTTCTGGCAAAGCTCTGGGACAAAATAAACGCAGGCATCCGCCGCAACATTCCGGCGAATACCTGTTTTCTTTCCCCGCGGGAGCAGGAAATGGCCCGTTTTCTCTTTGGGGATCAACCGGGTCTGCTGTATTTCGGCGGCTTCGACGATGCAGAACGAAAGATGCTCGTCTACCTTCCGGACTATCTGGATGATCGCAGTCTGTATGACGAGGATTCGCCCATGGTCTGTCTGCGGGCAACCTACTTTGAAGCGGATGCACTGACCCACCGTGATTTTCTCGGCGCTCTGATGGGCGCGGGAATCGCCCGGGAAACCGTTGGTGATATCTGCGTGGGCAATGGCTGCTGTGATTTCTTTGTGAGCGCGGAGATTGCGGATTATATCGCGCAGAACTTGGTTTCGGCAGGCAGAACGAAGCTGCACATGGAGCGGATCTCCCTGTGTGATGCCAATATCCCCGAGCCGGAAATCAGGGAAATCAGGGACACCGTTGCATCGCTGCGTCTGGACAGTGTGATCGCCTCCGGTTTTCACATTGGCAGAAGTCTGGCAGCACAGTACATTCAGGCGGGCAAGGCAGCCGTTGACGGACTTCCCTGCGAAAAGCCTGACAAATCCGTTGCCGAGGGCATGAAGATTTCTGTACGTGGGCTGGGAAAAATCAAGCTGGCAGCAGTCAACGGACGCACCAGGAAGGATCGCATTTCCATTACTATTTTTCGCTATGTGTGAGGTAACGATATGAATATGAACGAAGTCATCGCCAGAATCAATCAGCTGGCTGCCAAAAATAAGTCCGAGGGTCTGACGCCCGAAGAACTGGCCGAGCGGGACAAGCTAAGAAGGATCTACATTGATTCCGTCAAGGCGAATCTGGTAGGCCAGCTGGAGCACACCACCATTGTTTATCCCGACGGTACTACGAAGAAGGTCACCCACAAGTAATTCCGCTTTCGTGCTGTGCACTTTTGCGCAGCACCTTTTTGTTCCGTTTCTTTTCATCAAAGCGCTCCAGAATTTTGCTCTTTTCATCGTATCTTTTTTCTGGTACAATGGTGAAAGAAACGAGTATCGGAGGTAGAATATGCCTTTTTTGCCCATATGCAAGCAGGATATGATTGATCGGGGCTGGGCACAGTGCGATTTTGTCTATGTCATCGGCGACGCATACGTTGACCACCCTTCCTTCGGCCACGCCATCATCAGCCGAATTCTTGAGAGTCACGGTTATACCGTAGGCATCATCTCCCAGCCGGACTGGAAGAATCCCAGGTCCATCGATATCTACGGCAAGCCACGTCTGGGCTTTCTGGTTTCCGGCGGCAATATGGACTCCATGGTGAACCACTATTCCGTCACCAAGCACAGGCGCAAAACCGATGCCTTCACCCCCGGCGGTATCATGGGCAAACGTCCCGACTACGCAACAATCGTATACTGTAACCTGATTCGTCAGACCTACAGGAATGTGCCGATTCTGATTGGCGGTATTGAGGCGTCTTTGCGGCGGCTTTCCCATTACGATTACTGGTCGGAGACCATGAAGCGCTCCATTTTGCTGGATTCCCAGGCGGATCTTCTCATGTACGGCATGGGTGAAACGTCCATTGTGGAGATTGCCGACGCGCTCAACTCCGGCATGGAAGCAAAGGATATTACATGGGTGGACGGTACCGTATTCAAAACCGCGGAGCTGGATGAAAGCCTGCCTACCATCGTGCTGCCTTCCTATGATGAGCTGAAAACCAGCAAACGCAAGTATGCCGAATCCTTCAAAATTCAATACGGAAACTGCGATCCCTTCACGGCCAAACGGTTGGCAGAACCCTTTGGCGATCGGTATGTGGTGCAGAATCCCCCACAGAAGCCACTGACCACAGAGCAGATGGATCAAGTCTATGACCTGCCTTACGAAAGAACCTACCACCCCAGCTATGAAAAGCTGGGCGGCGTACCGGCCATCGAGGAAGTGAAGTTCAGTCTGGTTTCCAACCGGGGCTGTTTCGGTGCCTGCTCCTTCTGCGCGCTGACCTTCCATCAGGGCAGAATCATTCAGACCCGCTCCCACGAGTCCATCCTTGCGGAAGCGGAAAAGATGGTTCAGGACAAGGATTTCAAAGGCTATATCCACGATGTGGGCGGCCCCACCGCCAACTTCCGCCACCCCGCCTGTGACAAGCAGCTGACCAAGGGTGCCTGCGGCGGGCGACAGTGCCTCTACCCTACCCCCTGCAAAAACATGAAGGCCGATCATTCAGACTATATCGCGCTGCTTCGCAAGCTGCGAAAAATAGACGGTGTGAAGAAGGTCTTCGTCCGCAGCGGCATTCGATTTGACTATCTGCTGGCGGACAAAAAGGATACCTTCTTCAAGGAGCTGGTACAGTACCACATCTCCGGTCAGCTGAAGGTAGCGCCGGAGCATGTGTCCGATGCGGTGCTGTGCCGCATGGGAAAGCCAAAAAACGCCGTCTACAACCAGTTTGTGGACAAATACTACGCCCTGAACAAGCAGTACGGCATGAATCAGTTTCTTGTCCCCTACCTCATGTCCAGCCATCCCGGCTCCACCATGAAAGAGGCTGTGGAGCTGGCAGAATACATCCGCGACATGGGCTACAACCCGGAGCAGGTGCAGGATTTCTATCCCACGCCCTCCACCCTGTCCACGGTCATGTACTACACAGGTCTTGATCCCAGAACCATGGAGCGGGTCTATGTTCCCACCGATCCCCACGAAAAGGCCATGCAGCGGGCGCTGATTCAGTACCGAAATCCGAGAAACTACTATCTGGTCAGGGAAGCACTGATCGCCGCCCACCGGGAGGACCTGATTGGTTCCGGTCCCAAATGCCTGATTCGCGCGGTACCGCCACGGAAAGAGAAGGCATCCGCACCCCCTCCCAAAGCTCCCACAAAAGGGAAACCTGCCGTAAAGAAGCCTGCCGCCACGGCGTCTTCCAGGAAGCCTGCAGCCGGCGTGACCACGAAGAAGCCGGCAGCCACTGTTCGAAAAAAGCGCTGACGATCATCGAACCCCATCCCGAGGATGGGGTTCTTAATTTTTGTCCTCCGCCATAGGATGTTCCATACATCTGAAAGTTTGAGGTGGTACGATGGAACATATCGAAAACCAAGTGCGGCTGCGGGGCGTTTTGCTGGCGCTTCCCCATTTCTCCCACGAAAATCACGGCAGAAGATTTTACCGTTTTACGCTGGAAGTGGCGCGGCTGTCCGGCACAGTCGACCTGCTCCCGGTGGTGGCGGAGGAAAGAATCCTGAATGCCATGGATCTGTCCGGCGGAGAGATGATCACCGTCACAGGGCAGATCCGATCCCACAACGTACGGGAAAACGGGCTGCGGCATTTGCTGATTTTTGTATTCGCCCGGGAAATCATTTGCGAGGATGGGGATCCAATCAACGAAGTGACTCTGGAAGGCCCCATCTGTAAGGAGCCAACCTATCGCCGTACCCCTCTGGGACGTGAGATCTGTGACGTGATGCTGGCGGTACCACGATCCTTTCGCAGGGCGGATTATCTGCCCTGCATTCTATGGGGACGAACAGCCTATGAGATTTCCCAATGTCACATCCGTGACCGCATCTGCATCCGGGGGCGGCTTCAGAGCCGGATTTACACCAAGCAGACGGAGGATGGGCCACAGGAGCGCACTGCCTACGAGATTTCGGCATTAACTGCCGAAGCTCTGGAGGATCAGATTCAGCATCAGACATAGAATACATCCAACAGCGGTGGGCAGGAAAAATGCCGCCGCTGTTTTTGCCGCGCTTTTTGTTTCCTTGTAAATGGTGATGAGCGTTGTGGAGCAGGGCCAATGAAAAATGGTAAACACCATAGTACATAGGGCTGTCTTCCATGTCCAGCCGGTTTCCAGAAGAATCGACGTGTCCTGTGCCTCCACCAGCGTGCCAACGCCCGAAACAGCCATGAGAATCACCGGGATCACAAGTTCATTTGCAGGAAGCGCCATGATGAATGCCAGTATGATGATTCCATTCATTCCCAGCAACCGTCCAACCGGCTCCAGTATTTCAGAAAGCCTTCCCAGCAGGGAGGTATTTGCCATGAACCACAGCAAAACCCCGGCAGGTGCCGCCACGGTCAACGCCCGAAGCGCCACGAACAGGGATTTGTCCAGAAGTGAGCGCACCAGAATCTGCCCAATCCGCGGGCGTCGGAAGGGCGGCATCTCCATCACAAAGGTACTGCGTTCGTGGCGCAGTGCCGTGCGGCTGAGAAGCCCCGATGTCCCCATGGCACCAAGCACGCCAAGCACGATGCACAGCGCCACAACCAGGGGTGCGCAGCCATGGGCAAAAAACAGACTCCCCAGCAAAATCAGTGTGGGAAAGCGTCCGTTACAGGGCACCATGGCATTGGTCAAAATAGCCATCAGGCGCTCCCGCGGCGAATCGATGATGCGGCAGCCTGTGACACCCACCGCGTTACAGCCCAGACCCATACACAGCGTCAGTGCCTGCTTGCCGCAGCCACCGCAGCGGCACAGGGGTTTGTCAAGCAGAAAAGCCATCCGCGGCAGATAGCCCACATCTTCCAGAATCGTGAATAATGGAAAGAAGATCGTCATCGGCGGCAGCATCACCGCGATGACCCGGGCGGCTGTCATGTACATTCCGTCGATCAAAGAGCCTGACAGCCACCATGGCCAATTGCCGCTCCATTTTATCAGAAGCCTGTAGCCGGAATAGAACAGGGATTCCAGCAGCTGCGACGGATAGTTGGCGCCCCATACCGTCAGCCAGACGATGAACAGCAGCAACAGCAGCATCACCGGCATCCCGTGGCGGCGGCTGACCAGAACCCTGTCCAATACCTTTCTCCAATTCTCTTCCGGCTTTTCCACCCGGACGCACCGGTTTGCAAGCTCCTCCGCTTTTGCCAGCGGTTCAATCTCATGAAATGCGCCCACTGCACCGATAACTTCCCTCGTGCGTTCAAGCAGCGTTTCCAGACCTTCCTTTCTGCCGGCCGATGTGAATACCACAGGGATTGTCAGCAGCTTTTCCAGCAATTCCCGGTCAATCTGAATTCCTCTCTTTTCTGCCTCATCCATCAAATTGACGCAAAGAACCACGCGCTTTGTCTGCTTCAGAATTTGAAGCGCCAAAATCAATGTCCGCTCCAGGCAGCTCCCGTCGCAGACCACAATGATACAATCCGCCTCGTTGGATGCGATAAACTCCGCGGCGATCCGTTCGTCCTCACTGGCACCCGTCAGGGAATATGTACCGGGCAGATCACTCAGTTCTATTTTCCGGCCCTGAAACACCGTTTCCCCCGACACCTTTCCCACCGTTTTCCCCGGCCAGTTTCCGGTATGCTGGTGAAGTCCTGTCAGGGCGTTAAAGAGTGTTGATTTCCCCACATTGGGATTTCCTGCCAGGGCAACCTTCATTGGTTTTTCGGTGCACCCCATTATACCTGTACCCGAATGCGGCACAGATCCGCATCACGCAACGCCAGGACGCTGCCCCGCAGCTCAATGGCCGCCACATGCCCGCCGGGGCTGGCATAAGCGAGGCGCACCTTTGTTCCCGGAACGAGTCCGAAATCAAACAGTCTTTTTTGCATCTGCTGATCCGTATCCACGCTGATCACACAGGCCCAGTTTCCCATACAAACCTGATTCAACGGCACAATCACGAAAAATCCCTCCAATCATTCCCTTCATGCTATGACACACCGGCAAAATCTGTGCAAGAAAACCACTTTTCATTTCCCTTTTGCTGTGTTAGAATTGTGAAAAAGCCTCAAAGGAGACACGGCTATGGAGGAAAAAGTCAATTCCATTATTGAGATTTTGAAGGCGCGCTATCCAGATGCGCTCTGCGCGCTCCACTACGAAAAGGATTATGAGCTGATGATCGCCGTGCGGCTGTCCGCCCAGTGTACCGATGCCCGGGTAAATCTGGTAACACCCGCTCTCTTTGCCGCGTATCCAACGCTGGATGCCATGGCCGGTGCCGATATTGCGGATGTGGAAAACTATGTTCGTTCCTGCGGATTTTACAAGCACAAAGCCCGGGATATTGTTCTTGGCTGTCAGATGCTCCTGAACGATTACGAGGGGAAGGTGCCCGATACGATGGAACAGCTCCTGCGCATTCCGGGTGTGGGGAGAAAAACCGCAAATCTTCTGCTGGGTGATCTCTACGGCACACCCGGCAGTGTGGTCTGCGATACCCATTGCATCCGCATCTGCGGCCGGTTGGGTCTTTCCATTGGAAAAGAGCCGGAAAAGGTGGAACAGCAGCTTCGGAGGATCCTGCCGCCGGAGGAAAGCAGTGATTTCTGCCACCGGATCGTTTTGTTCGGACGGGATTGCTGCACCGCCAGAAACCCCAAATGCGGTGAATGTCCCCTTGCAATGTTCTGCAAGGAGTTTAACCCCTGATATCGGGGATTCTTTGAGGCTTTCCAGCGGTTCAAAAAACAGGAAATACATACAGTATTCCTCCGTTTTTTGAATCTTCTGTAGCAGTGAATTGTCGCTTCCCGCTTTTGCCGAATGAATCAGCGATTCCTTTGTTCTACCTCTCCCCTTGTTGCGCATAGGATGTGGACAAGGGGGGATTCCTTTGCCCAAAAAGCTTCCGATTTTCTATTCTGCCCTGCTGCTGACGGCTGTCAATCTGCTTCTGCGGCTGGTGGGAACATCCTTTCAGGTGTATCTGTCCGGTTGTATTGGCGCCGCAGGCATCGGTCTGCTGCAGCTGGTCATGAGCGTGGGCAGTCTTGCGATGGTTGCCGGTATCGGCGGCATCCGTACCGCTACCATGTACTTAACAGCCGAGGAACTGGGCAGAAAAAATCCCCAGAACGTCATCTGGGTGCTGTCCGGCTGCTGCCTGTACAGCATCGCGTTCAGCTCCATTGTTGCCATGCTGCTGTATCGGTTCGCACCATGGATTGCATCGGTCTGGATCGGCGACCCCAGGACAGTGGCACCGCTGCGCCTTTTCGCAGCATTTTTGCCTGTCACCTGTCTTTGTGGTGTCATGACAGGTTACTTCACGGCCGCAAACCGCATCGGCACGCTGGCTGCCGTAGAAGTGGCGGAGCAGGTTTGCTCCATGTCGCTGACTATGGCCGCATTGACGCTGTTTGCGAAACGTGACCCGGTCCTGCCTGTGTGTCATCATGGGTAGTTCCTTGGGCAGCATGCTGACACTGGCCTGTCTTGTAGTGCTGCGGCTGCGGGAGCATGCCCCGACGGGTGCCCGGATTCACGTGAATCGCCGTCTGATGCAGACCGCGCTTCCGCTGGCATTCGCCGATGATCTGAAAAGCGGGATCACCACAGCGGAGAATCTGATGGTGCCAAAACGACTGGCTCTTAACCCGGCCGTCTCCAGTCCTCTGGCTGCCTTTGGTCTGGTCAGCGGTATGGTGTTCCCAGTAATCATGTTCCCGGCATCGATTCTCTTTGGCCTGACGGAATTGCTGATTCCGGAGCTTGCCCGCTGTGCTGCCGCAGGAAGCGAGACGCGAATCCAATATCTCGTGAGAAAGGGTCTGCGTGTCGGGATGATCTATGGTGCCGCCATGGGTGGGCTTCTTTATCTGATGGCCGATTTCCTTTGTATCCGGTTGTACAAAAGCCTGGACGCGGCACACTTTATGCGCTGCTATGCGCTGTTGGTGCCCATGCTGTACTGCGACATCCTTACCGATGCCATGACCAAGGGACTGGGGCAGCAGCGTGTCTGCGTTCGCTACAACATTCTCACATCCGCATTGGATGTGTTTTTTCTGTATCTTCTGCTGCCACGTTCCGGCATGCGGGGGTATTATATCAGTTTTTTTGTGACCCATTTGATCAATTTCCTGTTAAGCCTTGGGCGTCTTCTGAAAATCAGCATACGAAGCATCCCTGCATATATCCCGGTTCTGTCCGTATCCGCAACCTTGCTGTGCATCTGGGCTGCAAGCCATGTGCGGAACGTTTCCTTCCGCTGTATTTCCTTTCTCCTGCTGCTCAGTTCCCTGCTGTTCCTTTTCAGGATTCTGCGTTCGGAGGATCTTCGCTGGTTCAGGGGACTGGTATACAAAAAATGACCCACTTTGTGTGGGTCATTTTAAAACGGACGGCGTCAGAGGGCTTTCAGAATTTCAAGCAGGAAGTTCCATGTGCGCCCGGTGGAAGCAATGTCCAGCTTTTCCCGGCTGGTGTGAATATCGTGCATCTGCGGGCCGATGGAAACGCAGTCCAGCCCCGGAAGCTTCTGTCCCAGAAGGCCGCATTCCAGACCGGCATGAATAGCAAGAACCTCCGGTGTCTTTCCGTAGAGGCGCTGGTAGGTATCCACCATGACCGTGCGGAGCCTGGAGTCCGATCTATACTCCCACGCGGGATACTCACCCATCTGCGAGTAAGACGCATCATGGAATTTCGCCAGTTCCTGCAGCTTCTGCAGCAATTCCTGCTTCTCCTGATTCACGCTGCTGCGGACAGAGAAGGTCATCTTCATGGAGTTGCCAAGCTTTGCAATGCCCATGTTGAGGCTGGTCTGCACCAGACCGGGCATATCCTCGCTCATGGCCTGAACGCCGTTGGGCGCGCTGCACAGCAGGGCAATGACCTTTGCGGTCACTTCTGCCGGCAGTGCATTGCCGCCGAGGGCATCCAGATCAAAGGCCTGAACAACTGCCTCCGGCTCATCGTACCGGGCGCGTACCTCCGCCTGCAGGGTTTCCGCGATGCCATTGATACGCTCCAGATTGATGCCCATGGCAACCACATTCGCCTGGCAGGAACGGGGAATCGCATTGTCCTTGGAACCGCCGGCAAAGGAGGTCAGGCACAAAGGCATCATGGCCTGAATCCTGCTCAGAAACTCACCCATAACCTTGTTGGCATTGGCACGGTTCTTGTGGATCTCCGCACCGGAATGGCCGCCCTGCAGTCCATCCACGCACAGGCGAATGCACGGGCCATAGACCGCACGACGCGCCGCTTCCAGTTCTATGGTCGCGGTAGCGCCGCCGGCGCAGGAAACGGTAAAAATACCCTCATCCTCGGAGTCCAGATTCAGCAGCATTCTGCCCTTCAGTTCAGACAGGTCAATGACCGCGGCGCCCAGCATGCCGATCTCCTCATCGACGGTAATCACCACTTCCAGAGGGGGATGCGGAATGGATGTGTCATCCAGCAGCGCCAGCGCATAGGCAACCGCAATGCCATTGTCCGCACCCAGGGTCGTGCCCTTTGCGAACACAAAGCGATCATCATGGGCAACATCCAGCCCGTCCACCGCCATATCCAGGGGGCAGGAGGCATCTTTCTCGCAGACCATATCCATATGACCCTGCAAAATCACAGGTGCATGATCCTCGTAGCCGCAGGTACCCTCCTGAAAAATGATCACATTGTTTGCCTCATCCTGCACATACCGCAGGTTTCTCGCTCTGGCGAAAGAAGCCAAGTAATCGCTGATGGCTTTGGTATTCCGGGAGCCGTGCGGAATGGAGCAAATCTCTTCAAAAAAACCGAATACGGAAGCAGGTTCAAGACCTGCAAGTTTTACAGCACACATTTGAAACACTCCTAATATCAAGGTTGGCTACAGTATAGCACAGGCAGAAGAAAAAGTCTATGCTGAAACACAGTCGGGCAATAAACAAAGACCACAGAAATTCATCCGTGGTCTTGTGTTTCTGTTGTCAATGAATCAGATGAGGCTCAAAGACAGGGTCAGCAGAACCCAAGCCAGAGCAACCCACTTGGTGGCACTTGCCAGAACCTGATCCAGATTCTTGCCCTTGCCCTTGCTCAGGTAGGTGTCGGAATTGCCGGCGATGGCACCGGACAGACCTGCTTCCTTGCCGGACTGCATCAGAACGATGACAATCAGTGCAACGCTGGCAATGGCCTCCAGAACAGTCAGAACGATTTCCATTTCAATAACCTCCCTCCGCTTTTTGCGGTGAAAACCGGATATATGCACTCGCAAAAGGCGCGAGTTTCAAACAGCCCGGTCATTATAACACAGCCATTTTCAAATATCAAGTGGTATTCGATATTTATTTACTTTAACAGGGATGCATCTTCCCTTATTTCTGTACCCAATTGCCGGTGGCAAGGCAGTTGAGATAGCTTTCAATGAACGGATCCAGAGCGCCATCCATGACACCGTTGACATTGGAAGTCTCGCAGCCGGTCCGTGTATCCTTCACCAGTGTGTAGGGCATAAACACATAGTTTCGGATCTGGCTGCCCCACTCGATCTTCTGCTGAACACCCTTGATGTCAGCGATATTGGCAAGATGCTCCCGCTCCCGGATCTCAACCAGCTTACTGCGCAGCATACGCAAGCAGGTTTCCTTGTTCTGGAACTGGCTGCGCTCCGTCTGGCAGGAGACAACAATGCCGGACTTGTGGATCAAACGGACGGCAGAAGAAGTCTTGTTGACCTTCTGTCCGCCTGCGCCGGAGGAACGGTAGACCTGCATCTCATAATCTTCAGGCTTGATCTCAAAATCCTCGGAGTCGTCCTCGATCTCAGGAATCACTTCAATGGCGGAGAAAGAAGTCTGGCGGCGCGCGTTGGCGTCGAAGGGAGAAACGCGAACCAGTCGGTGAACGCCATTCTCACCCTTCAGGAAGCCATAGGCGTTCTCTCCCTCCACCATAATGGATGCGGACTTGATGCCTGCTTCATCCCCTTCCTGATAGTCCAGAATCTTGTAGGTGAACCCGCTGCGTTCGGCCCAGCGGGTGTACATACGGTACAGCATCTGGCACCAATCCTGCGCCTCCGTGCCGCCGGCGCCTGACTGAAAGCTCATAATCGCGTTGTTTCTGTC
>SAMEA3663248__coassemble_356_pt1 | contig 17147 bp, 9 predicted proteins | sample SAMEA3663248__metabat2_low_PE_010 | metagenome-assembled genome bin SAMEA3663248 (sample SAMEA3663248) | pig gut metagenome | biome: pig gut; feature: pig-associated habitat; material: faeces | place: China | collected 2013 | reverse complement strand
AAGCAAATCGTATCATCTGCTTCAAGAAAATATTGTAAACAGTTCTCCAAATTCCCATTTGATGAACAGGGTCGATTACGCACCTAATCGCTTTTCTTACCTATACCTACGCACCGTTATACTGCTCTTTCGCAAGAAAGAGATACCCTTCGGGGTATCTCTTTTTTTGGCATAGACTACGCATTTTAATACAATGCAACACAAAATATCCGAGCGTTGCATTGCCCATACAACATTGTAGCTGCGGAATCCTAAGTATTTGGACAGGTCTACAAACTGGACATAAATCAAAAAAATCTGACAAAAAGAATAGTTCACAAAATCGGCGGTATTACAGTCCCTTATCCGCAAAATACCGTGCAATCTCTGCGCTTAAGTTATCACCTAGCTTTTCGCGGATTTGATCTGCATTCTCAGCGATATAAGCATCCCATGCTTTTTGCTCTTTTTTACCAAACTGCGCAACATTCTCCATATAGGTTGCCGCCGCAATACTTACGATGTGATATGCTTCGAATGGCGATTTCTGCAGTGTTTTGAGTGATCCCAGCGGCACCAGAATTTTCGATGCGCAGCAAAGGGCGCCATTCAGCATACCGTCTGTAGCTAATGTTTTTAATTTAAGTGTTTTTACGCCATTGGGGATAACGACACTTTCCAAAGTGCTGTCAAGGTAAACCAGATTCTCTCCAAGCTTTGCAGTTTTTTCTTGAATATAGATGTGTTTTAAGTTTTGACATGAAGAAACTGCATAGTTTCCAATCTCCACAACACCAGACGGAAACACTATCGTCTCTATGGCAGTATTCTGAAAAACGTAACCGCCTACAATCAGTTGCGTTTTGGGTGGTGCAATCATGACCTCTTTTAGATTTTTGCAAAACTGGAATGCACTTTTTTCAATTACTTCAACACTTGTAGGAATATGAACTGACTCTAATCCGCATTCCTTAAAGGCAGATGCACCGATTTTCTTTAAGTTTTGTGGAAAGTTCACATCTTTTAGTTTTTTACATTTAATAAAAGCGTTTTGTTCGATACACTCCAACGAGTCTGGAAGGACAATCTTTTCAAGCTTTTTATTGTTTGCAAATGCCTCCTCCGCAATTTTAATAACACCATCCGGAATTGAAACAACAGATGCATCACCGGTATAGTATAGTAATGTGCTTCCAGCAAACTGGAATCCATTTGTATTTCTTAATAAAGCCATTGGGTACCTCCCATGTATTTTTACTATATTCCTAAATTTCTTCTAATTCTACTATATTTTATGAATAGCAGCATATAAAAGATTATGCCAATCAAAGTCTCCTTTAAATGAATCCAATTCTTCCTGCATGTGCTGTTTTCTTTTGCATATCGATATTTTCGTCTGCAATATAATCCTCAACATCACTACGAATAATTGTGCTATCGCCTTCAGTATCTTCTGTGCGAAGGTTTTGATTCATAATTACCTGATCCAGGATATTGCGGATTGTTCTTGCGTTGGAAAAATTCTTCTGCGTACGGTAGTACTCTGCCACATCCAGCAGTAGCTCCAGCGCTGCCTGGTCAATGGTGTATTTCTTTTTATTTAGAAATACAACTGCGATTTGACCTAACTCCTCACGGCTATAGTCCGGGAAATCCAAGGTAAATTGGATTCTGGATTCGAAACCGGGATTTGCGCTGAGCATTCTGCGCATCTCGTCCTTGTAACCAGCCAGAATGGCACAGAACTGCCCTCTACGGTCTTCCATTTCCTTCAGCAGCACCGCAATAGCTTCTTCGCCGTAATTGGTAGCACCACCGGTTGCAGTATGAGATCCTACCAATGCATACGCCTCGTCGATAAACAACACGCCACCCATAGCACTATCGATTTTCGCCTCAGTTTTCGGTGCTGTTTCACCAACGAACTTGCCCATGAGGCCGTGTCCATCCGTCTCCACTAGCTTAGCTTCAGACAGCACACCGGCATCATACAAAATTCGGGACAAGATTCGGGCAACCTCTGTTTTGCCGGTTCCCGGATTTCCATAGAAGCACATATGCAGATTAAAGCCTGCTTCACCTTTATTCCTCTTGGCATAGGCCTTGATCTTCTTGACCATACGCTTCACGGAGTCCAAGCCAATCAGCTGATCCAACTCTTCCTCTCCAGTCAGAACCTTCTTCTGGCCGTCATCACCGGCAGTTGGCAAATTTACCTTTGCATCCTGGATATACTTATTCACATCCACAATGCCGATCTCATGATCCTCTGTGCCGGCGCAACGCATGTTCTGGCACATAATCACCTGATCCAGAATATTACGGATCTCTCTTGCATTGGCAAAGTTTGGATCTTTGCGCTTGATGTCCGTAACATCCAAAATTCTGCTCATAGCGCTTTCGCCCATGCTGTATCCCCGGTGCTGCAACATCAGCTGTGTGATGCTTTGCAGCTCATCCCGAGAGTAGTTGGGGAAGTCCAGCATAAACTGGATTCTGGATTTGAGGCCAGGGTTTATTTCAATCATTTTATGCATTTCACTTTTATAGCCCGCAAAAATGACACAGAATTTACCCCGATAATCCTCCATTGCCTTAACCAATGTATCTATAGCTTCCTTGCCGTAGTCTGTCAGTCCATGATCACCGCTGTTACCAAGCGCATAGGCCTCATCGATAAACAGCACACCGCCCATAGCGCTGGCAATGACTCTGCGAGTCTTCTCAGCAGTTGCTCCGAAGTACTGGCTTACCAGGCCACTACGATCTACTTCCACGACTCTATTGGTAGGCAGGATCCTATTCTCATATAAAATGCCAGCAATGTACCGTGCAACCTCTGTCTTACCCGTACCGGGGTTCCCAAGGAAGCACATATGGATATTTAGATTGTCGCTGCCTTGGTTTGCCAAGACATAAGCCTTAATTTTCTTAATACTCTCTTTAATGCCGGCAAGACCGATCAGTTCATTCAGCTTTTTCTCACTTTCGCCGATGTTGATCAACTTCGTTCCCAGAGGCACCAGAAAACCTAGATTATCAACCAGGATCAGCTTCTTGTATAATTCGAAAATCTGATCTTCAGTCTTGCTGTCTAGTATAGCACTAACACTTACTGCCCGGTTGTAATCCAGATATCTTTGCTGAAGCAGCTCAGAAATCCGTGCCAGGAAATCGGCTTCGTTCATTCGGCCCGCTTCTGTCGCATACTCGTAGTTTTTTACAAACAACGGCGCGCACATGATGACCTCGATGCTGTGCCAAAGGCAAGTTAGCATTTCTTTCAGCTCATCCGAACCATCGTCCATAATGTCTACAACATATTTCTTTGCAAGAACTCTTTCTGCCTTTGAAATCGCATCTTCTAACTCATCCTTAAAATCCGTTTGATTGCTAAATTTGCTACTACGCTTTGTCGGATGATACTTGTGGCTATTTCCATACAGATTGTTCACTTTGATAAATCTAACAATCTTCTTTGCAAGCTGCTCGATCAGATCGATCAGCTCACCTGCGGAAAACCAAAGGTATTTATTGGGCACCTCTGTATATGCAAGCGATACCTTTTCCCACTGGACTGGATTCAGCGTTATTGTCAAATCAGGATCCAGTATTTGGACAGCTTTTAAAAGCACTTCATCATACTGATTCACAATACTATCCAGGCCCTCAAACGACACCGGATAAATCTTCGAAAAAGTTGATGTAAAATGCAGTTTCAACTGTTCTGCTGTTTCCAACAGATTACGCAAAAATGCTTCCGTTTTTTCTTGGTTGGAAACATACCTGAGGATCTTATCATAATTAGGAAAACGAAGATCATCTTTGTCTTTCCCTTCGAAGACAAGATCCTCACGCATAATACTCTTTATTTGAAGCCGTGCAAAGAAATTCTCGATTTCGCTGCGCAAAACCGCTGCCCGGTCATAGGGTGTTTCGAACATCCTGTATCCGCACATAGGGCAACTGCAGCAGCAATCGCTCTCTTTGATTTCGCCACAGCTTATGCACTTGTATGTAGCCATACTCAGTCAACTCCAAGGGCTTTTCTTGCCGCATCCAGCGGGGTGGTGTAGAAAATAACAGAAATCTCCGCTTTCAAATCAGCACGCAGCTTATCGTACTTTTCCTTGCTTTCTGCAGGAAGCATAATTCTTTTTGCACCAGCATTCGATGCTGCTACAAAAATCTCTTCCATTTCGGTAGTAATGGGCATCATGCTACCAGACATCACAACACGTCCACAAATTACCAAGCCTGGCAACACTGCTCGGTTTGCAAGCCCGGAGAACAATCCCACTACCTCAGCAACGGAAATCTCATCGCAAACGCCACGGTTTTGCAGATCATTAAAGTACAGGCTATAATCAAAGTCCTCATAAGCCCCAGAGATGATTTTCCTGGAGTTTTCTCCAAAGTAATTAAACGCCGCGGTAATGCTATCTTTGACGCTCTTAGGCGCTCTGGCGAGGCCCTCGACGTTTTTAAAGCTAAACACGCCGGTACCACTAATCAGTTTGTTTTCCAAGCGGTAGATACCGATAGTATCGTTCACAGATTTTCCAACACCATAGACATAACCGGGAGTTTCCAAGCCTTCAAAAATCAGAGTTCCGCTTGCAACCTCAGGCAGATGAACCACATGCTCTTCGCCGGTATCCAGATCCACGTATCCCAGGTTAACATCACTGAATTCGCCCGGTGTCATCTTGCGCAGCTGCTCTTTCACACGACGTCTGCATTCGATTGCGTATTCCAGAATCTCACGAGTTTCTTCCTTGGTCATGTGCTCATCCGGATATATCAGCTTTGCCAAACCAGAAAACGTTCTGCCTACAGCAATGGTATCACGGGTGTTGAAATCTTTATTCAGTTCAAAATATTCACTATAAGAATTTGTGAAATCATACTTTCTCATAGCATGGCAGAATTCTGCAAAGCAGTCAGAAATCAAGCCGTAGCTCGTAGTAAATAAATTAGACCGCAGCTTGGGAGTCTCCCATCCGGGAAGATACGCATGAATTCTGTCGAAGAAAGCAGAGTCATTATTAAATGCTTCCGGGAAAGGTTCAAACAGATTCGTGGTGCGCATCATATCTGCAACGCTCCGGAATGTATTACCCTCAAAGGCAATAGAAGCATCAGAACTGACAGAATCAGAGCCCCGTGCGAAACTACCATTGGCCATATAGTTCTTCATAATCTGAACCATGTCACCAGATGCCTGGGTAATACCAGCCACTTCATCAAATGCGATACAATCCCAGTTGCCTACAAGGCCAACTCTACGAGAAGCCATATTGTAGAACATGTTGGAAACCGTAGTCGTACCACTGCTCATCAAAATCGAATACGGAGAAAGCTCGCTGTACGCATGAGATTTACCCGTGCCTCGAGGGCCAAGTTCAACCAGGTTATAGTTTTTCTGGATAAACGGAACAAAACGAAGCAGATAATGCAGCTTTTCCTTCTGGGATAACTGCGTCGGTTCATAACCTGCGCTGCGCAGCATCAGGGCAATCCATTCATCCTTTGTAAAATTCCCACGAGCATCCTTAATCTCATCCAAATCCAGATTCGGCATCTGAATGGGTTTCAGCGAAGCAATTTCAAAGGGGGAATCATACTTGGACTTTTTCCGCTTGATCTGTTTCTTTTTCTTTTTATTGCCAAAGATGTCTTCTTCAAATGCAGCTTGCTCGTCTTCGTCATTTTCCTTATTCAGACCCACATACTCAATTTTAACGATACACCAGATGCCGCCAATCAAAAGCTTTTCATTGTGGACAACCAGGTCGGAAGGGACTTCAAAAGGATCCATTCTCAGATTGGTAAACCGGGCTACATACTTGTCCTCGCGGTCATCAAAAACCACAGTAATCTTATCGATTACGGTATACTGTCCATTTTCTTTAATTTTGGACTTCACATATTCGCTCTGATCCGGTCGCACGTAGTTTTCGCTCAGAATCCGTTTGATTTTAGCAATACCGATCTGGATAGCTTCTTCATCATCCGTAGCGCAATACATTCCCAACAAATATTCCAGAACATAAGTGGGAACATTTGCGCCTTTTTTCATCATGGTTGTCAAATCTTTCCGGACTACTTTTCCCGGAAAGTTATCCAACACTTTCAGATCAAACGCTGTCATCAATTATCCTCCCATTAAAAATCAAAACTATCCGTGCCGGTAAACGCCAGCTTTGCCTTGAACGGAATACGCATTGCCACTTCGTAGTCATCCTGGCCGCTGGCCCTGATCATTAGCTCATACTGATCACCGCTGTCGTCACGGGTATTCAAGCAGAACTGCACTCTTTCTGCGGACAATTTTCCGTTTCTGACTTCTAACAACTGTCGGTCATTCAAGACATGCCCCTTGGCATCAATGAAGAACAGTTCATAGGAATGGTCCTTCGGCGCTGCCCCTTCTGCCATAACGAAGGTCAAACTGAAAATATTATTGGTAATTGTGTAGCCTGGCTTCGCCGGATAGAAGGGCAGCGGTGTTCCGTCGCTGACAACTTTGTACAGTTCCTTTACAGACCTATGCAGAGGCTTTTGCTGTCTGCCGCCGATACGGGCCTGTCCTGCAAGATTTTTTCTGGCTGCTTCCGCAAGACGGACAAACTCTGCACGGGAAGAGGAATCTTCCTCTGTTTCCACAGCACGAATGGGATGGCATACAAAGTAAACGATCTGTCTGGTGGCTGCCATAACACTCAGAAGTTCCAGAGCCTTTTCCAACCGCTGCGCATCCAGGTTTACAAAGGGATCATCCAGGATCAGGAAAGGCTGCTCGTTTTCAAAAAGTGTATCAACCAGCGCAAGGCGCATACAGAAGTCAATCAGATCGCAATAGCCGGTACTATATCCCTCGGCTACGTGGATCTTCTCGTTTTCCTCAATTGTGATATTGAAATCAATATCCAGAATGCCCCTAACTGCATCGCTGTTCAGCCAGATGTGCATGTAGCTATTAAACCGTTGCTCCACCTTGCCCAAGTAACGGTTTGCCAGATTTTCCTTTGCCCGGGTGATCAGTTGCGCGGCTCTTTTCAGCATGATCAGCGTATTCTGGGCCTTCTGCTTCTGATCATACAGCTGCCGGAGCTGGGTGGCTATGTCCGGATATTTTTCAAGAGACTGATCCGCCTGCCGGATGAAATCGCTCTTCTGGGTATATTCCACAAGCAGGTTATCCCTGCGGGCCTCAGCATGGGCAATCCAGGCTTTCAATTCGGTTTCCTCTGCGCTTGCCGGATGTACCTGCGTGGAATGATCTGTTTGAATGGATGCACGCTGCTTTTCCAGCTGCCGGATCGCAGCGGAAAGCTCAGCATACAGGCCTGCTTTTTCGGCGATCTCAGCCAGAGCATCCCCAGAGCCTGCTGCGGATCGGCTATAGGAAGTAAGAAACGATTCGACCGCGTCGGAAGCAGCCTTCCGTCTGGTGTTCTGCCTGCGCTGCTCTGCCTCCGTCTCTGCAATCTTCTCACGAAGCTTTGCTGCATTCGTGACCGCTTCCCGGATACGGGACAGCCGTTCCGGCAGCTCCAGATCGGCATAGCGTCCCTGCAGCGCAGGGATCTGCTGCTGTTTTTTCTGCCTGCGTTCGGCATGCTCCCGGAGCTTTTCTGCGTACTGATTGTAGCTGTTGGACAACTGTTCGGCTTTGCGCAATTGCGCCTGTGCATTTTCTGCGGTGACCGTGATCCCGATCCGCGAGAGCACGCTGTTGGCTTTTGCCAGCGCATGGGCCAGGGCAGCCGCCGCCCCATTTCTTGCTTCGGTCAGCTTCGCAAGATCTGGGGATTGCTTCAGAAGAAGCTGATCTGCGCTTACCTTTGCCTTGCTCACAAATTTTCTTTCGGACTGCAATGCTGTCTGCAGCCTGCTGTCGGAAACCATATATGTACTTTGCTTTTCCCGCAGGTATGCCAGAGCGTCGTCGTAGGATTTCCGGGCAATTTCCGGGAAATGTGCATCAAGGTCTGTTCTCTGGGATTCCAGGCCGGCAATAGCAGACAGAATTTCTCCAAGCTCTGTTTGAAGGCTATTCTTGTGCGGAGATTCTTCTGCTTCAAACTGAGCCTCTGAAATTCCGATATCTGCAAGGAACTTCTTCAGATTTCGAATGGCGGTGTTTCGCTTATCGGATTTGATCTTATAGTCCGTTTCCCCGAGCCGAAGGATCTGCAGGGCCTCCGCTTCGGATTTCTCGGAAAGCTCGGGGCACTGAGAATTCACGAATTCTCTGCGCCTGGCAATATCCTCCTTCTGCGCTTCCACCGCTGCACGGATCTCCATGAAGTCCATCATCCGCTTCCGGAGTTGCTTGATCTCTTCTGCTTTGTCCAAAATCTCAGAGATCGCCCCTTCAGAGGGTTCCGCGCCGGCTGCCCAGGCTGTCATCCAGGCAGAAACCGCTTCCTGTGCGGCTTCCATCTGGCGGGTCTGCTGGGCAATCTGGGTTTCCAGTTCGATAATACAGGACTGTGCCACTTTCAGTTGCTGCTGATAATCCGCGCGCTTTCTGCCGATCTCCTGTCGCTGAAACGCGGCGGCTTTATAAGCTTCGTATGCCTGGCAGCGGGCCTTATAGCGGCTGCTTTGCACGATACCAAGAATCACCAGCAGCACACCCGCTGCGGCTATAGCAGCCATAGCCGGCGAAGCAACAATCCCCAGAAGGATACCCACCAAAGTCAGTGCCGCACCGATCCCGATCATCGCAACAGATTCCGGCTTCTTCGGTTCTTCGGGGGCTACCGCCGGGCCCGGCGTATAGATGCCAAGCTGATCAATAGAAGCCTTCAAGCTGATGGATTTACTCTTTTCACCTTCCAACCGTGCAGCCAAGCCTTGAATTTCTGCCTGGTGCGCCGCAACGCTTCGGTATTTCTTCAGAATCTCGCTGCCTTCCACCGGATCCGGAAGGGCATCGGGGTTCGCTGCCAGCAAGACTTCTTGCTGGGCTGTAAGTTCTGTCCTCTTCAGCGCTTCCTGCTTGACAGAAACGGTCTGCTGCATTCTTTGGATCTCTTCCAGTGCTTTGATCACGGGTTGAACCTTGCTGGTGCTGTAGCATTCCGATGCAGCCGCTTCCTGCCGGAGGGCAGCTTCTTCCTTCTTCAGCGAAGCATACTGCTTTTTTCTGCTGACCCAATCCGCAGTTTCCCGTACAATCGCAGACTCCAGTTCCGCTTTCCGCCGGGTCAAGGTGCGTTCTTTTTTCTGCAGTTCCACAAGTCCCGAAATAACCGGGCTCACCCGAACCGGCGTATATTGCTCCTGCTTCCGGATTTCCGTCTGATGGAATTGGACCTCTGTGTGCAGCTCTGCGTAGCGTTTTGTTTTTTCGGTCCAGGAATCGGATTCCCGGCGAATATCCTGCTCCCGAGCTTCCAGATCCCGGGTCAGTTGCTGCAGCGCAGTCTGCGCGGCAACGGTGGTTTCCAGTTTGCGAAGGTAGTCGGGATCGGTTTCCAGGGCAGAGCTGATCAGCGTATAGCCTTCCGGAAGAGGACCGGTGGGCTTGGTGTCCTCCGTACCTGTGGAAAGAATACCCTGCAGTTCGCTGTAGATCCTTTGGATCTCGTCCAGTTGGGAAGCTGTGGGCAGAGTACCATTGTAGCTTACCAGCAGCGCTTGATAATCGGCTGTCAGTTTTTCATGATCTGCCTTTAATTCAGCAAGCTGTGCAGCCAGGGCGGTCATTACCTGCTTCTGATGTTGGACAGCATCCATTTCCGCCTGGGTGGGAATGCCTCCGCCCAGACCCGCTTTTACGGTATCGATCCGGGATTGCAGATCCGCGATTTGCTTGTTGATATCATTCAGAAGCTTCTGGGAGGCTTCCCGCTTTTTCGCCTCACCGGAAACCGCATCCAGTCTTGCTTTTTTCTTCTCCAGCTCTTCATTTACAGAGCTCAGAAGAATATCAATCTGGGTGATCCGCTCTCTGGCGGCATCCTGCGCAGCCAGGTCGGCTTCCAACTGATCCCGCTGCTGCTCCAAGGCAGAGAGCTGGCGGGTGATATCGCCGATCTGGCCTCGGGCACCGGTCTTTTCGTATATTTTGATCTGAGCCGTAAGATTTGCAATGGCATCATCGTAGGCTGCCACATCGTTGGCTTGACTGACCAGGGCATTCAAGCGTGTATGAATACTGCTTGCCGCACCATCGATGGACAGACCATTCTGATTGATAAAGACGCTGCGCTGAAATGCGCTGGCATCCAGCCGAAACAGGGTCTCGCCGATTTTTTCAGGATCGATTTTTGCCGTTACTTTCTTATCCACATCGACGATCTTTACCTTGTCAAAGCGCGGTGTCTCGCCGAAAGTTCTGTAAATGCGATAGTGCACGCCTTCCGCTTCAAAATCCAGGGAACCGCCAAAGGTTCCGCCTTGCCAGGGAAGGTATCTTTTGCGCTCGTTTTCCGTAATATCTTTGCTTCTTTTTGCGTCAAAGCCATATAGCATGGCCTTCAGAAAGGCTGCCATGGTTGTTTTTCCCCAACCATTTTCCTGGAGGACCACGTTCAAGCCTTCGTCGAAGTGGAAATCATAATTGTGAAGGCCGCCAAAGTTATCCACATGCATGCTGATCAATTTCATTCTGCAGACACCTCCTTGCCATTCAATACATTCCAGCCGCAGCAGATCAGTCGGTTGCGCTCGGATTCGCTGAGGGAATCATCCTGCAGGGCCAGCCGGACGAACTCGCTGCGAAGAGAAATGTCGTTCTCAAAAGCATCCTCATCCACATCCATGAGGGTATTGTCGTATACTTCAGCGAAGAATATCCTGCTTTGCAGCTGCGTCTTGAGGGCATCGCCATTCAATGTGATACCGAATGCAGACCTGCCCACAAGGGTGATTCTGAGAAACGTATCCACAGCAACATTTTTTGTAGCGGTGTTGATCTTCCGGAGGATCCCTCTTGGTCCGTCGCTGGGAAGGATCTTCAGATCCATTGCCTGGAACGCATATTTTTGGTTTTTCACCAGGGAATAGGGGCCGATTTGGGTTTCCGACCATTCCAGAATCCCGTAACCCCAGAAAAGGCCTTCTGCATCTTCAAAGCCGATGGGTTCAAAGGAAGGGATAGTCTGCTGCCCTGCGGGCAGGGAAAGCACATAGCTGCCTGCCGCGGCTTTGCGAATGCAGACAGGGTCGTTATCCGCCAGCTGGATCTCAGCGGTATGCTTGTTAATGCGCAGGGCGATGCTGTCGTCCGTATAGGAATCCGCGGTCTGCGTGCAGATCAGATGCAGATTTTCGGGAACGTCATTGCGATAATTGATGCGGTTGTATTCCTCTGCCGACAGAAAGGTCAGCACTTGAATATGCTTCTCTTCTTTCACGGCAGCAAAGAGCGTGTCGATGACAGACTCCGAAACCCGCTTCCGGCCAAACAAGCTACCAAAAAGGGCAATATAGGCAACATGGTTCCGGGCTGCCAGATCCATGAGCTCCGCAAATTTTTCTGTTCTGGCAGCCTGCCATTTATGGGAAAGTCTGATATCCAGGTTTTCTGTACAAAGCGCACCGAGTCTGATATCTGTGCATAACAGCATTTTCATAGCCGGTCCTCCTGCAATCAAAAATCAAAATCATTCACAAAGGCAATGTCGATCTTAAACTCAATTTTTTCCACAACATTTGTAGTACCTTTTTCTACAATGGTCAGGTAGTAGTTTTCTGTCTTTTTGAACGCAACGCTCTTGAGTGTGAATCTTGTTCTAAACATGCGATCCGAGCCATTATTGCTGGTCTTGTCCGCAATAACCGTCTTTGTATCACTAACAGCCTTACCGGATGCATTTGCCATATAGATATCATAAGATGCAGCAGCAATTTTTCCGCTGACAGGCTCTGTCTGGTAAAAATCCAAGGAGAAAATACTGTTGGAAACCTTGCGACTTTGGCTAATGAGTTGTAGAACCGCCTTCTTCACATCGACAAAGTTCTTGGAATTTGCGCGCATATTTTTAAACTCGATCACAGGGACAACAAGTTCCTGCAAGGAAATACCGCCATGAACATAGTTCATACCGCCGCCCTGCTTCTTCATGCGGATATTATCCATCGGTGTGAAGCCTGTCAGGCTGCTGTTCAAATGAGCCATAGGGATCTTCAGCATATGCTCTGCGGTGCAATCTCCATCCGCCAGTACATATCTGCGATCCAACTCCTGAACGAAGCCGGACACGAAACTCTTTTCAGCCTTGTCGCTTTCCTCCAAAGGCTTGTAGGAATACAGGAAGCCGTGATCTGCAGTGATAAGAACATTTGTGCCGTTCATTGTATTGGTAATGACCCGCACTAGGTTCTTCAATTCAAGGATTGCCTCTTCACATGCATCAAATACCTCGTCCTCTGTCACAGCCTTGTCACCGATGGCATCAATAGCATTGTGATAGATATATACCACCTGGGCATTGGCAACAGCCTTTTGCCGCTCTTCCTTGGTCATAGCCAAGAGCGCCTTATAGGTAAGTGCCACATTGCCAGGGTGATCCTTACAAAGAATTTTCTCGCGGCTAGTAGTACCCTCTGTAGATTCGCCGTCGCAAAGAACTTTACCGTCATCGGTCAATTGAAGATTATTATGGGGCAGCAGTGCCGCCATACCAAATTTTGTGGCAGAGGGGAATGTAGCTTGCATAGCCGAAATCTTTGCCGATCCCTTTGTTTCTCGAATCAATTGACCGGTCAATTCCACTGCTACTTCATAACGCAAAGCATCGGAAATAATAACATACGCCCGACTGCCGGAAGAAATGATCGGTTTCGCATAGGTTTTATAAAAATCTGCCTGCTGCGGAACGCCAGGGAGGACTGCGCTTTTTTCAAGCTCATCCGCAACAAGTTTTGTCCACTGATTGCCCAGTTTGGCGAGATACCAGTTCTTGTAGAGCTTTTCTACATAGTCTGCTACGTTCTTATACAGGTCTTCCAGAACCGTACTGGATTCTTTCAAACTCTTTCCAAAAGCCGCATGGAACTGCCTGTAGAAATGATCCATCTTGCAATAATTGCTGGTGTATTCCTTCCACAGCGCCGTATACTCTGCAACATGGAAACCGCTGATGTTTGCCTGATAGAACTGCTGCATTAGTGCCACCTGATGTAAGCCGTCGTAATAATAGCGAACACGCTTATACCATTTCAGCGTTCTACGCTTTTCTACCGCAGCAGCAATGTCGTCTGCCTTGATAATATTATCGGAGATTTCCGACATATATCTTCTTAGGATACATTCATTGATGCAGGGGAAGCATTCAGAACCCAGCAGATCTTCTACATCGACACCGTCGAAGTGCTTCTCAAGACCCAACCGTGCCTCTACAGCTCTGGCAATCTCATAAAGCTCATCATCGTTTTCAGAATGTGCCCATTCATTCACCATTGAATAACACAGCTGCTGATGCGGCTCAGAAATGTACTTCTGGAATCCATGTAAGCAGGAAGCCTTCATCGTAACAGACAGGGTTGTCAAGAGGATGTGCGCTGCCAGATCAATCAGAGATGTGCCTTCCTCATGAATATAGCCCGAATAGCGATTGACCAGTTCCCAAAGAACGGCTTCGTTTCCAAACTTGCGAATATTGCCAATGGCCGCACTCTCTTCTGGATCCAGGTTGCCCAGCAAAAGCGCCCGAATCACACCAGGAGCTGTGTTGATCTTTGTACCAGACAGCACAGCCAGAATGTCAATATGCAGCTGGCCGGGGGTAGTATAGTCGCTGTGGAATGCCTTCAACTTGGCTACGCGTTCCTTGCTATCAAAGAACTTGCTGTAGGACTTCATAGCCTTACGCAGCTGAGTTGTTGCGGGCATATTCAGCTCTTGCATCCGGATGGAAAGCATGTCTGCCCGGAATTCTTCACTGTACAGTTCAATATCCAGCAGCCAATTGTCCCGAATGTCCGAGTATGAGATAGGGTTGTACACCAAATAATTGCTCTGCGTATCCGTTTCAGACAGAAGCATCTTGGCTGCAAAGTTATTGGTACCGGTCAGCTTCAGGACCTTGACACCTTCAAGGCACAGCTCATCCACCAGAGTGGAGAATTCCCCCTCCGGATCTTGCCAGAAGATAATACGCCGACAGTAACTATCCTGCAGCGGAGCAGCAAAGCGATCCTGCAGTGTTTTCTCTATGTTCATACTCATATCGTCTACCTCAAAAAACAATCTTATTGGCTGGTGAGCAGCCGCAATCGCTATGGATATTATACTATTTCTTTTATTGCTTCGCTCACGGGCAGGCCTTCATGATATGTGGAAATGAAATCATTGGCCCACACTTCGTTATCACCTGGCCTGCACAAAACATCCTCAAATGTAATGGACATGGTGTTGTCAGTCTTTGCTCTTGCTACAATGGCATAGACCCGGTCAATAGAATCAGAAACGCCCGAACAGGCAATTTTTACAACCCTATTTTTATGCAACGTTCCGTTTTTCTTTTTTGCAGCAGCTTGAACAATAGCGTCCATCGTCTCTTGATTATTGATCAAATTTGCTATTGCAATTATGAAATCTGTACGCTTTTGAATTTGCTCATCACTCAGCCGGGTAAGATCCTTCGTATTAAACTGAGGATCCGCATATTGAGGCTCGCCGTTATTCTCCCAGCGAATTTCCTCTCTGCTCAGCTCACGAACATACATGCTCTCGATGGCAGAATATGCATCATAGCCAAAGCCAGGCATCTTTTCCCCGGCCTTGGCAAGATAGGTCTGTACCTTAATCTCAACACCGTTGCAATTTACCGTATAGCGCTTGCCCTTGGGCCAGTTCGTAATCCCTGCGGCATTCGCCAATCTGGAAATATCCAAGCTATCCAATCTGTCATAAATCGAAAAGTTGTTCATACCTTTTTCTCCTTTGCTATTGCTCGAGAATTCTTCAGTATTGTTGTAACCGTTAGGTGTATTCTGCTTTATGTGACTCAAGGACCGCAAGACAGTAGGTTGAACCTGTTTCCTGGGCCAATTCGATAAGTGTACCATAAAACATTTCAATGGGCATGTGTACACGTAGAGCTGCATCCAAAAGATTGACAAAGCCGCCGCGAATTAGGATTGCCAATGCAGAATGGAAAATCAGTTCGTTATAAAATTCTGCAAACTCCTTCTGCTCTCGAATGAAACCCTCCAGGTTGGCGCTTGCTCTTTCGAAGCGGATCGCATCCTCGCAAATGCAAAGCTTCTGAACATTCACCATTTCCTCGTCCATAGAAACCTTGGGGAGCTTTTTCTCCCAATTCGGATAATAGCCGGAGAATTCAAAAGAAAGTACCGGTCCGCTGGACATGTTGAAACGTTCTTCCATGCGCTCTCCAAACAATTCACTGCAGAGAAATTTCGGTTTCTCTAAGCATGCTTTTGCCTTTTTGACCATTGCCGGAGTTGCAAACTTTTCGTGGGCCAAAACGCAGCACGCAAATAGCAAGTTTTCAATTTCGACATCTACAATGGGAATGTTTACCTCAAATTGCACGGCTTCCGGGATAATCTTCTTGAAGACCGTGTCCGCATTTTGATAATCGAAAATTTTTCCGCCCATCTTCTTGATTTCTTCCTGACTGGGGTTAGAGGCAAAAACATATTGGGCATTGCTCATATAGCTTTTTCCGCCACCGGCAACACCGACCTCAATGACCTCACCCATTTCAAATGAAGAATTACAGCCGCGCCCGATTACCGCAACATTTCCTTTATTAATCGTATTTCTACCCTTGTAAATATGTTCCCGACCATCTGCAAGGCGAATCTTCACTTTCGGTGCCGGCTTTACAGGAAGGCAGGTCAAATACCAGTTTTCCTTTGCCGCCCGGTCAAAGCCCATGTAATTTTTCGAGTTATTCTTCTCCATAATCTTTCCCTCCTGAATTATTTGATTTTTTCCAATACATCTTGGAACTTTGCATAGTTTACCTTCACGCCGTCATCCAAGTCGATGGCAATCATCTGGTCAGCCAGGTGGTGGATCTTCTCTTCAAACTGACCGATCTCCAGAGACTGGTCCTTAATTTTCGCAATGTTTTTCTATGTTCTTAGTTCTTTCCTTTTTCATACGTCTAATAAATAGCGGCTTCAAAGCACCGCTCCGGCCGCAGGCACGGCACAGTCGGTTCACTTTACAGGTACATATTTTTTGAGCAATTCAATTGCTTCAGGCGCACCAACCTGCGTAGCTTCCGAAACAAGCGTCCTATAGAAGGACTTAATCGGCGGGTTTGCGTTCAAATATGCTCGTAGCATATTCACAAAGCCGCCTCTGATCATAAGAGATACTGCGCCAATATGGATATACTTATAAACAGTGGCATCGTTGTCAGTAATCTTTCCAGAGGCTTTATAGACATGGATATCTTCTTTGGCCCACCGTGTTTTTCGATCTTCGGGAAAATCCGTATAGGTCAGTGTCTTTGCTTCTTCCGGGATGATATACATCTCGTGCAAATATTCCTGTGCTTCCTCCAACTGTGCCTTTGTGGCCAAATCAGAGAAAGCCAATACAGTAACAGCAGCCAATAGTTTTCTGATCAGTAATGTAATGGGATACACATTCCAAACTTCCCTACCTGCGCACAGCGTTTTTTTATCGCACTTCACCTTGAGATACTTCGCGCAAGCTGTAACATATGCCTTTTCAGCGGCAGGCGTGAAGACAAAATCCAGTTCAGCAGTGTGGCTGCGCTTCAGTTTCGTCGTTGCCTGTCCTACTACCAGACCCATCTGCCCGGTACTTTCAAAGGGCTCATTTGCTTCGTTATCCACGCCAATCAGTCCGTTTCCAATTATCGCAAGATCGTTTTCCCGGACCGAAAACCTGCTGAAGTAGTTATAGGTTTTTCCATCATTGAGTTTAATCTTCATCTGCGCAATGGGCTTTGCAGGAACAACGGATAAGCACCAACTTTTATTAACCGCATTTTCGTGTTCACCAACAGTCAAATAATTCTTTTGATTCATAGAGACAACCTCCAGCAATATTATTTTATTGAATCGTAACCCCTGTTTACGAGCATCTGGCTTTATTTAATCTTCTCCAGAACGTCCTGGAATTTGGCGTAGTTCACCTTCACACCGTCATCCAGATCGATGGCGATCATCTGATCAGCCAGATGGTGGATCTTCTC
>SAMEA3663248__coassemble_352_pt1 | contig 17200 bp, 11 predicted proteins | sample SAMEA3663248__metabat2_low_PE_010 | metagenome-assembled genome bin SAMEA3663248 (sample SAMEA3663248) | pig gut metagenome | biome: pig gut; feature: pig-associated habitat; material: faeces | place: China | collected 2013 | reverse complement strand
TCAGGAAAATGAAGCAGGAAAAGAAGGTGCTGCACAGGGTTGCCAGAACCATGGCCTTCAGCCCGATCTTATCAAACAGCCAACCGAAAAGCAGGGCGGCAAAGGCATCGACCGCCATAGCCAGCGCGTACAACAGGCTCAGGGATGCGGCGGGGAAGGCGGCGGTCTTGGCCGCATGGAGGGTAATCATGGTAAAGTCCGCAAAGCCAAAGGCATAGCAGCAGATCGCCGCCATGTAGAGCGCGAAGGACTTCTGGAAGTGAAATTCCTTGTGTTCCTCCCCGACTTTCTCGAACATCTCCGGGTTCGGGTATTTGATTTTGGAGAACACCACCAGAGCGATGGTGATCAGCGCCGAAATGCCCAGAAACGCAAAGCAGACCCGGTAGGTAGAAAACAGGTTGCCGGTGCCTTTGATGAGGCTGATGAAAAACAGCATGACCGGGCCGAGGAACGCGCCCAGCTGGTCGAGAAACTCCTGATAGGCAAAGCCCTTTCCGGTGCCGATCTCGCTGGCGGCAAAGCTGACCAGGGTATTCTTTGCCGGTTTCTTGATGGCCTTGCCGACGCGTTCCAGAATCACCAGACCACAGGCCAGTACCCAGCCGTTTTCCGGGATCAGCGCCAGCGCCGGGATGGCAAGCACCTGAAGGGCATAGCCCACAATCACCAGTGTCCAGTATTTCTTCGTTTTATCCGCAAGAAAACCGGACAGGAGCCGCAGGGAATAGCCGCACAGCTCACCCACGCCGGAGACAAACCCGATGGCTGCCGCAGATGCGCCGGCAAGGTTCAGGTATTCCCCCAGCACGCTCCGCGCCCCCTCGTGGGTCATATCGGAGAACAGGCTGACAATGCCCATCAGGGTGATGAAGGCCATGGCGCCGCAAGCCAGCGCACGTTTTTTCGTCTTCATGGAAATCGCTTCTTTCCGAAAAGTGTTACAGAGCCTTGCCCAGTTTGAAAGCCTTTTCCATCACATCGGGATGGTTCACCGCGTCCTTCGGGTCGCCAATTTCTCCACCGGCTACCAGTCCGCGGAGCTTGGCCTTAGGGAAGCAGTCTACCCAGCCCTGCAAACCGTTGTAGGCTTTTTCAAAAGTAGCGTCCCCGCCATCAGCAGCGGTGGCGATCATGTAAACCTCCCGGAAGGCATAGTCCGACTCGTACAGGGGATTCATGCGATCCAGCAGGGTTTTCATCTGGCCGCTCATCTCGTAGTAATAGATGGGCGTAGCGAAAACCAGCACGTCCGCCCGGCGCAGCTTCTCCATGATTTCCGGCGCGTCGTCCTTCTGAACGCATTTCCCGGTTTTCAGGCAGGCAAGGCAGCCGATGCAGTATTGGATTTTCTTGCCCTTCAGGCTGAGCAGCTCCACGCGATTGCCCGCTTCTTCCGCGCCTTTGGCGCACTCCTTTGCCAGCAGTTCTGAATTGCTGCCGCCTCTGAGACTGGTGGAAATAATCAATATATTTTTCATAATGTATGTTCCTCCCTATGCGCCCAATAACGCAAATTCGATATCCATATTGTACTCCATCCGGCATTACAACCTATGGTTTTTCCCGGCATCATATATGTAGGAGGTGTATTACGCCATATTATCTTCGATAAAAGGTCTGATCACAATATCATGCACGCAGCCTTCTTCATTTTCGATGCAATTGCGAATCATTTTTGCTACGGTTTCCGGCTTTAAATATTGGGGTTTGGAAGCGGCTCTGAAATTACTGTCAACACCGCCGGGATAGACATTGCACACACCGATGTTCTCGGCTTTCGCTTCTTTTAACAGAATTTTGCTGATGCCTTCCATTGCGTCTTTGGAGGCAGAGTAGCTTCCCGTCGTAGGATTGTTGAATAAGCAGCAAGTACTCAAAATGTTCACGATCAATCCCTGCTGTTTTTCTGCCATAAGAGGATAGATTTCCTGAATCATTCCCACCGCGCTGACACAGTTCAGTTCAAACATATACCGCAAATCTTCCAGGTTGATATTTACGATCTTATCTTTTTTGGTATTGGCTCCGGCATTGTTTACCAACACATCCACAGTGCCAAACTCGTTTTTTACATTGGCGCAGAAAGAACGGCGTTTTTCAGCGTCGGTAATATCGAAGCATTCGGAATACACCTGGCAATCTCCGAGTTTCTGCAGCAATGCGCGCATTTTGGATTCATTTCTTCCGCACAAGGCAAGATTGTACTCTTTGCTAAGTAAAATCGCCAATGCTTTTCCGATGCCATCCGTAGCACCGGTGATTAAAACCGTCTTTTTCATATTGCAGACCCCTTTTTCCTTTTATTTCATCCGGATTATCGCTGAAAATCAATTCATTTTGCCTCATCAGGGAGTGATTACTCCATCTGGTATGCTCTCGATGATACCGCAAGGCTTTCATGGCGGACACCTCCGGTGTGCTTGATAACATGATAGCACAAATATTCCTGAAAAGCTATTGACATTAAAAAATCATTTCGCTACGATAACTGCAAAGCTTCAAGGGGGCGTGAGCGTATGGACGAAAACCTGTATCCCATGATATTCAAGCGCAAATCCTTTCATCTGTTCAGGAACATCGGATCAATCCGTCAGGAGGAACTATCTCAAATCGAGGATTTCTTCCGCAGGTGTCAGACGCTGAACTGACTTCTCTTTTGCGCGCTTCCTGTATGGATATGGTGCCTTTTGGTCGGTCAGACCAAGAAGGTAGTCAACAGGCTGGTGGATGGGCCTTGACATCGTTTGGATTGCGGCATAAAAAACACATCCACCGGCTTCGCCGGTGGATGTGTTTTTCGTGTTCGGGGTGGGAAAGACATATGCAAATAATCATCATAATCACCATAATCATCATTGTTTTTTTTTCGGCCTTGTGATAGATTATGGGTGATAAACCGAAAGGATTTTCGAGCAATGGACGATACCCAAAACTTCGGCTTCCGTCACAAGGCGGGAGTAATAATGCCCGTCAGCAGCCTGCCTTCGCCCTATGGCATAGGCTCACTGGGCGCGGACGCACATAAATTCATAGATTTTCTCGACGCCTGCGGCCAGAAATGCTGGCAGATGCTGCCATTAAACCCCACTTCCTATGGTGACAGTCCCTACCAGTCTCCCGCCACCGCAGCGGGCAACCCCTATTTCATCGATTTGGATATTCTCGGTGAAAAGGGACTTCTCACCAAGGCGGAGCTGAAAGCCCAGCGCTTTACCTCGGAGCGGGTGGACTACGGTCACCTTTGGAATACCCGCTATGGGGTGCTGCGCCTTGCCCACTCCCGCTTCGTGCCGGACAGAGCATACCGTGCCTTCGTGAAAAAAAGCGAAGCATGGCTTGAAAAATACGCCCTTTTCATGGCGCTGAAGCAGCACCACGGCCACAGCCGCTGGCTGGATTGGGACGGGGAGCACAAGGATTACCGCAGAGCACTTGCCCATGCAGGGGAATTCGAGGAGGAGATGAACTTCTGGCGCTGGTGCCAGTTTGAATTCATGGCCCAGTGGAAAGCTGTCCACGCCCACGCAAAGGAAAAGGGCATACTTATAATGGGTGATATGCCCATCTATGTGGCTCATGACAGCGTGGATGTGTGGGCCTCGCCCGAGCAGTTTCTGCTGGATGAGCGCTTTGAACCCACCGTGGTGGCGGGCTGCCCGCCCGATGGCTTTTCCCTTGACGGTCAGCTTTGGGGAAACCCCATCTACAACTGGCCGAGGATGGAGAGAGAGAATTTCAAGTGGTGGATAGAGCGCGTGGGCAGAGCCTATGAGCTTTACGACATACTCCGCATCGACCATTTCCGCGGCTTCGCGGGATATTATAATGTACCCCACGGCGAACCCACCGCCAGAAACGGTAAATGGGACAGCGCCCCCGGCAAGGCTCTTTTCCGCCGCCTGCGGGAGGAGTTCCCCAAGGGCAAGATCATCGCCGAGGACCTTGGATTCATCACGCCGGACGTGCGGGAGCTTATGGAGGAAACAGGGTTCCCGGGCATGAAAATGCTCCATTTCGCCTTCTATGACCCGGACAGCGAGAATCTGCCGCGGATTTACCCCGACTCCAACTGCGTGGTTTATTCCGCCTCCCATGACTCCGACTGCACGAGGACGTGGGTGAAAAACATATCCGGCGAGGCAAAGCGCCGCTTTGACCGGGAATGTCCCAGAAACAAGGCTCAGAGCCGGGTATATGACCTCATAGAGTTTGCTTTCCGAAGCAGGGCGAATCTCGCCATGGTGCCCATGCAGGACTATCTGCAGCTTACAAATGAACAGGGCAGAATGAACGAGCCTGCCACCGCCACGGGCAACTGGAACTGGCGCATCAGCCCCCGCTACGACAGTCAAAAGCTGAGAGATAAGATTTTTGCTCTTACAGCAGGAACAAAACGAAACAAGTGAAAAGGGGCTAGGACAAGATGAAAAAATCAAGACGTATCATATCCATGCTCCTTCTGCTGGCCATGCTGGCAGGCATGATGCTTGCGGGCTGCGCACCCGCCGCGGAGGAAACTCCCGAAGAGCCTGCGCCCACGCCGGCTGCCACACCCGAGCCCACTCCGGAGCCCACCCCCGAAGCGGTGGAGGAGTATACAGAGCCAATACCCGAGGGACACAACCAGCTGATTCTCTACTGGACCTATCCCGGCACATACGAAAACTGCGACATATGGATATGGTTCCCCGGCAAGGACGGCAAGGGCTACACCTTCCACGAATGTGAATACGGCGGAAAGGTCATCGTCAATGTTCCCGAGGACGTTGAGGAAGTCGGCTTCATCGTCCGCCGCGACTGCTCCGAGCCGGGCGGCTCAAGCTGGGGCAGTGCCACAAAGGACTATGAGTCCGACCGCTTCGCCGTTATCGAGGGCAAAGAGACCCACATCTACCTGAAAAGCGGCGACGCAATGCAGTACATGAGCAAAGACGGAGGAAAAACACTGGACATGGCAAAGAAATTCACCCTTGCGGCCATGGTGGATGCAAACGAGATAAAATATTCCATCACTCCCAAGACCACCATCAGCGATATAAGCAAAGTAAAGGTTTATGAAGGAGAGCGGGAGATCGCCGTGAGCGAGCTTAGCTCTCTCGGCAAGGAGGCCTCCTCCGGAACCGTGGTGCTTGCGGAAAACCTCGACCTCAGCAAGTCTTACCGCGTGGTGCTGGATGGCTACGGCGAGAAGGCCGTTGTTCCCACCGATATTTTCGACAGCGAGTACTTCGCGGAAAACTACCACTATGACGGCAGTGACCTCGGCGCCGTCATAAGCGGCGATGCCACCACCTTCAAGGTCTGGGCGCCCACCGCCAGCAAGGTAGTCCTCAATCTCTTCGAAGCCGGCGACGGCGTGGACGCATATAAGAGCGTCGAGATGGTCCGGGGCGACAAGGGCGTATGGGCTTATACCGAAGACTGCGGCCACGGCACCTACTACACCTACGAGGTGACCACCTCTGTGGGTACTCAGGAAGCCACCGATCCCTACGGCAAGGCCGCCGGCGTCAACGGCAACCGCAGCATGGTGGTTGACCTCTCTGCCACCGACCCCGAGGGTTGGGACAGCGCAGAGCAGAAAAACCCCATCTGCGCCTATTCCGAGGCTGTGATCTGGGAAGTCCATGTGCGCGACTTCTCCAATAAGATCGCCGATTCCCAGTATAAGGGCAAGTATCTGGCCTTCACCGAGACCGGCCTTAAGAACGAGTACGGCATGCCCGTGGGCGTGGATTACCTCAAGGAGCTGGGCATCACCCATGTGCACCTGCTGCCCGTTTATGACTACGCCACCGTGGACGAGAGCGACCCCGACTCCGGCTTCAACTGGGGTTATGACCCGAAAAACTACAATGTGCCCGAGGGCAGCTATTCCACCGACCCCTTCAATGGTGAAGTGAGAATAAATGAGTTCAAACAGATGGTTCAGGCCCTCCATGAGGCGGGACTCTCCGTCATCATGGACGTTGTGTATAACCATACCTATGACGCCAACAGCTCCTTCAACCGCATCGTACCTTATTACTATTACCGCTACACCTCCACCGGCGCCAACTCCTCTGCCAGCGGCTGCGGCAACGACACGGCCTCCGAGCGCTATATGTACGGCAAGTTCATGGTGGAATCCGCCGCCTACTGGGTGGAGGAATACAAGCTGGACGGTCTGCGCTATGACCTGATGGGCCTGCATGACCTGCAGACCATGCAGGAGGTTGAGACCGCTGTACACGCCATCAACCCCAACGCCATTATCTACGGCGAGGGCTGGACCATGGGAAGCACCATCGACGGCAGCGAGCAGGCAAATCAGAGCAACATCAGCAAAATTACCCCCACCGGTAAGGCCATCGGCGCCGTTGCCGTGTTCAACGATGTCATCCGTGACGGCCTGAAGGGCAGCGTGTTTGACAAGGCTGCCCGCGGCTACATCAGCGGACAGAGTGCAGGAATGACCGGAAAAATCATCTTCGGTCTCCGCGGCGGCGAGGGCATAGGTCAGGGCTGGAGCGTTGAGGACGCCATGGTTATCAACTATATGTCCGCCCACGATAACAACACCCTTTGGGACAAGCTCATCCTCTCCAACGGCGATGAGGACGACGAAAAGCGCTGCCGCATGAACAAGCTGGGCGCAGCCATCATCATGGTCAGTAAGGGCACTCCTTTCTGGCAGGCCGGTGAGGAAATGCTCCGCAGCAAGGACGGCGATGAGAACAGCTACAAGTCCTCCGATGAGGTAAACAATATCGATTGGTCCGTCCTCCGCGAGGGCGCCATGGAGTATGAGACCATGCTCTACTATAAGGGCCTCATCGAGATGAGAAAGTCCTTTGATATCTTCACCTCTCCCTCCGCTGAGATCGTAAGCGCCGAGGAACTTGGCAGCGGCATACTGGCTCTGCGCTACTGCGACGGCAAGGGCGGCGAGGCTGCGGTCCTCATCAATCCCCACAATACCGGACTGCCCTACGTCCTTGAGGGTGAATGGAACCTTGTTGCCACCGCCGATGCCGCGGGCAGCAGCGTACTTGGCCGTGAAAGCGGCAGCGTCACCGTGGACGCCATCGGCATCCGCGTGTATGTGAATGACGCCCTTATTCAGTAAGGAGAGAATCATGAAGAAAAAGATGCTTGCTTTGGCTCTCGCCGCACTTATGCTTCTCAGCGCCTGCGGCGGAAGCCCCGCGTCTTCGGGGGAGCCTTCCCAGCCGGAGGAAAGCCCCGCTGTGCCTGTGCCCACATCCGATACTCTCTATGTGGAAAAGGTGGAGAACCTGCCCAAAGACTTCATCATGGGCATGGATGCCTCCTGCGTGCCTTCCCTTGAAAAGGGCGGCGTGAAATATTATGACTATGACGGTACGGAAAAGGATGTCTATGAAATTCTCAGCGAAAACGGCATCAACTATATCCGCGTCCGCGTATGGAACGACCCCTTTGATGCCGACGGAAACGGCTATGGCGGCGGCAACTGCGACATAAATAATGCCATTGAGATAGGCAAACGTGCCACCGCATACGGCATGAAGCTTCTTGTGAACTTCCATTACTCCGATTTCTGGGCCGACCCCGCCAAGCAGATGGTACCCAAGGCGTGGAAGGGCATGAATATTGACGAGAAGAGCGAGGCTCTTTACGAATACACCCGCGACTGCCTGCAGCAGCTTGTGGACGCAGGCGTGGACGTTGGCATGGTGCAGATAGGCAACGAGACCAACGGTGCCATGTGCGGCGAGGACAGTACCGCCCTGGGCGGCTGGAAAAAGATCATGCAGCTTATGAGCGCGGGCTCCCGGGCTGTCCGCGAGGTATGCCCCCAGGCTCTTGTGGCTGTGCATTTTGCAAACCCCGAAAAGGTCACAAATTTCGAAAGCTACGGCAAGAACCTTGCGTATTATCAGGTGGATTACGACGTTTTCGCATCCTCCTATTATCCCTTCTGGCACGGCACGCTGGAAAATCTTGCTGAGGTGCTCAGCAAGATCGCCGAGACCTACGGCAAGAAGGTCATGGTGGCCGAGACCTCCTATGCCTTCACCGCGGAGGACACCGATTTTTACGGCAACACCATCGGCGAGGGCGGCGGCATCGTGAAGGATTATCCCTTCACCCAGCAGGGCCAGGCCAATCTTGTCCGCAATGTTATCGACACCGTGGCCAATAAGACCACAAACGGAATAGGCGTATTCTACTGGGAGGGCACATGGATATCCTCCGGCGGCAAAAGCTGGGAGGAAAATTCCGCCCTTTGGGAAGCGTACGGCTCCGGCTGGGCCAGCTCCCATGCGGGAGAATACGATGCCGAGGACGCGGGCCAGTGGTACGGAGGCTGCGCCGTGGATAATCAGGCATTCTTCACCGCCGACGGCCATGTCACCGAAGCGCTGAAGGTGTTCTCCCTTGTGCGGGGCGGCAATGAGATAGAAAACCGCGCCGACGCCATTGAGGACACGGAGCTTATCCTCGACCTGAACGGCGAGGTAATTCTGCCTGAAACCGTCAACGCCGTCATGCTGGATAACAGCAAACAGGTCATACCCGTGGACTGGCACGGTGTGGACGCCGAAGCCATGAAAAATGGCGGCGTCGCAAAATACACGATTGAAGGCACGGCAGGGGGCATGAAGGCCATCTGCTACGTCTTCATGGTGAACTATAACTTCCTCGAAAACTGGAGCTTTGAGGAGGGCGAGAGCGGCTGGACCGCCAATGCCATCGGCTCCTTTGATGAGCTTCATGTGGAGGACAAGGTCTCGGACTCCATGACCGGCACCAAACACTACCATTTCTGGGGCGCAGGTGCAAACTGCGTGGAATTCGAGCTTTTCCAGACTGTTGAAAACCTCAAAAGCGGAAAATATGACTATTCCATCTCCGTCATGGGCGGCGACGGCGGAGAGACCGAAATCTACGCCTATGTGAAGATAAACGGCGAGACCGTGGCCACCGCGCCCACTCAGATAACGGTATATGACGAGTGGCACACCGCCGCCATAGAAGGCATTGCGTACACGCAGGGCGATGAGCTTACCGTGGGCATCTATGTGAAGTGCGCGGGACCCAATGCATGGGGCAAGATAGATGACGCCATGCTGAACTCCGTAACGGAATAAGGAGAACAAAATGAAGAGAATGATATGTTTTATTATGACCCTCGTGCTTGCGCTGGGTCTTACCGCCTGCGGCTGTGAGCCTGCTTCCGTCCCGGAGGAAACTGCGCCTGCCAAAAACCCTCAGGCGGTGGCTGTCCCCACTGCCCCCGATCCTGTGGACGATAATTACAGAACCTTCTACCAGATTTTCGTAGGCTCTTTTTCCGACTCCAACAATGACGGCATCGGCGACCTGCGGGGCATCATAAACCGCCTTAACTACCTCAATGACGGCAACATGCTGTCCGAAACAAGCCTCGGAGTGCAGGGGATCTGGCTTTCACCCATTTTTTCATCCCCCTCCTACCACAAGTATGACACCACCGATTATTACTCCATCGACTGGCGCTTCGGTCTTGAAAGCGACCTGCGCGAGCTTGTGGCGCTTTGCCATGAGCGCAATGTGAAGGTCATCCTTGACCTTGTCATCAACCACACCTCCAACAGCCACGAGTGGTTCCTGCAGTTCAAGGAAGCCCGCACCAGCGGCGATACGGAAAACCCCTACTATGACTGGTATTCCTGCGTCACCACCGCTGAAAAGCAGGGCGGTGTTACTTATCAGAAAATTGCCGGTGTGGACTGCTGGTATGAATGCAACTTCTCCGGTGATATGCCCGAGCTGAACTTCGATAACGAGGAAGTCCGTCAGGCTGTGCTGGATGTGGCCAAGTACTACATTGACCTTGGCGTGGACGGTTTCCGCTTCGATGCCGTTAAGTACATCTACTTCGGCGACACCGCCCGCAGCGTAGACTTCTGGGAGTGGTACATGGATGAGCTTCGCGCCATCAAACCCGATATCTACTGCGTGGGCGAGTGCTGGAGCGGCGAGAACGAGATAATCGAGTATTATTCCGCCATGAACTGCTTCAATTTTGCCATGGCTCAGGCCGAGGGCGTTGCTGCCAGCGCAGCCAAAGGCTTTGCCGTATCCAAATTCACAAATTATGTGGAAGCATATCAGACTAAGCTCCTTGAAAAGAACCCCAATAGCATGGCTGTCAGCTTCCTCTCCAACCACGATATGGACCGCATCGCCGGCGCCTTTGTCCTTGAAAACAACATGAAGATGGCCGCAAACCTCTATCTGCTGAGTCCCGGCTCACCTTTCATCTACTACGGCGAGGAGATAGGCATCCGCGGCTCCCGCGGCGGCGAGAGCACCGACGCAAACCGCCGTCTCGCCATGCTCTGGGGCGATGAGGACCTTATCCGCGATCCCGTGGGCACCACCTATGATGCCTCAAAGCAGATCCAGACCACTGTGGCAGACCAGCTTGCCGACGAAAACAGCATGCTGCGCTATTACTGCCGCCTTCTCACCATCCGCCACAGCTATCCCGCCATTGCCCGCGGCACTTACACCGCCCTGAGTATCGATAAGAATTTCGGTGGCTTCAAGGTGGAGTATGAGGGCGAGACCCTCGGCATCATCCACAATAACTCTGCCGAGGAGCTGAGCTATGACCTCAGCGGATACGGCTGCGATTTCGGCGTGATATGCCAGACCATCGGCATGGGCGGAGCCAATCTGGAGGGCAGCGTACTGACCCTCGCCGCCCAGACCAGCGTTATTATGAAATAAGAAAGGCACGATATGGAGAACAAATTTGTTGTCAACATCATTCACCGCCCGGAGCTTTCCCCCGAATATGCCGAAAAGGCGCTGGGAAAAGGCGAGGGCGTAAGGGACGAGTCGCTGGACATCTTCCGCTTCCAGCAAAACTGCGCCCATAAATACGGCCTCAAGACTACCATACAGATAACCTATGCATCCCTTTTTTCCGACACCATAATCGCTTTAGCCAAGGAGGAACACGAAAAGTACGGCGATGAGATAGGTCTCTCCCTTCTCGGTCTGCCCTGTCCCGAGTTCAAGGCCAAGTATAAGACCGAGGACTTCTGCATCTGGATGTTCGATGAAAAGACCAAGGAAGAGATCATCGATGATGTGTTCGGCAAGTTCCATGACGCCTTCGGCTTCTATCCCGAATCCACCAGCAGCTACTTCCTTGACGCCTACACCATCAACTATATCAAGAAAAACTACCCCTGCGTGAAGTGCGCCGTGGCCACCTGCTGGGAGGAAGGCCCCAAGGCCTACCACACCTGCAACAATTCCTGGTACACCTTCATGGATGGCGGCCCCTGGAATCCCTGGATACCCTCCAAGGTCAATTCCCATTGCCCTGCCTCCGACGCGGAGGATGACAGCGGCATCGTGGCCATACCCCATCTCAGCCGTGACCTGATGGCCTGCTTTGATGGCAACGGCTCCAACTTCGGCACCCATCCCCAGAATGTCCTCCGCGGCATGATCTACTATAAGGACGAGGAAACGGGCACAATGGAATACCCCTACCTCTACAATCTTGTGGACCAGTACCGCCACCTCGCCAAGTATAATGACGGCTACAGCTACAACATGATGTTCGTCGGCCCCGGCTGGCTAAATCGCCGCGGACGCTGGGAGGCTCCCTATGAGCTTCTGGCCAAGAGCTATGACGACGGCATGAAGTATTACGGCAAGCTGAAGGCCGAGGGCAAGCTCACCGATATGACTATGAGCGAGTTTGCCGACTTTTACCGCCAGCGCCATCCCGACTATAAGCGCGGCGAATGCGCCCTTTGGAAGGACATTCTCTACGGCAGCGGCAAGGCGTATTTCTGGTATGCCGACCCTGGCATGCGCACCTGCCTCGACTTCAATCAGGGCGGCGCCATGATAGACCTGCGCCCCTACGCAGCCCGCATACCCCAGCGCACCGGAATAGGCACCGAAAATGTCTACGATGCATCCTATCCTTACCTCATTCAGATCAACTACCGCGCCGGTTACTTCACCCACTATGCCGGTGCAGGCACCATCAAATCCTGCAAAATAAGCCTTCGCGGGGAGAGCACCGACCTCTGTCTGTGCCGCACCATGGCTCGCTATGAAAAAATCGAGGGCGGCGTCCGCATCACCGCAGACCCCGTCACCGTGACTCTCGGCGGCGTGGACGTTGTGGTGGAATCCGTGTTCACCTTCCTCGAGGGTGAGGGAACTGTGGTCACCGAGCGCCGGATACTCAGCGACCTTGGCGGCGAGGAGGTCACCATAGAGGAATACTTCACCGGCGGCTTCGGCACTACCGAGTATCAGGCGGACATGAGCGCGCTGAGTCTCGGAGTGGACGAAGACAGCATGGCCTATGAATACCACGGCAGAAAGATAGAAAAAACAAATGCCGACCGCGCCTATGTGACAATCCCCGATGTGCTTACCACCGTGGAAATGGGCGGCGACAATGATACCGCCATGGTTGAGGAGGGCATAGCCTTCTCTCCCGTATACCGCATCGCTCTTCGCAAGACTCTTAAAGAAGGAGGCGTAAAAACATGGCTCAGGCTTCAAAAGGCAGACTGAATTACCGCTGCCCATCGTGTTTTATGCGCGATATAGATATCGATATGTTCTTCGATGAGGAGAAGAAGGAGTATTACTGCCTCCGCTGCGGTTTTTCCGGCGGCGAGGATAAGGTGCTACAGCTCAATGACATGGCCCGTTACCGCTACCGCGCCATGACCATGCGCGTCACCGACTTCGGCGAGGACAACGAGCCTCCCAGGTTCGTGCCCCATAAGGGAGGCACCCAATGATACTCGGCATTGATGTTTCCACATACCTTGAGGAACTGGAGCACGGCGCCGTATACCTCGACGGAGAGACCGCTATTGACCCGCTGGACGCTTTCATGGCCAACGGGGTCGACTGGATGCGCATCCGCATCTGGAATGACCCCTTTGGCCCCGATGGCGAGCCTTACCTTGCGGGAAACTGCGGCATAGAAAACTATGTACGCCTTGCCCGCCTTGCCAAAAGCAAGGGCTATAAGCTGCTGATGGATCTACATTACAGCGATTTCTGGGCAGATCCCGTCAAGCAGATGATACCCAAGGCATGGCACAGCCTCGGCGCGGAGGAAATGGCGCAGGCGGTCTATGGTTTTACCCGTGAATGCCTTGCCGCCGCCATAGAGGCCGACGTGGCACCGGAGATGGTGCAGGTGGGCAATGAGATTACCAACGGCATGCTCTGGCCTTTGGGCAAGCTGGAGGATGAAAAGGGAAGCCGCGGAAATTACGATAATTTCTGCTGCTTTGTTGGTGCCGGCTGCCGCGCTGTCCGGGAAATGCTGCCCGGTGCCAGAATCGCCCTTCACCTTGAGCGAAGCAACGACAAGGCCGTGTATCAGGAGTTTTTCTCCGAGATGGAGGCTCACGGGATATCCTATGACATCATAGGCGCTTCCTACTACCCATACTGGCACGGCACTCCCGACGAGCTTTTTGAAAATCTCGCCGCCTGCCGCCGTTTCGGCAAGGAGATCATGGTCATGGAGCTGGGTTACGGCTTCACCATGGAGGGTTACCGCCTTGGCGGGGGAGAGGAGAACCGCCTCGTCATAGATGCGGAGCGGGCCTATGTCCCCGGCTTCACCGAGCGATATCCCCTTAGCCCCGAGGGACAGCTGCACTTTGTGGAGGATTTCCTGTCCAAAGCCCGCAGCGAGAAAATAGACGGCGTTTTCTACTGGGAACCCCTGTGGCTCCCCGGGGAGGGCATCTGCTGGGCCAGCGAGGCGGGACAGGCCTATATCCACGAGGAAGGCAAGTCCACAAGCAACGAATGGGCCAACCAGTGTCTTTTTGATTATGAGGGTCGTAAACTTCCCGCATTTGATGCATTCAAAGTTTAATACCGAAAATTGTGCAATATGTTAAAATTTGTTAATATACAATGATTTTTCAAACGATGTATTGACGAAAAAACAAAATGATATTATAATGGCGCTGTGCGCATAAATGCGTCCTTAATGAATCTCGATTCAGCGCGGATGATGTTGTGCAGGGCGAACTGATCAGCTTCTTGTCAGGGGCCCCTGACGCGTCCTCTATTTTTTATAGAGGACGATGGAAACGTTCCCAGAGATGTTTTTCAGCCGTTTTCTGCACTTTTGAAGCCGCAATGAGGAGAGACGACAACAATACATAGGAGGAAAATAAAATGAAGAAAATCATAGCACTGCTTCTTGCTCTCGTTATGGTCATGGGCATGGCCGCCTGCGGCAATAGCGACGCACCCGCAACCTCTGCTCCCGCTGACAAGCCCGCCGACAAGCCCACTGACGCTCCCGTAGCTGACGAGAATCCCCTCGCCGGTACCTACGACATCACCATGTGGGTTTCCGAGAAGGAAGGCGTCGCTGCGATGACTCAGAAGCAGATCGAAGCTTTCATGGCTGCCAACCCCGGCATCGTCATCAATGCTTCCATCGAAGGTGTTACCGAGGCTGACGCCGGTTCCAAGGTCGTTGCCGACGTAGCTTCTGCTCCCGACATCTTCTGCTTCGCACAGGACCAGCTGGCTCGCCTTGTTCAGGCTGCCGCTCTTGCAGCTCCCGGCCAGAAGGCTTCCGAGACCATCAAGGCCAACAACGACGCAGGTTCCGTCGCTGCTGCTTCCGTGGCCGGCACCCTCTATGCCTACCCCATGACTTCCGACAACGGTTACTACATGTACTATGACACCAGCATCATCTCTGAGGAAGATGCTGAGAGCCTCGAGGCCATCATCGCTGCCTGCGAAGCCAACAACGTAAAGTTCCGCTATGCTCTTGAGAACGCATGGTACACCGCTTCCTTCTTCTTCGCTACCGGCTGCGTTTCCAACTGGTACATGAATGATGCCGGCGAGTTCACCTCCGTCGAGGATGACTTCAACTCTGACAAGGGCCTCGTTGCCATGAAGGGTATGGAAAAGCTCGCCAAGTCCCCCGCATATGACAGCAATGCTGACATCTTCACTGACGCCGGCGTTGTTATCACCGGTATCTGGAACGCCGGCGCTGCTGCTGAGCACTTCGGCGACAACCTCGGTGCTACCGATCTGCCCTCCTTCGAGGTTGACGGTACCTCTTACCACCTCGGTTCCTACACCGGCAACAAGCTGATGGGTGTTAAGCCCCAGGCTGATGCCAAGAAGGCAGCTGTTCTGAGCCTGCTCGCACAGTGGCTCACCGGCGAAGAGTGCCAGTCTGAGAGATTCGGTGCTTTCGAGTGGGGTCCCTCCAACATCGCAGCTCAGGCTTCTGAGGCTGTTCAGGCCAACGCTTCCCTCGCAGCTCTCGCAAAGCAGAACGCATACGGCATTCCCCAGGGCCAGATCCACGGCGGATGGTGGGATATTGCCAAGGTCCTCGGCGCTGACGCCAAGAACGCTGCTTCCGAAGACGATCTGAAGGCAGCTCTTGTGAGCTATCAGACTGCCATCGACGGTCTGCTCTCCATGACCGAAGAGCAGAAGAATGCTTGGGGCGTTATCGGCGGCATCTGCGGCACCAGCTGGGATACCGACTTCGCTATGACCGAAGGTCCCGACGGCACCTACACTTCTGACGTTCTCGAGCTCAAGGCCGGCGAAGAATTCAAGGTTCGCCAGGGCGCTTCCTGGGATGTCAACTTCGGTGTTGAGTTCAACGGCGCTAACATCGTTGTTGAAGCTGACGGCAAGTACCAGGTACAGCTCGTTTGGGACGGCGCACAGGGCGGCACCGTTACCCTCATCCCCGTTGAATAAGATAAGAATTTGCTAAGGGTAAAGGGGAGCTTTCACGGCTCCCCGGCTCCCTTGGCTTCTCGGCATTGTTAGCCGGCGTACAGAGGCACTTTTTTGCGTGCCGTGTATGCCGGCAAGCAATGCTTTCTTATTATAAAGAAGAGGAGGACAGTATAAACTCGGTTTATATTTTGGCGCTATGAAGAGACTGAACGATTTAGAGTACCTGAAACTGAGCAAATTTGAGGCTTTTCTGTATAACCTCAAAATGTTCATATGTGCTATCCCCCTGTGGTTTGCGGATTTGGGCATCGGTATTGTTGAGACCATAAAGTCCTGCGGCCGCTGGATAAAGAACGACTTTGTTGATGTAATCACCACTTTCACCAAAGGCAACTGGGCTGTGAAGCTCTCTTTCATTATTTTTGGATTCGGCAATTTATACTATGGTCAGATCCTGAGGAGTATTCTGTTCCTCGTTTTTGAGGTAGTATTCTTCGCATATATGTTTATCCCTTCCGGCGGCCTTTACTGGATCGGCAAGTGCAACTGGTTCGAGCGTGACGCCACCGTCGGTACCGTACAGGGTTCCTTCCAGTATGACATCATCTACGACACCGATGTTTGGGTACCCGGCGATGACTCCGTAAAGGTCCTCCTTTACGGTCTGCTGAGCATCATCTTCATCGTGGCCTTCATCTACACATGGAGACTTCAGGTGAAGCAGTGCCGCATCTGCATGGACATCACCGCCAAGGGCAAGAAGGTCAAGAGCGCAGGCGACGATCTCAGAAGCCTGCTGGACAACGATTTCCACAAGACCCTTCTGGCTCTGCCCCTTTTCGGCATCATGGCCTTCACCGTGCTGCCCATTATTTACATGGTGCTCATAGCCTTCACCAGCTATGACGCCGCACACGACGGTTATTCCAACCTCTTCACATGGGTGGGCTGGGATCATTTCAACGAACTGGTCAACTTCGGTAAGGGCGGTCTCGGCCTCGCCTTCGGCGAGATCCTCAGCTGGACCCTCATGTGGTCCTTCTTCGCAACCTTCACCAACTATTTCCTCGGCATGTTCGTTGCCATCATGATCAACAAGAAGGGCATCAAGATCAAGAAGTTCTGGAGAACTGTGCTGGTCATGACCATCGCTATCCCCCAGTTCGTCTCCCTTCTCTATGTGGCAAAGCTCTTTGACCCCGCCGGCATTATCGGCAGGCAGCTCATCGAGTGGAACCTGCTGCCCCAGTCCATGATCGCCGCAAACCAGATGGGTCTCTGGCAGAACGAGCACACCGCCAAGATCCTGGTCATCGTTATCAATATCTGGGTCGGTATTCCCTACATCATGCTGATGGCCACCGGTATTCTTATGAATATCCCCGCCGACCTCTACGAGTCTTCCCGTATTGACGGCGCGAATGCTTTCCAGCAG
>SAMEA3663248__coassemble_191_pt1 | contig 22850 bp, 29 predicted proteins | sample SAMEA3663248__metabat2_low_PE_010 | metagenome-assembled genome bin SAMEA3663248 (sample SAMEA3663248) | pig gut metagenome | biome: pig gut; feature: pig-associated habitat; material: faeces | place: China | collected 2013 | reverse complement strand
CGGTTTTTCATAGCCCGCAGGATCCGATAGCTGTAGTTCTGCTCTCCCTCAAACTGCAAAACCGCGTCTACCATATGTTCCAGTACCTTCGGGCCTGCAATATTGCCGTCTTTGTTGATATGTCCGACTACAAAAACCGTGATTCCCTGGCTCTTGGACAGCTGCATCAATGCCATCGTACAATCCTTAACCTGTGAGACACTACCGGGTGAGGATTCGTTTTGTTCGTGATAAAGTGTCTGTATAGAGTCTATAATCAAGATATCAGGCTGGATTTCCTCCGCAGATTGCAGAATGTCCGTCAGGCGTGTTTCTGAGAGGATAAACAGCGCCGCAGGAGACACACGCAAACGCTGTGCGCGCAGCTTCAGTTGGCGTTCACTTTCCTCACCGGAGATGTAAAGCACTTTTCGTTCTTCGCACAGTCGATTGCAGATCTGCAGCAGCAATGTCGACTTACCGATACCCGGAGCACCGCCTACAAGGACCAGACTGCCTGCTACAGCGCCGCCACCAAGAACACGATCCAGTTCACCCATGCCGGTGGAAAAGCGTATTTCGCTTTCACTGTCGACCTGACAGATGGGTTGGGGCTTCCGGCTCTTTCCAATCGGTGCAGATTCTGCCTTTCCTACGGCGGAAGGTTTTACAATATGTTCCTGCATGGTATTCCATGCACCGCAGGCAGGGCATCTGCCCTGCCATTTCGGATATTCGCTGCCACATTCCGTGCAGAAAAAAATAGTTTTCGTCTTTGCCATGGTGGACGCTCCTTATCTTGTTTTTTCTATTATATCAATCATTTGTTCACCCGTCAAGATAATTGAAAACCGTTGCTGCAATGACGCATACCAGCTTTTTCTGGTAATCTTCACTGCGCAGGTTTGCTTCTTCCTCTGCATTTGACAGGAAGCCACACTCCACAAGAACACCGGTTTTCTGGATATGCTCCATCAGATAAACGCCATCGGCACGCTTGCTGCGGCGGTTGCTGCCCGGATTCAGGGTTTGCACCAGGGCTGTCTGGAGTTGTTCGGCCAAGTCCTTCCCCTCCCCTTTCGGTGCGTAAAAAACCTGTGCTCCGCGGTATTGCCCATCCGGAAACGTGTTCTGGTGGATGCTCACCAAAATGGCATTCTCCGTTTCATTGACAAGCTTCACGCGGTAATTCAGATCTGATACCTTCTTTTCAGCAATGCTGTTGCCTTGGGTGTAAACCGAAGTATCTGATGTGCGAACCATTTTCGTATGTAACCCGAGCAGATGCATCAGATCGTTGAGTTTTCGTGCAATCTCCAAATTGTAAACACTTTCCAGCTTTCCGGTGCAGGAGGTTGCTCCTCCGTCTTCACCGCCGTGGCCTGCATCGATAATGATTGTGTGGCTTCTTGACGTCGGGATTCTTCTGGCGATCACATCAGTAGCTTTGCTGCCCCAGTAGGCAGCCGCCAAAAAAATGCTCACGACCAGACAATAGAACAGTAAAATGGATGCGACTCTTCTGATCCTCATAGATAACACCTCAGCATATTTCTATGCACCCATGAGGAGAATTTGAACCGGAAGTGACCAGCGAAATTATACATATGTAAATTCCCCGGCGCGCCGGGGAATTCCTTTTACAGATCAAAGGCAGGGTTCATACAGTAAACATTTTTTTGATTCAGCTTTTGGCGCAGTAATTCCGCAGCCTCTCCAAAGCGCTGGAAGTGGACAATCTCCCGCTCTCGCAGGAATTTGATGACATTATTCACGTCCGGATCATCAGAAAGTCTCAGGATGTTGTCATAGGTCACTCTGGCTTTCTGCTCTGCCGCGAGATCCTCCACAAGATCAGCCATTGGGTCACCCTTAACCTGCATGCTTGCAGCAGTCCATGGGAACCCGGATGCAGCGGTTGGGAAAACACCGGCAGTATGGTCCACGAAGTAAGGCGCAAAGGCTGAATCCTGAATCTGGGAATCCTTCAGATTTCGGGTCAGCTGATGAACAATGGCACCGATCATCTCCAAATGACCCAGTTCCTCCGTACCGATGTCTGTGAGCAGCCCTTTCAATTCATCAAAGGGCATGGAGTAGCGCTGCGAGAGATAGCGCAGCGATGCGCCCAACTCCCCGTCAGGTCCGCCGTACTGAGAAATGATGATGGAAGCAAGCTTCGGATTTGGCCGTTCGATCTTCACTGGGTATTGCAGCTTTTTGTCATACAGGAACATGGTTATACCTCCTTGTTTGCCGCGTACTCCCAGGGCCATGGTTCATCCAGCCATTGATAGCAGGAACCCGTGGTGGGAGTGCGATGGTTCAGAGGTTGACAATTTTTTGTATATTCTTTCATGCATTTGTGGTACATTTCCTGATAGCTTTGGTATAGTTCCAGTGCTTCCTGATCATCCCGGTGTGTGTCCAGATACAGAGCCAGTTCCTGTATGGCAAAAGCAAGTGCCTGCAGCTCTGTTTTCATGGTTATGGGCAGCTTGCATTTGTTTACCATCCCCATAAAAGGCAGATCAAGCCCGGGATACAGTGTACCACGGATGATGCCGTGCCGTGCATCATATTTGGGGGGATTCTCCATCTGAAAAGGTACATAGGGATTGGCCAGCGGTGCCATTGCGGGAAGTTTCCCTTCACAGCCGCGCCGCGGTTTCTGATTACGCCGCAAAACTCGTTCCTCCAATCAAATGAATTCGAAACACTTGTTTCATGTCATCTTATGAGAACGCATGCGACAACGTGCGGCATAATTCGAAAGATATTCGCCAAAATAGAAAAACGACCTGTTTTCAGGTCATTTTTCCGTATTGAATCAGTCGGTAATCAGATATGCGTTGACGATTTCACCATAATAAGCGATATGGAAGTCTGCGTTTGCGCCTGGGATGGAGCTGTCCACGCCCTTGGGATAGTAGCGATTCAGAATCTGATCCGGCAGCATGGGAATGTTCTGGACGTGGCGGCAGAGCACTTTGCACTCCAGTGTCAGAGGCAGTTGCCTGATACCAGGTACATTCACCACGGAGGAATCGACCAGATCAAGACCCAACTGTGCGATCTTGTCCGTATCCCGTCCGGACTTTGTGCCGCAGAAGCCAAGAATCCTGCTGTCCACATCGCCGTAAGGAATGTTGACGGTGAATTCACCGCTTTCGTCGATCATCCGGCGGGTATAGCGCCCCTCCCGAACATAGGCCACAAAGACAGGTCTTCCCCACTCGATACCGATGGTGCCCCAGCCGATTGTCATGGTATTGACCTTATCCCCCGCCTTGGTTGTCAGCAGGATTCCCTTTTTCATGCTCTCACAGATGAGTCCCGCATAGTCAAATGCATTGACTTCCTTTTTCATATGCAACGCCTCCTGAATTATTGATATAATTTTAACACAGTCGTATGAAGTATTCTACCGCAGGGCGCAAAGTCCGCGGCGGATTGTCAAGAGCTCTGGCTTCTCATACGGTTCTCCCGGTCAGTTCTCTGGCAAGCGCAATCAGATATTCGGTATCTTCGAACACATCCAATGCCTGGATGGCAAGCTCCGTGTATTTCTGAACCAGTTTTTCACAGGTTTCAAGGCCGTAGAGCTTGACGAAGGTGTTTTTCGCGGCATCAGTGCCAACGCCCTTCCCCATTTCCTCCGCAGTTCCAATCACATCCAGCATATCGTCGCGAATCTGGAACGCAAGACCGATACCGGCAGCGTACTGGGCAGCCGCGGCAATTTTAGCTTCCCCACCGCCGCCGGCAATGACACCCAGAACACAGGCCGCATTGATCAGCGCGCCTGTTTTACGGGACTGGATGTCCAGAACCTCCTGCTCCGTCAGCTGACGTGTCTCACTGCTGATGTCCAGCACCTGACCGCCCACCATACCGAGTGAGCCGGCATTCTCTCCCAAAACGCCGATACCCAGCGCAAGCATCCCTGGATCATCCAGCTTTTGTGATGCTGCCACTGTAAAGGCATCTGTCAGCAACGCATCACCTGCCAGAATCGCCATAGCTTCACCATAAACCTTGTGATTGGTAGGACGGCCACGACGAAAGTCGTCGTTATCCATACAGGGCAGATCGTCGTGAATCAGGCTGTATGTATGAATCATTTCCACAGCACTGGCAAAAGGTGCAGCCCTGCGCCAGTCTCCGCAGCACAGTCTGCAAAATTCCATGGTTAAGATTGGACGCAGGCGCTTGCCGCCGGCGTTGAGGCTGTAGTCCATGGCTTCGAAAAGCTGCTTCTGCGGAAGCTTCCTGAATGGCAAAAAATAGTTCTTCAGGTACTTTTCGATAAATTCTCTGTATTCCCTGTTCCTCCGCTCCACCAGCTCATTCATCGATGAAATCCTCCTCCACGGGGCTTCCGTCGGGTGCCGTCATAATTTTCTTCACCTGAAGCTCCGCTTCTTCCAGCAGCTTATTACAGCTGCGGACAAGCTCCGTTCCTTCCTGAAACAGCTTCAGGGATTCCTCCAGCGGCACATCACCCCGCTCCATGGAGCGGACAATCTGCTCCAAACGGGTCATATTCTGCTCAAAGGTCTTGTTGGTCTCGTTCATTTCCCATTCTCCTTTACATCCGTCACGGTTGTTTGCAGCTTTCCATCGCAAAAAATCACATTGACCTGCTCTCCGGGAACAACCTGTGATACCGACCGTACCACTTCACCATTCTCTTTTTGAGCCATGGCGTAGCCACGGGTCAATACTTTCAGTGGACTCATGGCATCCAGTTTGGCAGTCAGTGCAATGTAGCGCTGACTATTGCGGCCAATACACTGATTTTCAGCTGCAACAAGGCGGTTTTGCAGTAATTGAAGACTCTTCTGCCGCTGCTGAAGATACACAACAGGACTTTTCAGTGAAGGCGAGTTGCTCAGTACCTCAAGATGCTTCCTGGATGCTTTCAGCAGCCGTACAAGCGCTGTTGCCATGGTAGCGGACATCGCATCCAGATTTTGTTCCAGAGCCTGTCGATCCTGAACGGCAAGCTCAGCCGCATTGGATGGGGTCGCAGCACGCAGATCCGCCACGAAATCGGAGATGGTCACATCCGGTTCATGGCCGACAGCGGAAATAACGGGAATCTCTGATTCATAAATGGCATAGGCAACCCGCTCATCATTGAAAGCCCACAGATCCTCGATCGAACCGCCGCCACGGCCAACAATCAAGAGATCAGCCAGTTGATGGAAATTGGCATATCGGATGGCTGCAGCAATCTCACCGGGTGCTTCCGCACCCTGTACACGCACCGGCAGCAGCCGAATCTGTGTCAGCGGGTAACGCTTTCTCAGGATGCGCAGCATATCGTGAATCGCAGCACCGGCGGAACTGGTGATAATACCGATGGTGCCAGGGTACTTGGGAATCGGCTTTTTGTGCGCCTGATCGAACAGCCCCTGCGCTGCCAGTTTGGCTTTGAGCTGCTCAAAGGCAGCATACAGGTCTCCGATGCCATCCATGGCCATGGAAGTGCAGTAGAGCTGATAAACACCATCTCTGGGATAGACAGAAATCTTACCCATGGCGATAACTTTGACGCCGTTATCTGGGCGAAACCGCAGTCTGATGGCATTTCCCTTGAACATCACACACTTCAGAGCGGAATTCTCATCCTTCAGAGTAAAATAGTGGTGTCCGGATGGGTAGACCTTGTAATTACTGATCTCGCCTCGAACTGCAATTGCGTTTAACAGTCCGTCAGCATCCAGTTTGCCGCGAATATAGTCATTCAGTTGGGAGATGGACAGAACCTGCTGTGACATCATCATTCCTCCAAGGCCCGATGGGCGAGCACCGCAACGCCCATGGCATTGTCGGTAGAAAACTGGGGCTGTGAAAAAATCGGGTCAAATTGTGCTGCCAGACGGCGCAGCATGGAATTGGACGCAACACCGCCAGAAAACACGACTGCCATTCCCGGGTATACCTTCCGCGCATTTTCCGTCGCCTTACAGACAGCACCGGCAACACACCGCAGGGCAAAGGCAGCAGTTTCTTCCGCAGTCCCATGCTTATCATGAAACTGCTGCACTTTATTCTGGACACCGGACAGGGAAAACTCCAGTCCATGGCACTTCACCTGAAAGGTATCCTTCATCTGTGCATTCGCACTTAATGCATCAATGTGTTTGCCGGATGGAAACGGAAGTTCCAGGAGCTGGCCGGTACGGTCGATCAGCTGGCCTGCAGAAATATCCGTGGTACCACCGATCCTGGTGCAGCGGACATTTTTACCTTCCGGCTCCACCAAAAGCAATTCTGTGGTACCTCCGGAAAGGTGCCATGCAAGGTGCGGTTCATCCATGAGTTCCAGATGGCCAGCACTCCAAAGAGAGGCCGCCACATGCCCCTGCTGATGTGAAACTTCAACCAGGGGCACCTTCATCATATCCGCAATCAGCTTTGCGTGGGAGTAGCCAACCATGAAGCAGGGCATATAGCTGCCTTCCACCGCACGCGGGCGGGTACTGACCCCCACTGCGGCAATATGCTCCATCTGCAGATCGGAAAACAGCCTGCCGGAAAGCTCCGGCAGGCTTTTAATATGCGCAAATACTGCATCGGATTGACGCAGGCCAAGCTCTCCCTGCTTCACAGGCAGAAGCTTGGAGCAATTCACACCGGACTTCCCATCAAAGCAGGCAATCGAGGTCGTGTAATTGCTGGTATCAATACCGATGACGCTCATTGGGCAGAATCCTCTGCCTTTTCAGCATTCAGACTCCGGGCAAACGCACCCAGAATGCCATTGACAAAAGCACCCGTATCATCACCGTCATATTTTTTTGCAATGCGCACCGCTTCAGAGATGGCAACACCGACGGGAACATCCTCTACGTACAGAATCTCGTAGATTGCCAGCTGCATCACACAGCGGGTCAGCCGGGAGATTCGCTTGACATCCCAACCAATGGAGAACTTCTGAATTGTTGCGTTCAGGTCATCCTCACGGCTGGCGACACCGGACGTGACAGCTTCAATGTAGGCACGCTGAACACGGCTGGGTCGTTCTTCGTAGATGTCATTTTCAGCAGAGAGCTTGCTGTAATACTCCCGATCCAGTCGTGTCTGTACAACTGTGTTGGGCTCTTCGCCGGTGAATTCACGGCCATAAATCAAATGTACTGCCAGTTCTCTGGCATTTCCTCTTGTCATAATCAAGCCCTTTTACTGTCGCGCAATGTGGCAGACGTTCACATTCACCTGCGTGACTTTCACGCCGGTCATGGATTCCACGGCAGAAGTAATCGCGTTCTGAGCAGCCTTTGCCACATCAATCACACTGTAGCCATACTTGACAACCAGATTGCAGTCAATGCTCAGGGAGTTGTCCTCCGCAATCGCAATCTCCATATTCTTGCCACTCCAGCTCTTACGGGTATGCAGAGCCTCGATGCCTTCAACTTCCAGTACGGCGTGGGTAACAATGGCGGCAACCACATCCTCGGAAATCATTACATTGCCGTTTTCCTGAACCTGCGTAATGTAATGCTTATTATCGGCCATAGAAAAAACCTCCTCAAACTCGCCGTGGCTTTGAGAACACGGCACACTTTTTGGTATTGTACCACAAATACCAAAAGAATACAACTGTTTTCTGCACCGGCGAAAGAAAAACCCCGAAGTTACCTTCGGGGAATGCATTATGGTACTTCTACAACACGAATGTCGGCGAACGTATATTCTGACTGTGACATAACGATATCCGCAATCACTGCCACATCCTCCTGTTTCAATCCGCCCTCCGGCGCGGATACGGCCACGGAAATTCCGGAGCTGCTCATATAGGCGACGCAATCCGCGTAACCTTTTGCGATAATCAGGCTTTCAATCTGTGCTTCCGTCAGCGCTGTCTGGACGATTTCTTCCAGCTCAGCAGCGGATTCCTCGGCTTTGGTCTGATCTGAATTAACCGCGGCATCCTGCAGCAGATTCAAGGCACTGTCACGTGCCTGCTGCCGGGATAATCTGACGGCTGCGAAATAGTCTGTTGCGGTATTTACCTGGGAATCGGCAAGGAGTGTTCCGTCATCACGCAATACCAGCGCATCGTCGGACATGACTTTTTCTGCATCCAAGGTATCAGTCAGATCTTTGGGCATACTTTGTTCTGTATATAGCCAGTTTACGTAGATGCCGGCGCAAACCGTCACAAGTATAGCGGCAGCCACCAGGTTCTTTTTCCAAATTTTCATAAAAATGCCTCCCATTCATTTCATTTTCAATACGGTGATCCGATCACTGCTGATTCCGGTAGCATTGGAAACCGCTTCCACAATGCTCAGTTTCAGAACCGGTTGATCTCCACCCTGACAGACAATGATTGCGCCAAGGTATTTTGGTGGTGTGACTGTACGAACCAGTCCACTCTCGGCCCGGCCGGAATCTGAGATGATGACCGTTTCGATTCGCAGGCTATCGGAATCTGACGATGTGGAATGATCGGTATCCGTTTGATAGACCGTCTCGGCTCCTTCTGCCTCTGTCAGCAGGACTTTCACCTTACCGACTCCGGCAATCTGGCTTAGGATTTCTTCCAATTCCTGCGCATGATTCACCGGGACATCCTCCGTGATGATGCGCTCCTCCGGCTTCTTCCGATCACCGTATTCCGGAAGGGACATAAAAATAATGCCAACCAGCAGGATCAACAACACGAATTTGTACTTTCCCCAAAATTCTTTCAGTCTGGCTGTAATTGCTAACCGATCCATTTCTGATTCTCCTTCGGTATACCCATATCATCTGTCAACCACGCCTGAAGGCTCATTTTCGCGTATGGTGAAACACTTCCACGCAGCTGTACAGCGGTGGGGACCGGTATATCATCCTGCCTCAGCGTCACCTCCACTTCCAGCTGCGCGTGCAGCGCGTTGGCTCTGTCCAAGATATATGCCTCACAGCGCTGCTTTATGATGCTCTGAAGTTTCTCCCGGGTAATCTGCTCACCCTGCGCCGCAATGTCACTCCCCTGCTGCACAAAATCCCACGGTGTATCAAAGGCAGCATCCAAATCCACATCTGCCAATGGCCTGATGACCGTAAAGGCTAAAAACAATCCACCAATCAGTCGAACCAGGGCAGCACTGCTCCCTTTCTTTCCAGCCAGTGTCTGGGCGATTGCAAGCAGTATGGATGCGGTCGTGACAGAAAGGATGTATCTTCCGATCGCTTCCATTTATCCAACTCCTCTCAAATAGCATACGAGACTGATCAGCAGCATCAGACAAATGGTACCTGTCATAGCCAGCAGCAATCCCATAGCGGAGGAAAAATCCTGGATCAGTTCCATGTTCTCCTTATTGGCAAAGATGGCACAAGCCGCCCCTGTGGCCTTCAGAAGCAAATAATGTGCACCGATCTGCAGAAACGGCTCAATCCAGATTGCGATGATGGCAAACATGCCATAGATACCTGCGGTATTCTTAACCGCACCGGCCCCAACCAGAATCGCTTCCGATGCATCGGAGAGAATACCACCAACCACTGGCACAACACTGGAGATGGTAACCTTTGCAGCTTTCAATGCCGCAGCATCGGTGGTACCGCTGACAACTCCCGTGATGCTGATGTAGCCCGTGTAAATATACAGGATTGTTTTCAAGGTCCATGTCATGGCCCATTTCATGAAATCCCGGATCTTTTTCAGCATTTCCTCACCGATGGCGCTGCTTGCCACCGCAAGAATCAGAAACAGATAAACCATCGGCGTCAGGAAGTTTTTGACCACAGAAGTCAGAAGCGCGTCAAACAGCGCTGTCCCGGCATAGAGCGCAGCAGAGGAACTGACACCCCCCTGCCCTGCCATGGCTGCAGTCATAACCGGAAGCAGCAGTTTCCCGTATTCGCTGATTTCTGCCACCGTTGAAGCTGCCAGATTTACAAGAGAATTGGCAGAGCGCAACAGTGCCAGTGAAATCCCAATACTGCCTGCAAGATTCACCGTTCTTTCCGATGTGCCGGGAAAGGTTCGAAGCAGGGATATGGACATCACAACAACGGCGATACTCAGGCAAACAGATGCTGCCTCCTTCAAGTCAGGGCGAATACTCAGGAGCGCTTCACGAAGAACTTTCCAAAACCCCTGTGCAAAATTCTCCTGATCATCTGGCATGAATTTCTCAACGCGTTTGGGAACCGTTGGCGCATGCAGTTCCTGTGCATGGACCGGGACAATCAATACAGACATCAGAATCACAACGATGAAAAACCTTCTCATAGCTCCCCCAGTATCTTTTGCAGCAATTCAATCAAAGAGGTCAGAAGCGGCATGGACAGCCATAAAATCACGGATGTTCCAAGCAGCTGCATCACTTTCCCCAGGGATTCGTTTCCGGCATCCTTGCAGACCAGTCCTGCAATCTCAGTCACCATACCGATTCCGGCTGCTTTCAGAAGTGTTGCGGTCATATTTCTGTCAAGCCCACCCAGATCTTCCAGCGCCTGCAAAAAATCCACAACCGGCTCCAGATAGTGCATCGCCGCAAGCGCAACCATGCAGCAGGCAAAAATAGCCAGCACTGTTCCGATTTCACTATTGTTGTGTTTTAATGTCAGTACCAAAATCGCAGTCAGAAGGACTGCGCCACAAGCCTGTAAATACAGCGTCATCAGAATTTGAAGAGTGCTTTGACCAGATCGAAAAGATCGGCTATTTTCTGTGCCAGCATCATCAGTACGACCACCAGCCCCGCCAGCGTGGTCATCGTTGCCTGTTCATCCCGCCCGGAGCGGGACAAAACCTGATTGAGAATCGAAACAATGATGCCAATAGCTGCGATCTTAAACACCAGATCAATATCCATACTTACACGAACAGAATTGCCAGCGCTGCTCCGGCGCAAAGACCCAAGGTCTGGTAGCTGCGAAGTCTGACATCCCGATTGGCAGACATTCTTTCCAACTGATCCCTGCAAAACCCGCGTACTGATTCCATTCCCTGAAGCTGGCCATCCAGATCAAACCGTCCAAGGGACGCGCCGAGAATGCATATTGCCTCCTGAATCCGGTTGGGAAGCGGTCCTGCTGTCGCCGCCGCCACTGCCAGACAGCTTTGAACATCCGGCGAGACCTGGGAATCCAGTTCATTTGCAAGGTTGGTCAGCAGTCTGCCCACAATGCCGCTGCGTTCTATGCCAGCCTGACGGCACATTTCCGGCAGCGGAGTCATTTTGTACCGGAGCTCGCAGGTCATATACTCCATTGCGCTGATCAACTCGCGCAGTTCACGTTCCTGCCGCCTGTAGGCCGCACTGATTGAAAAACCGATCAGACCGCACCCGCTCATAATCAAAAAAGCACCAATCCATTTGAGACTCATGGTTCCATCCTTTCTTCGTACAGTGTCTTGTCCCGCCGGAGAACAAAAATGTGGGTGAACAGTTTTGTCCTCATGAGAGGTTTGTAAATTTCACGGCAGTGCAAATCCCTGGTACATGATGCGTGGGCGGTGGCGATCAGACGTACACCGCACCATCCAACCCGTAACAGCGCATTGCAGTCCTCCTCCGAGGTAATCTCGTCGACTGCAATGGTTGCAGGTCCCATCGTTCGAAGTACCACGTCGATTCCAACCGACTTGGAACAACCGGTCAGCACATCCAACGCCTTTCCCTGAGAAAAGTAACCTTGTGGGAACAGTTCCCCTCTTTCATCCACCACCGCAACGGCTTCCAGTTCAGAAATCTGACGAATCAAATCCCGCAGCAGCGTGGTTTTTCCGCTGCCCGGTGGGCCTATAATCAGAATTGAGCCGGTGTATCCCCTGTATTTCCCGGCAATGTTCGGAAAGTCCCGGGCAACACGAATACAAAGGGACCGGATACTGCGCAACCCTGCCATACTGCCTCCGGTCATTACAGCTTCCCCACACAGACCGATTCGGTGGCCGCCCGGTGCTGTGATGTAACCCTGCGCCATGGAATTCGCTGCCCACGGAGAATACCGGGATGCCGTATTTACACAAAAATTCAGATCGTTCATTGTCACTTCCCTGCTTAGAAACAAGGTGTTACGTTTACAGATAAGCTGTGGCGGCACGCCCAAACGCAGCCGCAGTTCCTGCAACACCTCACTTCCATGCTTGTCCACTTCCTGTGCAAGCCATGGGGGCAGGATTCCCAGCAGTTCCTTCCATGCGCATATCATTTGCATCACTCCTACCCAAGACTATGCATGGCTGCCTTTCTCAATTCCACGGCTAACATAAAAAATCCGGCAGCCGAAGCTGCCGGGTCCATAATGGAGATATGTCGTTAGTGCCTGTTTGCTGCGTGGAGAATCCGCAGGATGACAGGAGAGCAAATCACATTTGTGACAAATTCTGCGATAAAATTGATACCGATCATGACGGTAAGCAAAAAGGCCAGTGCATTTCCGCCGCCCATCTCCGCCAGCGCGTCCCAGAAGAAAAGACGGCAGCCCAAAGCAAAGATGCCGGTGTTTACAAGCGGACATACCATTGCTGCAAAGGCGACGGCCAGCCACTCCTTCTTGTGGGAAAGTGCTCTGAAAGTCAGGCCGGAAAGCCAGCCGGCAAGCGTTCCTTTCACCATTACGGTAGCGACGGTTCCAAAAACGCTGATGCCATAGAAGAGAGCCGTATCCGGCTGCAGCAAAACCACAATGCCAAATACCCCGCCCAGGATCGCACCGGCAGCCTCGCCGTACATAGCGGCTCCAACCACAATGGGAATCAGCACCAGTGAGACGGACACAGGTCCGAACTTAATGAAGCTGCCCAGAAGCTGGAGCACCACGACAATGGCTGACATGATTGCAATGCCCACCATGCGCTGTATCTTTGTGTTTTTCATATTGAATTTTCCTCCTTACTGTCCCTCCGACTTTTCGGATGGGATGTATGATTTTTATCTACAACGGAAATTCCGTTACAGATCAAAGAAACTCATCGGGCACACCATCGTCCAGGGGCAGATCTTCAAAGTTCATCTGCACACTGCCACCGCTCTTTCGTGCCTCCCACTGCTCTTTTGTAATGAGAATGGCTCTTGGCTTACTGCCCTGAAAAGGTCCAACGATTCCCTTTTCCTCCATCTCATCCACAATTCGGGCTGCCCGGGCATAACCCAGCTTCAGCCGGCGCTGGAGCATGGACACAGACGCCTGCTGCGTCTCCAGAATCACGTCAACTGCCGCAGGAAGCATCTCATCGCCGTCCAGTTCATCGCTGTCTGGATCCGGGTCGGAAGCTGTCGCAGGCTTTCCTTTGCCTGTCTGCTGCGCTTTCCGCTCGATCTCTTCCAGCACTTGCTGATCATAGTCGGCATTAAAATGATTCTTCACATAGCCCGTAACGGCCTCCACCTCGGAGTCGGTCACAAAGCAGCCCTGCACGCGCAGGGGCTTTCCGCAGCCGATGGGCGCAAAGAGCATATCGCCCTTGCCAACCAACTTTTCAGCACCCTGTGTATCCAGAATGATGCGCGATTCCATGGCGGATGCGACAGAGAATGCGATTCTCGAGGGAATGTTTGCCTTCATTAGACCGGTAATCACGTCCGCAGAGGGACGCTGCGTTGCAATTACGAGGTGAATACCTGCGGCACGGCCCATCTGTGCAATGCGGCAGATGGAATCTTCCACTTCCTTGGCAGCAACCAGCATCAAGTCGGCCAGCTCGTCGATGATGATGACCAGCTGAGGAAGCTTATCCCCCTCCCCTTCCGCTTCAATGATGCCATTGTAGGATTCAAGATCACGCACACCAACGTCGGACATAGCCTTATAGCGGCGCATCATTTCCACCACAGCCCACTGAAGGCTGCCGGCTGCCTTTTTAGGATCGGTCACAACGGGAATCATCAAATGCGGAATTCCGTTGTAGTTGGCAAGCTCAACCATCTTGGGGTCAACCATGATCAGCTTCACGTCTTCGGGACCTGCTTTATACAGCAAGCTGATGATGATGGAATTCATGCACACCGATTTACCGGAGCCTGTAGTACCGGCAATCAGCATATGAGGCATCTTGGCAATGTTTCCAACGATACAGCTGCCGCCAATGTCCTTACCAACCGCAAAGGAAGACTTGGATTTTGATTTGTTGAATTCGGGGGAATCGATGACCTCCCGCAGGGAAACCATGTTCACCGAACGATTGGGAACTTCGATGCCAACCACAGATATTTTGCCGGGAACAGGTGCAATACGCACACTGGGCGCACCCAGGCTCAGGGCAATGTCATCCGCAACGGTTGTCAGCTTGTTGAGGCGAACACCCTTGTCCAGCTCCACTTCATAGCGGGTGACACTGGGGCCACGGGTAACATTGATGATGTGCGCGTCAATTTTGAAGCTTTCCAGTGTTTCATTCAGCCGTTTGGAGTTCTCGCGCATTTCCGCTGTGCCGTCGGATGCACCCTTGGGGGGCTTGCGAAGCAGTTCAACCGGCGGGAAGCAGTAGTCAGGCTTCGGTGCAGCCTGTGCCTGCGCAATTTCTTCCGCCACCTGCATAGCAGAAGCAGTCGTGTCCTTTGCGGTCACTTTTTCCTTCACTGCGGGGGCTGGAATCTGTTCTTTCACCGTCTTTGGACCGACGGGTATAGGCGAATCCGGTTTGTAAGCAGGCATCTGAGAGGGAATTAAATCCGCAACCTCCCCAGCTGTCGGAGCGCTCTGCCTGGTGACAGAAACCGGCACGGAAGTGTCGGCAGGAGAATCATCCTGCACAGGATGTGCAGACACCGCAACCGGTTCTTCAATCTCAGCTTCGATCTGACTGAGCAGATCGCTTACTTTTTTGTCTGATAGATCCGTCTGAGGCTTGCTCTGGGGCTTGGCAGCAGGTTTTTGGGGCGCAGGTGGAACAGCTTTTCTGGCTTCAGGTACAGCGGATGCTTCCTCCACAAACACCAGTTCATCCATGGTCATCTGCTGTGCTTCCCTGCGCTGGCGCTTCTGCTCAATGCGCTTGTTTGCAATGTGATTGACGACCACAGCCGCGGGCTCGGGGCGGATCTCTTCAAAGGAATCATCATCCCAGTCATCTCTGGGGCGATTTCTGATGGCACGGACAATACTTGGAATCGTAATGTTCATGCCGGCCAGCAATGTGAAAACGGCACCGATGGCAAAAAGAATGTAAGAAATCACATCACCACAAGCCCAGTGCACCAGCATCGCAATGGTACCGCAGATAATACCGCCGCTGTAGCCATGAAGACCTGCCGTATACAGATCGCCGATCACTTTGAAGCCACCGATAAAGGTCTGATTATTAACGGCCAGATGGTAAATGCAGCCACACAGCAGAACAAAGATGATCAGACTGAAACAGCGCATTTTTACGGGATTCTTTCCACTCGAAACCAAAATAACGAACAGATACAGCAACGCGGGAATTGAGAAATAAAAGCCGGCCTTGCCGATCAGGCCAAGCAGAATGCTGCGGAGCAACAGCAGCAGTGCACCATCAGGTTTGATGCCAATGACCAAAAACAAAATGAACAGGCCAGCACAAAGAGCGGCAAGAATCACACGAAGGGGCAGGCGGTTTTCTGCCGGCTCCGCGGACCGCAAGGCCTTTTGGCTGCCGGATTTACCGGTGGATTCATTTTTTTGATTTGCTCTGGATTTGGAATTCGAAGATCCAGCCGCGGTACTTTTACGCTTCACGTCAGTAACCGCTTTTTGGGCACGGGAAGAGGTTTTCTTTTCCCCCATGAGCTACCTCCTTTTATGCAGTGAGAAAGAGAATAAACGAAATGAGTGCAAGACCCAGTGAATAGAATGCGAAAGAATTAAAACCTATATTTGCTGCCATCATCCGCAGCACCTTGATACCAAGGAAGGTTCCGACGAAGGCCGCTGCCGCCGCTAAGATGCAGCAAAAAACCGCACCGAAGCTAATGGATGAAATACCAATACTCCACATGGTAAATACGTCCATGACCAGCGCGCCCGCTGTCACAGCCATCTGTAAAAGCAACGTCAAATTCAGTGCAAACGTGCGGTCAGCACCCCGCAAAAGAAAAATGGATGTGGTCGCACCAACCGAAGAAATGCCAGGGACAATGGACATTGCTCCGCCAAATCCAATAAGTAGGCCCTCAACCGGAGAAAAGGATCTGGAGTCCTTATTCCCGGAGGGCATCAGCACCGGAAGATACAGAATCACCGCATTGACCAGTGCAAACACGGATATCCAGTTCAATTTGTGATTCCATACAGAAGTCTTCTGGTACAGCAAAAGGCTAAGGATAACCGGAATCACCATCATGCGAAGCAGCTTAAAATCCATCAAAGTGCGTGTATCCAATGGCCTTTTTCTGCGCTTCCTGGGGATGCGTGCCAAATGCAGCTGCCGGGAGATACGCAGGATCTGGGTCTGACAGCAGTAGTACAGGCATGCCAATGTCGCAAGATGGATCATAAATCGCAAAATTGCAGGTTCATCGCTGAATCCAAAGAGTTTCAGAAGAATTGCCTTATGCGCCTGAGCAGAGACAGGCAGAATATCCGTCAGACCGGAAACCAGACCAAATAAAATACTTTGCAGCCAATTTAAATCCATGTCTGTCTCTCCAATCATATTTTTACACTTTATTATATCACAGTGTTTTCGAAATTTCCAGTCCCTTTTGACTTTTTAATTCTTCTTCCCGTTTTGCCCTTTCTGCCTGTCGATCATGCGGTGCAGCGAAGATAATGCGTCGTTCAGTCCGCCCAGTTTGTCGATCAGGCCGGAGGCAACTGCCTCTTTGCCATAAAGAATGGTGCCCACGTCGGTGGCCATCTCGCCGGTTGCCATCATGAACTGTTCAAATTTTTCCCGCTCAATCTTTGAGTTGTTCACGACAAATTCTACGATTTGCTCCTGAATGCGTTGAAAATAACGAAAAGTCTGGGGTGCGCCGACCACCAGACCGGTCATTCGCACGGGGTGTACCGTCATACTGGCTGTGGGCGTAATAAAGGACTTTTTTGTGCTGACAGCCAGGGGGATGCCGATGGAATGGCCGCCGCCCAGAACCAGAGATACTGTCGGCTTTTTCATACCCGCAATCATTTCCGCGATAGCCAATCCCGCTTCAATGTCACCGCCAACTGTGTTGAGAAGCAGAAGCAGACCGTCAACGTCATCACTCTCCTCAATGCCGGCAAGCAGCGGCAGAACATGCTCGTATTTTGTGGTCTTACAGTTTTCCGGGAGCACCTGATGACCCTCCACCTGGCCGATGATGGTCAGTGTATAGATGTTGCCTTCTTTTCCTTTTGTGATATCAGAGCCAAGCTGAACGATCTGTTCCCGTTCCTGCTCTTTTGTGTCGGGATTTGAATTCTTTTCCATATGATACCTCCTCATGTGTAGGGTTAGGATAACCTTTTTTCTATGCATAATTCACTCTTGAAAGCAATGCCAATATGCTGTATAATATCATCGGTGATCATATGGGAGCAAAAACAAATGCGGTTCGCGCAGTCCAGCAGGCGGGAATCCCCTGCCGTGAAGCATTCTATGAATTTGACGAAAAGGATTTAAGCGGCAATCACGCGGCACTCGCCATCGGAAAGCCGGCAGAAGAGGTGTTCAAAACATTGGTCGCCCGGGGCGAACGGACGGGAATTAATGTGTTTTGTATCCCGGTATGCTGTGAATTAAACCTGAAGAAGGCGGCAAAGGCTGCAGGCGACAAGAATATGGAACTGGTACCGGTGAAAGAGTTATTGAATCTGACAGGGTATATTCGCGGCGGCTGCAGTCCGGTTGGTATGAAAAAGAAATATCCAACCTTTTTTGATGAAACCTGTGAGCTTTATGAGGAAATCGCCGTATCTGCCGGTGAAAGAGGTCACCAGATGTTAGTACCTCCTATGGATTTGGCCCGTTATGTGGGTGCAAAGCTTGTGGATATAACGGATTAGAGAAAGGATTATCAGTTATGCAGTACGAATACAAAACCAAAGGCACCTGTTCCCAGCGTATTTTCTTCGATGTTGAGAACGGTAAGGTCAAGAATGTGCAGTTCGTCGGAGGCTGCAATGGCAATCTGAAGGGCATCGGATCGCTGGTTGAAGGCATGGGTGTGGATGAGGTTATCTCCCGCCTGGAGGGCATCCGATGCGGTATGAAGAGCACCTCCTGCCCCGATCAGCTGGCACAGGCGCTGAAGGAAGCAAAGGCGTAAAAATGGCATAAAAAAGTACATCTCACAGTGCTGTGGGATGTACTTTTTTATGTAAATGATTCCTCTGTCTGTCCTTCATTTTGCTCTTTGCAGAGTTTGCGGTAGTATAAAAGTCCTGCGCCACTCAGCAGCAGCGTCATGGCAAACATCAGAGCTGCCAGCAGATAGTTCTCCTCCCCTGCTGCCGCACCGGTGGTGGTAGATGTGATCAGCGACGGAATTCTTGCAATGCCGACGATGGTAAGCCACTGTCTGTTCGTCAGTTTTGTCAGACCCGCAAAATAACTCAGGAAATCCTTTGGCGTTCCGGGGATCAGCATCAGCAGAAACGCGACAACCTTCGTCTTTTGGGGATTCTTCAGAAATCCCATTTGGCGGATATCCTTTTTTGAAAAGAATACTTCCAGCATTTTCACGCCAAAGCGCCGGACAAGATAGAAGACCAGCCAACTTCCCAGCAGGATTCCTGCCATGGACAGAATCGTTCCTTCAACGAAGCCGAATGCATAGCCTGCAGCCAGCTCCAGCGGTTCACCCGGGATGAATGCAACGAGAACCTGTATCGCAAACATGACAACAAACACAAGCCTGCCCCAGATTCCAAATTGCTCCACCCAGAGTCGAAACTTCTCTGGCTGACCCACCAAGCGCACCATTGGTATGCCCACGAACCAACCCGTAAAGCCGCAAAACAGCAAAAAGATCACAACTGCCGCAATCCAGGCTGCTTTTTTGTGGTTCTCGTTCATGGCCACACCACCTCTTTTCTCTCTTCGCCAGAAACCGGGAAACGTTGTGCCCGCAAAATGAAAGGCCGCAGTATGACTGCGGCCTTCGGGCATGAATATCAGTTGTCCTTCTTTGCCTTTTCAGCCTTCTTGGCAGCCTTGGCCTTAGCCTTGGCTTCCTGAGCCTTCTGAGCTTCTGCCTTTGCAGCCTCGGCCGCAGTTTCGTTCGAAGAAATTGCCCACTTTGCCATTTCAACACGAACCTGATCAGCGGAGGTCTCGATGACGATCGTGCTGTCCTTCACATCCACAATCGTGCCAACAATGCCGCCGATGGTGGTAATCTTGTCGCCCTTTTTGACGGAAGAACGCATCTGCTCCGCTTCTTTTTTACGCTTGTTCTCGGGACGAATCAGCATGAAATAGAACACTGCAAGCATCAGAACCAGCATGATAATGGTGCTGCCCATACCGCCCATTGCACCCGCGGATTCAGTGGTGGTAGTCAGAAAGTTTTGCATAGATGTAACTCCTTCTTGTATAAAATCCCTGTTATTATATCATCCTTTGGTCAAAAAGCAAGCCTATTTTAGATTCTTCTGGCTAGTTTTTCAGAATACGTCCTGCGGAATGCTTCAAATGTTCCTTCATCCAGCGCATTTCTGATTCTTTCCATCAGCTTATTGTAGAAATAGAGGTTGTGCATCACACTCAGACGCATGGCCAGCATCTCATCTGCAATAAACAAATGCCGGATATAGGCTCTGGAATACCGCCGGCAGACGGGGCAATCACATTGCGGGTCAATGGGGCTTTCGTCCAGCTGATACCTGGCATTCTTCAGATTGATTGCGCCCTCCCATGTGAACAACCTGGCGTGACGGGCATTGCGTGCCGGCATCACGCAGTCAAAGAAGTCAACACCCCGTGCAACTGCCTCTATGATATTGGATGGCGTGCCCACACCCATCAGATAACGGGTTTTATTGGCCGGCATGTGGGGTTCCACAGCTTCTATGATGTCATACATCTGCTGTGCGGTTTCACCCACCGCCAAACCGCCAATGGCATAGCCGGGCAGATCCAGATCCGCGATGCGTTTCATATGATCAATACGAATGTCGGCGTAAGTGCCGCCCTGGTTGATACCCCAGAGCATCTGATGCGGATTGACGGTATCGGGAAGGCTGTTCAGACGGATGTTTTCCGCCTTGCAGCGAACAAGCCAACGGTAAGTTCTGTCCACGCTTTGCTGTACATAATCACGGGGCGATGGATTCTCGATACATTCATCAAAAGCCATGCAGATATCGGAGCCAAGATTGGACTGAATCTGCATGCTCTCCTCGGGACCCATGAATATCTTGCGGCCATCGATATGTGAGGAAAAGGTCACGCCTTCTTCTTTGATTTTTCGCAAAGACGACAGGCTGAACACCTGAAATCCACCGGAGTCTGTGAGAATCGGGCCATCCCAGGTCATGAATTTGTGCAGGCCGCCCATTTGACGTACCACCTTGTCGGTGGGACGCAGATGCAGGTGGTAGGTATTGGACAGCTCCACCTGACAACCAATATTTTTCAAATCCTCGGCACTGAGCCCACCTTTGATGGCGGCCTGCGTGCCTACATTCATAAACACAGGCGTCTGTACCGTGCCATGTGCACAGGTAAATTCACCACGCCGGGCATTGCCTTCGGTTTTTTTTAACACAAACATAGAATACCTCACTTGTTGGGGTTGTGACTTGTTGGGGGTTAGGTGCAATATCTGGCTTTTAACAAGCCCGCCATCTTACCCGCGCCGGGAGCAGGCACAGGACATCCTCACAAAATACACATGGCATCACCAAAACTGAAAAAGCGGTAGCGTTCCCTGACCGCTTCCTCATAGGCAGCCAGCACATTCTCTCTTCCTGCAAAGGCGGAGACAAGCATCACAAGGGTACTTTCCGGCAGATGGAAATTGGTGATCAGTCCATCCATGGCCTTGAAGGAATAGCCGGGATAGATAAAAATCTCCGTCCATTTGGACTTTGCCTCGAATGTGCCGTCCTCGTTGACGAGACTTTCCAGAGTGCGGCAGGAAGTCGTGCCGACGCAGATGATTCTCCCTCCTGATGCTCTGGTCTGATTCAAAATCACCGCACTTTCTTCGCTGATCATACACAGCTCCGCGTGCATATGGTGGTCGTGGATGTTATCCACCTTTACAGGACGGAACGTGCCAAGACCCACATGAAGCGTCACAAAAGCCGTTTTCACGCCTTTTGCGCGGATTTTGTCCAGAAGTTCCTTGGTAAAATGCAGTCCGGCAGTAGGCGCGGCGGCAGAGCCGATCTCCCGGGAATAGACGGTCTGATAGCGCTCCTGATCCTGCAGCTCTTCCTTGATATAGGGCGGCAGGGGCATCTTGCCCAAGCGCTCCAAAACCTCAAGGAAAATACCCTCATAATGAAATTCAACGATGCGGTTTCCGTCCTCTTTCACTTCCGCAACCGTGGCGGTCAGCTCACCGTTGCCGAAAACGACCTGACTTCCCACCTGCATTTTTCGGCCCGGCTTACAAAGACATTCCCATTGCTTATCGCCCAAGTCCCGCAGCAGCAGCACTTCCACCGCACCGCCGGTGGGTCGGTGACCTAGCAGCCGTGCAGGCAGCACCCGGGAGTCATTCATGACCAGACAATCGCCGGGCTGGAGATAATCGATAATCTCGTAAAAATGATGATGCTCCACCTGTCCGGTGATCCGGTCCAGCTTCAGCAGACGGGAGGCATCGCGTTGCTCCAGGGGCGTTTGGGCAATTAATTCTTCCGGCAAATCGTAGTAAAAATCATGAGTCTTCATGACATAATCCTCCATTACAGTAACATACACAGTATAGCTGATTGTTACGCATTTTGCAACAGACAAAACCGGCTTCCACAGCATAGACTGACCAGGAGGTAATGCTTATGAAAGATGCGTTTTTTACCGGTGCCTGCACAGCACTTGTGACACCTTTTCTGGATAACAAAGTAAATTATCCGATGATGGAGCAGCTTTTGCGGCGGCAGATGGATGCCGGTATTGCGGCCATCGTCATCTGCGGTACCACAGGAGAAGGCTCCACCCTGTCGGATTCCGAGAAGCTGGAGCTGTTTTCCCGCGCCAAACACTACACGGGCGGTGCCTGCAAAATCATTGCCGGAACAGGCAGCAATGATACATCCCATGCGCTTCAGTTGAGCATCGCGGCGCAGAAGTGCGGCGCGGACGGTCTCTTGATCGTCACACCCTATTACAACAAGGCAACACCTGATGGGCTGTATGCCCATTACCTGACCATCGCACAGGCGGTGGATATTCCCGTGATTGCATACAATGTACCATCACGCACAGGTGTGGATATCCCGGTTTCCGTATATGGGATGCTCTGTGAGATACCAAACCTGATTGGCACAAAGGAAGCCAGCGCGGATATCACCAAAACAACAAAAATCTTGCGTTATTGCGGTGGCGGTCTGACCGTGTGGTCAGGAAACGACGACATGACAGTTCCCATGATGGCTCTTGGCGCAAAAGGCGTTATTTCGGTACTTGCAAACATATTTCCGGCAGAAACGCAGGCCATGGCAAGCGCGGCGCTGGACGGAGATTTTGACACCGCCGCAGCTCTGCAAATTCAGATGCAGCCGATCATTGAGCTTCTGTTTTGTGAAGTCAATCCCATCCCTGTAAAAGAAGCCATGGCACTCATAGGTTATGACTGTGGGGGGTGCCGCCTTCCTCTGTCACGTATGACGGATGCAAACCGTGAAAAGCTGAAAGCGATGATTCTGCCATAACAAAAGCGGCCGCAAGGGCCGCTTTATTATGGCCAGCTTGTCAAAAAAGTATTTTGACAAGCTGCCTACGATTTTCAAACTTTTCGAAAAGTTTGAAAATCGCTTTGATTGGACGCGAAAGACAACCCTGACGGTTTTCT